>OJCB01000425.1_pt1 | contig 16176 bp, 16 predicted proteins | sample 1591501 | NCBI WGS metagenome assembly OJCB01 (sample SAMN05416813, study PRJEB24817) | seawater metagenome | isolation source: Sea water | place: Canada:Atlantic | collected 2013-07 | reverse complement strand
CTACACTATCCTCTTCGTCGGCAGCGTCAGATGTGTATAAGAGACAGGTGTGGTAGCGATGGGCTTATCGATCGTGTTCCTGTTTCTGTTGCCGTGGCTGGATCGCAGTCCTGTCAGATCACTTCGTTACCGCGGTCCTTACTTCAAAATTGCATTAGCATTGTTCATCATAAGTTTCTTGATACTAGGCTTTTTGGGTACGCAACCTGCGACAGCTTTATACACATTACTTGCACAGATATTCTCTGTTGTTTATTTTGCATTCTTTATCTTCATGCCAATTTATACAAAATTAGATAAAGATAAACCCGTGCCGGAAAGGGTGACATTCAAATGAGAACTTTAGTATTAGCTTTTATTGTCAGTCTGTTCTCTACTCAGGCTATGGCGGCGTCAGGTGGTGTTCACTTAGACTCTGTTGAGATTGATATTACCGATCAGGCATCACTGCAGCGTGGCGCAAAAACCTTTGTTAACTACTGCTTGAGTTGTCACTCTGCTTCATACATGCGCTATAACCGAATGGCAAAAGATTTGGGCCTAAGCGACGAACAGGTTGAAAACAACTTGATGTTTGCATCAGATAAAATCGGTGAAACCATGACAGTTGCCATGCGTGCCGAAGACGCCCAAAAATGGTTTGGTGTCACACCACCAGACTTGTCTGTGATTTCACGCTCTCGTGGTACTGACTGGTTATACACCTATTTGCGTACGTTCTACCTGGATGAATCACGTCCCATGGGTACTAACAATCTGGCATTCAAAGATGTCGGTATGCCTCATGTGTTGTGGGAACAACAAGGTTATCTGGCGAAAGACGATCATGGTGAACTGGTTGAAGCCACAGCAGGCCCAATGAGCACATATGAATACAATCAAATGGTCGGCGACTTAGTCAACTTCCTTGCATACATTGGTGAACCTTCCAAACTGCAAAGAATGGAACTTGCTAAGTGGGTGCTGCTTTATTTAGCGCTGTTTTTCTTAGTTGCTTACCCGCTGAAGAAAGCCTTCTGGAGAGACATTCACTAGTCATGACGTCATTTTTACTCGTGAATAAGATCTTTCTGTTAACCCTGATGAGCCACACTGAGGTAACACGTTTTGAGTAACAGTAACCGTCGTTCTACGATGACCGTTTACTCGGATCCGACCTGCCCTTTCAGTCATCAGACCCGAATCGTCATTCAAGAAAAAAATATTGAAACCAATATTGAAGAATTAATGGCAGGCGAATGGCCCGAGGAGGTCGCTGCAGCGAATCCTTACGGAGCCGGCCCGACATTGTTCGATCGCGATCTGGTGCTATTTGATTCACGTGTCATTATGGACTTTTTTGATGAACGTTTTCCGCATCCGCCATTAATGCCTGTCGATCCGGTCGCTCGAGCTAAAGCACGCCTGATGCTGCACCGTATTGATACAGACTGGTACTCACTATGGCATGCCTTATCAGGTCGGGAACGTGGTAAAACCAGCAAGGCACGTAAAACCATCCAAGAAGACTTGACTGTCTTAGCTCCCTTATTTGAGAGTTCACCGTTTTTTATGAGCGATGAGTTTTCGATGTTGGATTGTGCGCTAGCACCATTGCTATGGCGTCTGCCAAGCCTGAACATCAAGCTTCCAGCTAGTGCCAAAGCAGTAGAGTCTTATGCTGAGCGAATTTTTAAACGTGACAGCTTTCAGGCTAGCCTCAGTGAGGCTGAAAGGGCGATGCGTTAACATGAGCATGACGTCACAAAAACCCTACCTGATTCGAGCCATTCATGAATGGCTACTGGACAATCAGTGCACACCGTATGTACTGGTCAACACCCGCCATGAAGGTGTGCAAGTCCCCTTAGATTTCGTCAAGGATGATCGCATTGTACTCAATGTAGCGCCGGACGCTATCCGCGACCTGTTGATAGATAATGAATGGATTAGCTTTTCTGCCCGTTTTGGTGGTAAAGCGATGGATGTGTTTATTCCCATCGTTTCTGTGCAAGCAATTTACGGCAAAGAAAACAATGAAGGCATGTTCTTCCCAGACGACGATCAGCCACCACCGCCTACAGATGACAACTCAGAAGAAACCGCCCCTGTTAGCAAAGGCCGTCCAAGCCTCAAAGTGGTAAAATAATAAGTCTTTAAAGCTGATATTTTTCCATTCGGTAACGCATTGCCATCCGAGTCAACCCCAGTTTACGGGCGGCGCGAGAAACATTTCCCGCCGTCTTTTCTAACGCGTTCTCTATTAAATATTTTTCTACCTGCTCTAGCGTCATTTCACTGAGTCTATCCACGCCACTGTAATCATTCTCTGAGGTTGCTGCGGTTGGCGCTTGCAACATCAATTGTGAACTTTCGATCACGCCCTGCGGCGATAACATTACGGCACGTTCAACGACATGTTGAAGTTCACGAATATTCCCTGGCCATGAATATGACTGCAATATTTGCACGGCATCATCAGAAAAAACAGGTGCATCAAGCCCATAACGTCTGGCCACAACATCCACAAAATGTACTGCCAATAGTGCAATATCTTCTTGTCTTTCACGTAGCGGTGGTAAATGTAAACCTAATACATTCAGCCGAAAAAACAGATCCGCCCGGAACCGCCCATCGGCAACCATCTGTTTTAAATCCCGATTAGTTGCTGCAATAAAATGAGCCTGCACCGGCACTTCACGTGTAGAACCAAGTCTTCGCACCTGTCGGCGTTCTAATACATTTAACAGTTTTGTTTGTAACGACAGCGGTAATTCGCCGACTTCATCAAGAAATAAGGTGCCGTCTTCTGCTACTTCAATCAATCCTGGTTTAGCCTGATGCGCGTTAGTAAATGCACCCCGTTCATAGCCGAATAACTCGGCTTCAATTAGCTCAGCAGGTAATGCCGCACAATCGACATGTACATAGGGTCTGTGACGCCAACTGCCCGCTTGATGATAAATGCGGGCGATCACATCTTTCCCCGTCCCTGTCTCGCCCGAAACCAAAATGACCGGATGTTCTTGTTCAGCTTTATCAACCAAATTAGCTATGCGTTCAACTTGCTGTCTGACAGCCTGAATAGTGTGACTATAGCCAATCATCGTGGCCGGTTCGATACCATGTGTTTCACGAACCTGTGAATAATCCAGCTGCAGACTGAGTTTCTGAGTTTGCATCACTTTTGATAAGGTCAAGACCAACTCATCCAAATCAACAGGTTTCTTCAGATAATCAGTTGCACCAATCTTCATGGCCGTCACCGCATCTTCCAGCTCACCGTAGGCTGTCATCATGACTACCGGTAATGTCTGCCATGCTGCATTGGCGCGTATCTCTTTGAGTAAATCCAAACCACTACCATCAGGCAAACGTACATCCAGCAGAATCACATCTGGCAGTTTGGTTTTTAATGCCGCACGACCAGCCTCCAACGACGCTTTTATCGCGCCAGTATGGCCCTCACGCTGTAAACGGCGTAACACCGATTTAGCAAATAAGGTTTCATCTTCAATTAATAATACGTTGAGCATTGACGTCCTATTTTATGCCGTTTCTTTTAAGTTCTAGGTAAAATAATAGTGACTTTCGTCCCGTTGCTATCAGCATCAGAATAAATCAACTGACCACCATGCTGCTTGATAACTTTCAATGCAAATGGAATGCCCAGGCCAGAGCCTAGACGTTTAGCTTCACCATCGGTGACTTGTTCTGAAACCGGATCAAAAGTCATGCCCTTGCCTCGGTCACTTATCGTCAAAACAACCTGAGCATTTTTTTGAAAATAATTCAGCATGATCTCAGAGTGATGGTGTGAGGCCTCGATCGCATTTTGCACCAAGTTGAACAACGTCTGTTCCATCAAATTACTATCTACAGCAATCTGATTAACCTGTCCTTCCCACCCCTTTCTGCTTAAGGTTAACTGTTTTTCATTTAACTGTAAGGCGATAAGTGACATTGCATTATCAGCCACCTCTGTCAGTTTTTGTCTACTGAAATGGGGTTTGCGGGGGTGTAAATATGTTAGTAATGAGGTGACCCAACGTTCAAGACGATCTACAGCAATAATGATATCGCGTAGCGCATCTTGAATCACCGGATCCGAAGTCTCGTCCTGCGTGACCTGTGAAGCCGCTCTAATACCAGCCAAAGGATTACGAATATTGTGTGCGACTAACGGTACAAGTTCTCCCAGAGCAGCCTGTTTTTTTGCTTCAATCAGTTTATCGCGGTTACTGGCCAGTTCATCAGCCATGCTGTTAATTGCATCAGCCAAACGCGTAAGATCATCGACCCCCCGTTTCGGAATATTATGTGCTAAGTCACCTCTACTGATACGACGAGCTCCCTGCATCACGCTCGCCAATGGTCTCACCACATTATTTTTGACATAACGGCGGGAGAATAACAATAAGGTAATGGCAAGTAGTACTGGCACTGGCGCCAGTATCATAATGTGTGAAATCCATTTCTGACGGTTTTCAGTTAATACCCGCTGCTTGTCTTGCAATAAACGCTCAAAGCCACCGAACGCTGCCTCTAGCTCGCTGAACGTATATTGCTCGAGCTGTTTATCAAGGAGGTGCTTTTGTTGCGGCGTCAGGTTAGCAGGAACTAATAGTTTGTTGGTTTCGTTGTGAAAGCGATTGTAAGCAATGGCAATCTTGTTAGTTGCCTCGATCTCTTTATTATCGATAGCTAAAAGCTGTAAATCACCCAGAAACATATTAATACGACGCGTGTAAAGATCGTACTCATCTGCAGCATCCACATCACTCAAAAAAGACGCATCAAAGACTTCTTTCAGTTGCCGATACAGTTCACCCCGAACATTCTGAACATGACTGTTCATCGCAGTCAGTCGTAGTGACTCTTCAGAACTTTTCTGCCAAGCAAAGGCCCAGCCAATGCCCACACTGGCGGTGACCAAAATCAACACAACATAGCTGAGCTCATGTAGTAACAATGACCCCTGAATACTGTGAAATTTACGAAATAACTTCATACATAAAAAACGGGCCGAACAGCCCGTTTTCAATTTCAGCCGGTATCAGCGTCAATTTAAGCGCCTTCAAAGCCTGCAAAGGTGATAGATTCATCAACCAGAACTGGCTCACCTTCACTCCATGTTTTACCATCTGGCACCACGGTACGGACCTGATAAATCTCACCGGGAATATGTTCAGACATAGTAAAAATATAGTACTTATTTGCATACAGCTTGTAGCGTGAATTTTTAGGGTCATTTGCATAAGGCTGAACTATATACTGAACACCTTTTACAGTCTCGCCATTATAGTCAATATCGACTTCTTTTTTATCTCCACCCTCAGCGAACGACCAACGCAACTTACGTTGAAAATAACGCCATTCACCACCGGTTAAACGCTCCATTTCATGAATATCAAACTCAAGATAAAGAACAAACACGCCATTACCACGTTGATTTTCCATTGGTTCATATGGACGTTTGTACTCATTTGAGAAAAATTCAAACGCTAGGTCGCGACGACCAGTATTACGAATGTTTGAAACCTTCACCTGAATATCATCTTCACGTGAATCTTCTACAAAACTTTCTTTCTTATAATGATAGGTTAGCGTGCCCGGTTGTTCGATGTTTTGCATATGAGCTTTATCGAAAAGGACATTATTAACTTCAGAGAAGCCTGGAGCGGCGAATGCGGTGGTAGCGAGGGTCAGCACCCAACCCGTTGCCAGCGACATGACTAATTTCTTCACAATTTATACCTCTTTATTGTGGATCTTATAATGTTATGCTTAGGTAACGTCCCAGTTTACACAAAGCCTGCAAAAATGATGTGTTCATTTAAAAAAATCACTACTTCCTGCCTATTTCTTGTGACCGTTATTTTATTAAATGGTTGTCAGCCACAACAAGAAGATCGTATCTATGAGCGTATAAGCCCTTACTCATTTCAAGATACCATTCTCAACCTGGACATCGCGATTTCTGAATACAACTATCGGATTATTCATCGAAGTCATATTGGTCAGGCTGTCAGAGACAGAGGTGATAATGATTTCCCTTTGTCCACGATTACCAGTTTTTGTAATATCACCTATGCTAAAGAAATGATGTTGATCAATCCTGTGCTAATTAATGATATGCCCTGCAATATCGCTGTTAGACAAACCAGTGATCAAAAAGTCATTGTCAGTACTAAGTTCATGGATGAGTCTGTAACTGACGCAGAGCAAAGCGCCTTTGCCAAAAAAATTAATACCAACCTGAGGGGAATTATCGGGGCTACTATCGAATAGTAACCCCAATCAACCCGACTAATTAATCATCGTCATCATCTTTACGAACACGTTTCTTAGGATAGGGATTCACGTTTTCTAGAGACGGCATATTGTATTCAGACATGATAGCGTTAATATCATCACGACGTTTATCGAGGAATTTATTCAGTAGAGCGTTCCACTTCTTATCCTGGTAACGCGTACCCATGCTAAAGCTAAATACCATTGCTTCGCCAAGTTCGTTCAATGGTTTCACTGTCATTGGAATGTCTGAAACACTGGCGTAGTGACCAGCAATAGGTCCCCACAAAAGAGCAACGTCAATTTCACCGTTGGCCAGTGCACCTTCGATAATACGACCGGCATTAACACTGACATCACCACTCATCATCTGAAAATATTCAATTTGATTAGCCAAGCCTAATTCCAGCAATTGTTTGGTCGTTACACCACGGTCAAAGATACCAATACGCAACGGTTTTTGTTCTTTACTGACGGTAGCAATATCTTCAAGCTTATTCAGCTCATAACCTTCACCTTGACGGTAGACCATTGCCTCAATTGAGCTCCAATAAGGTTTGGTTGGCTTGAGAAAGTCAGTATGCTCAGGAATACTCATTGCTAAATCACAACGAAACTTGCCGGTTTGAGGATCAACGCTTTTGATGGTATTTCGAGAGAAACCAATACGTTGAGGAAACCAATAATACTCAACAGGGATTCCCAGCTCCTCACCTAATAATTCTGCAATTCGGTTATCAAAGCCTTCTTTCTCTTTATTTGAATACGGCATGTTGTAACCGTCAGCACACACCCTGACAGACTCTTGACCCGGCAAAGGTTTCAAGTCTTCAGCATTGACTGCTGTGGTGCTTAAAAGTAGTCCTGACAGTAATACTGCCCAACGCTGCAAATGGGTCATTCTCTCTTCCTTTTTATTGCTTTTAAAAACAGTGTGACCGTTAAGCTAACATATTTGTTTCACAAATTCTTATTCAAACAGTCTCAAGTGCACAATTGCTCTACGAATCGTTATGTATTTGCCTTATCCATAAAAAAAAAGACCCGGCATCTTACGACACCGGGCCTTTTATCAGACTTGTTAGATTAATTACTTAATCTAATTGGGTCTTGGTCTTACAGGCTAAATACGCTCAGTACACCACCCAGGTTAGTCCAGCTAGACAGTGCTTTATATGCACCGACTGCGCCCAGACCATCTGAATCGTTTTCTAAGCTAGGGATAGCCATACCGATACCAGCCCAACCACCTACACCAGACAGGATAGAAACGTATTGTTTACCACCATGTTTGTAAGTGTTGACGTTACCGATGATGCCTGATGGCGTTTTGAATCTGTACAATTCACGGCCAGTTTGCGCATCGACTGCTTTCAGGTAACCTTCCAGCGTACCGTAGAACACCACATCAGAGGCAGTTGCCAAAGCACCTGACCATACTGAGAAACGTTCTGGGTTTGACCAGACGATTTTACCGACACGTGCATCCCATGCAATGAAGTTACCCAAGTGAGTACCACCTGGTGCTGGATACATGCTCAATGTCGCACCAACGTAAGGCTGACCTGCAACATACTCAACTTCGAATGGCTCGTAGTCCATGCACACGTGGTTAGTCGGTACATAGTACAGACCGGTACGTGGTGAGTAAGCCGCTGGCTGTTGGTCTTTAGAACCCAACGCCGCAGGACAGATACCCGTAGTGTTCACATCTTCGCCGTTACGTGCAGTTGAGTATTTCGCTACACGATCATGACGACCGGTTTCCAGGCTAACGCCGTTTGACCAGTTAACTGCTGGGTCATATTTTTCTGCAACCAGGAGTTCACCTGTTTCACGATCCATGGTGTAACCAAAACCGTTACGGTCAAAGTGAACAGCAGTCTTATGCATTTTGCCTTTGACTTTTTGTTCAGCCAAGATCACTTCGTTCACACCATCGTAATCCCACTCATCGTAAGGCGTCATTTGGTAAACCCATTTCGCCATACCGGTGTCTAAATCACGACCCCACAGAGACATGGTCCATTTGTTGTCACCTGGACGTTGTACTGGGTTCCATGTAGATGGGTTACCGTTACCGTAGTAGAACATGTCTAGGTCTTTATCGTAAGAATACCAACCCCATGTTGTACCACCACCAATTTTCCATTGGTCGCCTTGCCAAGTTTTCAAAGATGAATCTTTGCCAATAGGTTTCAGCATTGACGTTGTTTTAACAGGATCAATCAGCATTTCTTCGTCAGGACCGGTGCTGTACGCTTTGTACAGAACGTTACCGTCTAAGTCATAAGCTTGAATGTAACCTCGTACACCGAACTCACCACCTGAGATACCGACCAGTACTTTGTCTTTAAATACGTGCGCCGCAGCAGTGCTGGTTGCACCACGTTTTGGATCGTCACGTTTGTCAGACCATACAACGCTACCATCAGTCGCATTCAACGCAACCAGAGTCGTGTCAGCTTGGTTCAGGAAGATTTTTCCATCGCCATATGACAGACCACGGTTAACCGTGTCACAGCACATAACGGGCACAGTTTCGTCGTAGTTTTGTTTTGGCTCATATTTCCATTTAATTGCACCGTCGTTGTTCAAATCCAACGCGAATACGATGTTAGGAAAGGCAGTGTGAACATACATAGCGCCATCGATAACCAAAGCGTTACCTTCGTGACCACGTAAAACACCGGTTGAGAACGACCATGCCATGTTCAAATCTTTGACATTGTCTTTGTTGATTTGGGTTAATTCGCTATAACGCTGGTTAGCATAGTTACCGGCTGGCATGACCCAATTGTTAGGATCTTGCTGCATTTTTGCTAGCTCGTCAGCTGCTGCCAGACCGGGAACGGCCAATGACATCATAGCGAGTGTTAATGGTTTCAGCTTCATTTTGTAATACCTCTTGTTTTTAAGGTTTTAATGGTGGCCATAGAACCGCTAACCACACTAGAGACACTTTATGCCGAATTTTCCCAACCTTCACTATGATTACATCCCTGCTGACATAGGAGTTTTTCCCGCCGTTTAGCTGTAGTAACTGCGAAAATACCTAATGTAGACTGATGATATGATGCTTGAGCGCTAATCTGACGAGTTGGATTGGTGTGTGTATATTGAGTTTATGCTTGAGTTGAGTTTGATAATTAGCCACAGTCTTGTGGCCAATTTTAAGTGTGCTAGCAATCATATCGACTTCAGCGCCTTCGGCCAGTAAACGAAAGATTTCAAACTCGCGGGGTGTCAAAACGCGGGTTGGATCGTTTTCTTGAGAGAGATTGTGTAGCGCGATGTTCTGGGCGACTTCTGCACTTAGGTAGCTCTTACCTGCTGCAACTTGACGTACTGCCTGGATCATTTCTTCTGGCGTGCTGGACTTCAATACATAGCCCTTTGCCCCAGCACTGATTGCCTGAACCGCAAAACTCACCTCAGTATGCATTGAAAACATAATGACTTTGGCTTTTACATAACGCGCAATCAATTGTCCTAAAGTCGCTAGGCCACTGGAGCCGGGCATATTCATATCTAGAATCAACACATCTGGCTGATATTGCTGATAAAGCTTGTAGGCATCATCACCTGTCGCAGCTTCCGCAATGACTCTCAGATCTGTTTGTTCCTCCAGCAATCGTTTAACGCCGGTGCGAACCACCACATGGTCATCAACCAAAATCACTCTAATCATTATTTTTACACCTTTATGCAAAAAAACGAATGATCAAGTCTCACGTAAAAATTTAAGAGGCCGTCTTTTTAACTTTTGATAATACCAGCTTATATAAAAATAATATCAGATTCTTGTTAGGTAACACCTTTTCCATTTCCCATTACAAAAGGGCGTGGATACAGGTAATGAACTCACTCTTAATTTATAAGATAGTTAATATTAAAAAGACCCGGCATCTTACGATACCGGGCCTTTTATCAGACTTGTTAGATTAATTACTTAATCTAATTGGGTCTTGGTCTTACAGGCTAAATACGCTCAGTACACCACCCAGGTTAGTCCAGCTAGACAGTGCTTTATATGCACCGACTGCGCCCAGACCATCTGAATCGTTTTCTAAGCTAGGGATAGCCATACCGATACCAGCCCAACCACCTACACCAGACAGGATAGAAACGTATTGTTTACCACCATGTTTGTAAGTGTTGACGTTACCGATGATGCCTGATGGCGTTTTGAATCTGTACAATTCACGGCCAGTTTGCGCATCGACTGCTTTCAGGTAACCTTCCAGCGTACCGTAGAACACCACATCAGAGGCAGTTGCCAAAGCACCTGACCATACTGAGAAACGTTCTGGGTTTGACCAGACGATTTTACCGACACGTGCATCCCATGCAATGAAGTTACCCAAGTGAGTACCACCTGGTGCTGGATACATGCTCAATGTCGCACCAACGTAAGGCTGACCTGCAACATACTCAACTTCGAATGGCTCGTAGTCCATGCACACGTGGTTAGTCGGTACATAGTACAGACCGGTACGTGGTGAGTAAGCCGCTGGCTGTTGGTCTTTAGAACCCAACGCCGCAGGACAGATACCCGTAGTGTTCACATCTTCGCCGTTACGTGCAGTTGAGTATTTCGCTACACGATCATGACGACCGGTTTCCAGGCTAACGCCGTTTGACCAGTTAACTGCTGGGTCATATTTTTCTGCAACCAGGAGTTCACCTGTTTCACGATCCATGGTGTAACCAAAACCGTTACGGTCAAAGTGAACAGCAGTCTTATGCATTTTGCCTTTGACTTTTTGTTCAGCCAAGATCACTTCGTTCACACCATCGTAATCCCACTCATCGTAAGGCGTCATTTGGTAAACCCATTTCGCCATACCGGTGTCTAAATCACGACCCCACAGAGACATGGTCCATTTGTTGTCACCTGGACGTTGTACTGGGTTCCATGTAGATGGGTTACCGTTACCGTAGTAGAACATGTCTAGGTCTTTATCGTAAGAATACCAACCCCATGTTGTACCACCACCAATTTTCCATTGGTCGCCTTGCCAAGTTTTCAAAGATGAATCTTTGCCAATAGGTTTCAGCATTGACGTTGTTTTAACAGGATCAATCAGCATTTCTTCGTCAGGACCGGTGCTGTACGCTTTGTACAGAACGTTACCGTCTAAGTCATAAGCTTGAATGTAACCTCGTACACCGAACTCACCACCTGAGATACCGACCAGTACTTTGTCTTTAAATACGTGCGCCGCAGCAGTGCTGGTTGCACCACGTTTTGGATCGTCACGTTTGTCAGACCATACAACGCTACCATCAGTCGCATTCAACGCAACCAGAGTCGTGTCAGCTTGGTTCAGGAAGATTTTTCCATCGCCATATGACAGACCACGGTTAACCGTGTCACAGCACATAACGGGCACAGTTTCGTCGTAGTTTTGTTTTGGCTCATATTTCCATTTAATTGCACCGTCGTTGTTCAAATCCAACGCGAATACGATGTTAGGAAAGGCAGTGTGAACATACATAGCGCCATCGATAACCAAAGCGTTACCTTCGTGACCACGTAAAACACCGGTTGAGAACGACCATGCCATGTTCAAATCTTTGACATTGTCTTTGTTGATTTGGGTTAATTCGCTATAACGCTGGTTAGCATAGTTACCGGCTGGCATCACCCAGTTATTTTCATTTTGTTGCATTGTAGCCAGTTCATCAGCAGCAACCAGACCTGGTACTGCCAAAGACATCATGGCTAATGACAGAGTTTTCAGCTTCATATTTCTCTTCCTTCATTATTATTAAAAACACGTTGTGAAACGCGCCTATCTCACTCTATAGAAGGAAGATATTGTGGTCATTAGGTCAATGGCTTGTTGTCATATGAGAGAAACTCTCAGTTGAATTACTTCTAATCATTTACGCGATAGGCTTAGGGTTATTTAATATTTCGTCTTACACTTATCGGGCAACTTTATACTCTGAAACCTTCTCGACTTCAGTGTATACATGCATGTATAACTCACCCCAGGCATTGATGATATGCTCATCATAACTTTCAAGCAGTTCTCTGATAACAGCTAAGAAATACGTCCCGGTAGAGATATGAGAAATTCCATCGCAATATACTAATTGGTAGACACCTGAAAAAGCCGAAAGCGCTTTTATATTTTCACGATTTGCTACATTGAGTAATCTCAAAAATGAGCAGACCGCACTAACTAATAACTTTTGATCGAACCTAAAATACACACCGTGTTCATCCATCTTCTCAGTCATTTTTCGAATGATAGTTTTTTCTAAATCATCCGTCAGTGAATTTAGGGCACTCACTGATTCCCGGACTAATTGAATTGATTCTTTCTCTAACATTATTCACTCCAAACCGCATTTCAATGTATTTAAAACACATCTTTTAAGGGCGCGCGCAGGCCTTTACCCTAACTCAGTTCAGATTAACTTTATCTTTGCTGTTTTAATGACCTCTCGCACAATATCAGCTGCGTCTTTTATATCATTGATATAATCAATGCCTTCTCCTGCCCAAACCGCAGCAATTTTAGGATCCGCATGTTCTTGTGCATGGAGGTATTTAGGTTTATGCTTCGTCTTAAATAATTTCAAATCACGCTCATTTCCATGCCATAAGGCAACAAATTTATTTGTAATTGCTCTTGCGTTGTAACCTTTAGGCCAAGCTATTTCTCTAACGATGTCAAATACCTCGGTTCTAATTGTGTCATCACCCGAGCATTCCACCAGTCGTTCTTTCATTCGGTAATCAGCAAATGCTTCAAATGATGCATAAAACCGTGTCCCCATAGATACTGCATCAGCTCCTGTATTTAAAGCAGCTGCCAGAGTAGCTCCATCAGCAATACCCCCTGCAGCAATGATTGGTAAATTTAGAGACTGTTTTTTTATCCCCCTCACTAAAGAAAATGTTCCTCTTGCTCCTGTTCCGTGACCTCCGGCTTCGCTACCCTGGGCAACGATGAAGTCAGCGCCTTTGCTGTGAGCATCAATCGCACCATTCAAATCGTGTACCTGACTAAAAACTGGTATGTTCTTAGCTTTTACTTGTTTTACCCATGGACTCATATCTCCAAATGAAAACATCACTACGTGAGGTGCATAGGCCATAACAAGATCGAATATTTCCTGAGTGATACACCAAGTAATGAAACCGACACCCCATGGTCGATTAGTGGATTTTCTTACAAGCTCTAACTCTCTTCTTAACCACTCTTTATTGCCATACCCAACTCCAACCATTCCTAGACCACCTACATTAGAGACAGCTGCGGCCAATCGTCCACCAGAAACGGTTCCCATTGGTGCAGACATTACAGGATGGTTTAGTCCCAATTGCCTTGTGAATTTAGTGATTATTGTCATATGAGTTCTCTCACAATTAAGCATCTAAGTGATATGAATGCTTCGATTTCACTTGTTCGGTCTGAAATAACTCTCTCTCTTCAGGTGTATCATCATTGAGAGGAATAAGGCTCTCTTCTTCGTAAAAGGCTTTTCTATCTGGATTCATAACCCTGTTAACGAGCATAAAAAAACTTAAAACAGGTAAAATATTGAGACACCATCCTAAAAAACTAACAGATTGCTCAGCAATCAAACTGAAGATCGTTATGAGTAACAGAGACATCTATTTCTCACCTGCCTTTATATGAGCATAGTTTTCAGATTTATTTGAGAAATGCTGTTCATTTTCTAGGTTAGTAACCTTCACTGCATGAACTATTGTCATCAATACGTTAAACAACATGACACAAGCCCCTAGAAAGAAGATAAAACCACCTACCACTCGTATTGCGTAGTATGGATGCATTTGTTCTACAGACTCGACGAAGGTGTACGCCAAGTTGCCATAGCTGTCATATGCTCGCCACATCAACCCTTGCATAATGCCTGCAACCCACATAGCAGTGATATAAATGGCGGTGCCAATGGTAGCCAGCCAGAAATGGGCATTCACTAATTGGATTGAGTACATTCTGGTATCCCATAACCTTTCCACCATGTGATACAACGCACCGATAGAAACCATCGCTACCCAGCCTAAAGCCCCAGAGTGAACGTGACCTATCGTCCAGTCCGTATAGTGTGAAAGCGCATTTACTGTTTTTGATGCCATAACAGGGCCTTCAAATGTAGACATAGCGTAGAAAGCCAATGACACAATTAAAAATCTTAAAATATAGTCCGTTCGAAGCTTGTCCCAAGCACCACTTAATGTGAACATTCCATTAATTGCCCCACCCCAAGATGGAATGATCATCGCTAATGAAATGGCCGCACCCAAGGAGCCAGTCCAATCAGGTAAAGCTGTATATTGAAGGTGGTGAGCCCCGAGCCAGACATATCCAAAAATTAATGCCCAAAAATGAATGACTGAAAGGCGGTATGAATAAACAGGTCTATTGGCCTGCTTAGGGACAAAGTAATACATGATCCCTAAAAAGCCGGCGGTGAGATAAAAACCTATCGCATTGTGTCCCCACCACCATTGAATCATCGCATCTTGTACGCCAGCAAAAATGGAATATGATTTAAATAACGCCACAGGAATGGCTAGGCTGTTCACAACATGAAGATAAGTAAACATAATCATCATGGCTAAGAAGAACCAATTTGCCACATAGATATGAGACACCTTCCTGTGATGCAGTGTCATCATGAAATTAAAAGAATATGCCAACCACGTAGCAGTCAAAACAATGTCTAGCGGCCATTCTAATTCAGCATATTCTTTGCCTTGCGTTAACCCTAGAGGTAGCGTGATAAATGCACCAATCACGTATAAATTCCAGCCCCAAAAGGTGAACCATGCCATCTTGTCACTCCACAGCTTTACATTACAGGTTCGTTGAACCACGTAATAAGCCGTAGCCATCAAGACAGAACCACCAAAACCATAAATTACTGTATTAGTGTGTACAGGCCGAAGTCGTCCAAAACTAATGTATGGATTGTCAAAATTTAAGATAGGCCACGCCAACTCAGAAGCAATATAAACACCAACGCCAGTGCCTATCACAAAATAGATACATGCCATGACAACAAACCATTTCACGACTTCAGTGTTGTACTTAGACGTTACCTGCATATGGATTACCTTTCTGGAATTCTTGAATATTTCCTATGAACAAATTTCTACCAGTGCCAAACTTGATCGGCTCTTTCAAAAACTTGCGGTAGCGCTTGCCTATTAATCAAGTCCACCCCTTCTGGGAGTGGTAATTTTTCTAGCCCCCTATCCCACAAATCTTCATAAACGACCATGATAGAGACGCCTTTATCTACTAACTTTTTTATATCTGTATGAATATCTGCTGGTTGTGATTGATGCCATTCCCCTAACTTCAACTTAGGTTGTTTTAATTTTTGAAGCGCGTAATAAACAGCATTGCCAGTGAGAAGCAGCTCAATTGCATTTTCAGGATCACCTATCGATTTTTTAAGCATTGATTGCATTAGCCAAAAAATGGTTTCATCTTGCTCTTCCACTGTTGTTCTAAAGGCCTGGTCGAGAATTTGTAGAACATGCATGCTTATTTAGTCCCTATCGTTAGAGTATTGAATGAGTTGATTGCATAGTCCCAGAAATCAGCAGGCCCACCTCGGTCACAACCTTCAATGGTCTCATTCACTCCGCGTTCATCAACACAAAGACCACAGTTAACCCACCCAAAGCTTAGCCCTAGATTCAGAGCTTTAGTTTGAAGAGCTGCTACCCAATCTTTGGTTAATGGATGAGCTTCTTCTTCAAGGTTTCGTCCATGAACGTTATTTCCATGTTGCTCTTGTCGTGCAAATGAGAGTGCAGCAGCCCCTTCATATGCAAACACTCTCACGTGTACCCCATTATTCCTGTCTCTTATACACATCTGACGCTGCCGACGAAGAGGATAG
>OJCB01000424.1_pt1 | contig 16223 bp, 12 predicted proteins | sample 1591501 | NCBI WGS metagenome assembly OJCB01 (sample SAMN05416813, study PRJEB24817) | seawater metagenome | isolation source: Sea water | place: Canada:Atlantic | collected 2013-07 | reverse complement strand
GTCGGCAGCGTCAGATGTGTATAAGAGACAGATTTTGGAAGCACCAAGACTCCTTTTGTCCCCCGCAAAAGCCAAAGTATGGGGTTGTTAACTAAAAAGAAGTCCGCCAAAGTAAGCCCCACTCCCCTTCCATGATACGCCTGAAATTTCATCCTCTTTCCAGTGCATCCTGGACAATATTTTGGAGAAAATATTTCAAACACCGTCCGTTCCATCATGAGTCCAGAGGGCAGCGTGTCCTTGCCATCATTGTTCTGCTGCTCCGCTCTCCTTTTTATCTGGCGGAGCGACTCATTTACGATCGACGCATTTCTCTTCAAGCCATAGATCAAGGGCCCATCTTCGTGATTGGTCATTGGCGAAGCGGAACCACTCATCTCCACAATATCCTTTCACAGGATGATCAGTTTTCGTATTTGAGTTTCTCCAACATGATCATGCCCCATGATTTGCTTTTGGGGCGCTTGTTGCCGGTAATTCCGTGGATAATGAAACGAGCTTTACCAAAGACTCGCGGAATAGATCGCCTCCCACTTAGTCCTTCATTGCCTCAGGAAGAGGAGTTGACGCTTGGCATGTTGTCAGGCGAATCCTATTACAATTGCTATTTCCACCCCGGGAGCTGGGACGAGTATTTTTCCGAAGCGATTCCGGACGCATCAAGATCTCATGGCTCTCCGGGAATGAGGGAATCTTATCTGAAATTACTTAGAAAGCTGAGCTACTTGAATCATGGGAAGCGCTTGATATTTAAAAACCCGGCTTCCACGAGCCGGATTACGATGCTGAAAGAGCTCTTCCCGAATGCGAAGTTCATCCATATTCGAAGAAACCCCTATGCTGTGTATGCTTCCAGCCGGGCCCGCCTTCCCCGCATGGTTTCAGCCTTCTCTTTGAATGATGCCCCCGAGCTCGATTACGATGCAATTACTCTTCGCAGCTACCGCGAATTGATGACTTCGTATTTCGATCAGCGGAAGGGAATTCCAGAAGCCGACCTGCTTGAAACTTCCTATGAAGAGCTGATCTCCGATCCTGAAAAGGTGATCCGGCAGATCTACTCAAAATTCGGACTGGAACGAAGTGCCACCACCATCGAAAATCACTCCCGTTATCTCGAAGCTCAAACTTCCTATCAAAAGAACACTCATCTTCTCACCCACTCTCAGATTCAGGAGATCGAGTCCCAATGGGGATTCGCATTGAAGGAGTGGGACTACGGGTATCCAGAGGGATTGGAGATTGTAGATTAAGGCGGCAAGGAGCTTCGCAACAATCGGTTTCAACGAGGGAAACGATCAAAATGTTAAGTGAGTTTCGTCCTTCCCGGAATTCTTCACGTCCGCATTCATCAACTCTGATGCTTTCGCGTTAAACGTTCAGCACATTTGATCTGCTCTCCGGTTTCCAGACAGCACTTTCTACGCGCTCGAATCCATTCTACTGGATTGGTGCCCTTGGGAATAAATCCGGCTTTAGCGCACCAGGCGATAATAAACTGTCCGGTCCTGCCGCATCCAGCAACACAGTGAACCACGACCGCTTCGTTCGCCCGGTGGTGCTCATCCATCAATTTCAGAAACCTATCAATTTGGGCTTCTGTTGGCACTCCGTAGTCAGGAACATTAATATGGTAATAGGAAAACTGACTCGGCACATCCCGGCGATTATCAAACTCGCAGCAATTCACAACAGCCCGGACATTCTCTTCCTCATAAATCTCAAAGACGTACGGGTCAGGCCACCAGGATGCGGCGATGACGCCATCTACAATCCATGTGAAAGGTTCGGTTCTCTCCGGCTGCCCCTTGTCGGGCCAGTACCAAGGTCGGATAGGATTAGACATGATGTAAATTACGGATGCTCAATTGAAAACGAAACAGGAAATTGGACGACAGCCCTCCTCAAGGTCAAACCCATGGGTGGCTATCGATTCCCCAATTCTTTAAGTGGTAATCGGTAAACGAAGGCTTGCCCTGTGCTAAGTGATTCAGCCGGTCCCTCAGTCAACAATCACCACTTTTCCACCCTGCTCGCGAATCGGAATTTTATATCCGGTGATTTCATTTCTAATCAAGCTGGCGTCACTATTTTCCTTCGCCCAGATTCCGGAACCGCCGTTATTTCCGGTGATCCGATTATCCATTGCCCGAAGACTCCCGTTCAACAGAATCGCTGAAACGCCACCCCCTTTGATATCGTTATCAATCATGACAGCGCTGGAACCTTCGAATACGGCAATGATCGGCGGCATGCCTCCAGCCCGTTCCATCGTATTCCCGACAAATATTCCCTCGCCGTCTTTCGGTATTCCGACGGCAACGAGGCGGTTTCCAACAATTGCATTATCGATGGCGATTGCCTTGGAACCGGCGCTGATTCCGATTCCCGCTGCTCCATTCTTCTCGATCCGATTGCGATGAAGAATCGCGCTGGAACCATTCAGTCCGATTCCCGCTGCTTTATTCTCGTAGCAATGATTGTCCGAGACTAGAGGTGAAGCATGCTCGGTGACTCCAATGCCGGCGAGCGTATTGTTATAACAGCGATTCCCCCGAATAATCGGCGCTGCGTCTTCTTCGCAGCCGATCCCTGCCATTCCATTGTCGAAACAATCATTGTTCTCGATCACAGGTCGCGTCGTCGCTTCCGTTCGAATGCCAATTCCGGCACGGCGATTATTATAGCACTGGTTGTTCCTAACAATCGGACAAGCGCCTTCGCTGACGCCGATTCCCGCACGAATATTGTTGTAGCAAACATTTCCGGTCACCAGGGGCGATGCGTTGTCGTGACCAATTCCGGCGTAAAAATTCTCGTAACAAACATTGTCAGTGATCAGGGCCTCAGAACCCGTCATCGATCCGATACCGCCGCCCATGTTTCGATAGCAGGTATTTTTGGAAATCACAGGACTACAGCGCTTGCCATCAACGCCCCGAACTGCGATTCCCGTGTTCCCAACATGATGGACGATGTTGTTGATGACCTGACAATTCACACCGGTGATCGCGATTCCCGGGGTCCCAAATTCGCCAATGTGATCGTGACTTTGCATGTCTCCTTTCTGATCCCAGTTTTCCTGCCAAACTTTATCATCGTAATTTCCGACCTTCGTGACAGTGAATCCATTCAAACTCGCGCCTTCCGCCATTTTTACTCCGGCATCTTTTTCCGGCCCCTTGCTACCATCGATGATAGTGACTTCGGCACGCTTCAATCCAATTTCACCTTTCTCATCTGAACCTTCGCTTCGAAGAATGATTCCGGGCTTCAACTGGATCCGTTCGTAGTAGGTCCCTGCAGAAACGGTGATGATGTCCCCGGGGTCTGTCGAATCGATTGCCGCCTGAATCGTCTCGATTTGCTCAGGGACTTTAATTTCATCGGCGAACAATGGGCCGGAAAGGATGACGAAGCTTACCAACAGAGGGAGTAATAACTTTTCCATGTTGAATTCTACCCTGCTTTCAGACTTTAGACTATCGGCCTATTTCAGGTAATCTCTCGCAAAGGCAGGCAAACGCTTGTCAGCCGGATTCACTATTCTGACGTTCTTGTCGTTCTCCAGTTCAGCCCCGGGTGTGGAACGACCGTTCGCGATCTGCTTCATCAAGATCTTCACCATTTTCCGAACTTGTTCGGGATTCACCGCAGCAAGATTAGTGTCCTCATGAAGATCTTTGGAGAGGTCAAAAAGTTGGACAAACGGAGCCTTTAGCAGATCCGCTTCCGATGGCTTTCCTTTAAATCCCTCCAACGCCTTTCTCCAGGCATCCTCAGGCATAGGCTCATTCCCTGCGCCGTTCTCGGAGTTTGCAGGAACGCCGCTCCCGGGACACAAGCACAGCTTCCAATTGCCGTCGCGGATCACGAACTGCACTACCGACTGCATGATCAGGTCCTTGCGGGCACCTTCCTCTTTAGGATCGCGCAGAAGCGTGGCGAAACTAATCGAATCAGGAGCTTGATTCTCTTCAAGTTTACTACCTGTCAGCTCAGCAAAAGTTGCCATGAAATCGCTCAGACTAACGAGGGCATCGCAGGTTTCGCCCTCAGGAATGACACCCGGCCATCTGGCAATGAGAGGCACCCGAAGGCCGCCTTCGTAAACAGAAAACTTGTATCCCCGGTGTGGCCCGCCCGGAAAGTGCCCCATAGCTTCAAGTTGACTGATCTGATCTGGCGTCGCTTTGAGAATATTTCCAGCATAGGGAGCCGGGCCGTGATCCGAGGAGAACAGGACCAGAGTATTTTCATCAAGGCCTTTCGCTTTGAGCGCGTCCATCACCCGCTTCACTGAATGATCGACCTCCATTACGAAATCGCCGTAAACACCCAGCTCGCTCATACCCTGCCAGGCAACTCCGGGACTGGTCGGCGTGTGGGGCGCCGTTAAAGCGAGGAAGAGAAAGAAGGGTTCGCTTTCTGTTCGTTTCTCCAGAAAGTCTTCCGCTTCCGTGTAGAAGGTTTCCAGTACTTCATGATCCTGAAAATCTTTTTCCGCCGGACCGACGCGATTAAACGCACTCCAGCCTTTCCGGGCCGTGATCTCCCCTTGCCAGACATGGTTCCGCGCAAAGGCGTAGGGAAACATATCAAGCGATCCGGGGAGAATGAAGCTGTCATCGAATCCAAACTGAGTCGGACCATATTTCAAGGGCTTGGTATAATCGACATTGCTCGGTCCCTGCGACTTCCCATCCAGCGTGTTCATGGTAGTGCCAAGATGCCACTTTCCCACATAGCCCGTTCGGTAGCCTGAGTTCTTAAGCAGCTTGCCCAGGGTGAAGTTCTCCGTATTGGGACGGGGTCCGACGAAACCCCAGGGACCGCTATTTACGTATGCTCCGAAACGCCAGTTGAATCGCCCCGTCATCAGCGCCCGCCGCGTAGGTCCGCAGAACGAAGCGTTAACATGAGCATCAGTGAATCGGATACCATCCGCTGCCAGCCCGTCGATATTGGGTGTTTCTATGAGACACCTGTCACCGCCGTAGCAATTCACGTCTCCGATCCCAAGGTCATCGGCAAGGATGAGGACAATATTTGGAGGACTCGCGCATAGCAAGGAAGGCGCGGAAACGAGAAGCAGCGCGAGAAATATTCTTCGTAGGGAGTTCATCAGAGTGAGAATACAATTAGCAAACGTAAAAACCAGACCGTTTGATGCCAAATGTAGGGGGTCCTATCCGAACTTGTTTGAAGCGGTTGATTGGCACGAAAAGTGAAGCGAAGTATTTTACAATCTCCTGACAACTATTTTACTATCCACTGACACATCGCAAGACTATCGCATCCATAATACTTGGATGAAAAAAGCAATCACCCTTATTCTCTCGCTGATAGCTCTGATTGCTATTGCCATCTTCGTAACTGATCCAGTGAGCCTTTTTACGAAGCATCATCAGCCCTGGAGTTTCATTCAATCTGCAGGGGGGATGAAGGTGGACATCAATGGTGATCGACTCATCGTGCGATGCGATGTCTCCGGTCTGAAGACAATCACGACCAAACCAAGCACCATCCATTCAGGCATCGGAGTCCACGAGACGAAGTGCTCCCTTTTGGGGAACACCCTCCAAATATCAGTCGTCACGAGCGTGATCAAAAAGGGAATGTCCACTGAATGCGACAGCCTCGACATCTCAGATTATCCCGCAGGAGAATACACCCTTGCCTATCTGAATCAGGACGGAACAACTCATGAGATGGGAACGATTGCAGTCCCCTAAGCACCCGCGAAGCAAGGTTCAGCTGAATCAAAGGAACATCAGTTCCGTCCCAACCACTGACACGCATTCGCCAGCACCTGAATTACCTCAGGCTGCTTGAAAACGGGAAACGTTTCGTGTCCGGGGCGGAAGTAGAAAACGTTTCCTTTGCCGATGTTCCACAACATTCCGGCACGAAATCGCTCACCTAATTCCCAAGTCTCTTCGAAAATCACCTCATCGGGAGCGGGCACATGGAAGGGCTCATCATACATCTCGGTTTGCTGCACCTGAAAGGTCGCTGGTAAATTTTTGGCGATGGGGTGCTCACTGTTTTTGACGGTCACAGTGCTGGGCATTCCATCCGCCCGATATCCAGGAAAGCAGCAATACGGCAAATGAACTTGGGCCGCGTAGGTCTTTCTGTTCAGTCTGTATGAAAACCAGCTTGGAGTGAGATGACTACCGTAAGTCGGCACGGTGCGTGGTTTCGGAGGGGCCACTGTGGTGAACTTCATCAGCTTTCCTTTGTCCTTCTCCGCGAAATGATTCCTGGCATCTTCCATCGAGCGCCAATTCATTGCCTCCATGAACGGGCTGGAAAAATGGGCTGAATGCAGAGCAATCAAATCCAGTTCGCCAGCAAGAATTCGATCGAGGACGCGTTTCACATTCTCTTCGGTGACATCGTCTTGCCTGACGTGTCCCCACCAGATCAATACGTCCGCCCATTCGAGATCGTTGAGTCCCTGCCCTGCGTCATCGAGAGCCACTGACCGAATCTCGAGATCCTCAGGCATCGCAGCAAGTTGTTTTGCTATCTCATTGCCTAGGAAATCGTCGTAGGCCTCTGACTGTCGATCCTGACGTTCATCCCAGACGAGAACGTGAATGGGATCAGCTTTCGCAGAAAAGATACTCAGAAAAAGAATGGTGATACAGAAGGCAAAACCATTTGTCATAGAAGCGCTCATAAAAGGTTCTTTGTTCTCAACTCAACGATGTTTGATTCAAACCCGATCATTTCTTAACCACCCGCGAAAACGGGCTGAAACCCGGCTTCTTCCAAAATCTCTTTGATTTCTTCGCGAAGGTCGCCACGAATCTCGATGCGCCCATCTTTTATCGTTCCGCCGACTCCATACTTCTTCTGAATCTTCTTCGCCAGCTCCTGTTTCTCAGGCAAACCAATTCCTTTGAAGTTGCTCACTACCGTGACAATTTTACCGCCACGGTGCGCCGTTTCACGAACGATATCGACCCGACCACGCGACGTGTTCTTCCGGTTCCTCCGGGAAGTTGGCCGGGGTGGCTCAATGCTTCCCTCCGGGAGATCGCCCAGTTCATTCAGGGCTCCGAATGGGTTCTGCACCAGTTCATCCTGGCTATCCGTTGATTTGCGTTTTTTCTTTCGGCTCATCGTAGACACTCAACCATAGAACTTTGTTTTTTGCACCATGCGATTCGATTGGGTCTTCCCTTTCTCATACATGTGAGGAGATCTCACCCTGACAGATCACTTGTCCCTCACTCTCTTTTGGCCTTCGATTCATCGGGCTCAATGCACAAAAGCTCCTTCATCGTTCGATGATAGAGATGGCCGCCGGAATAACTTGGGGTATTCACGGACCAGGTTTTTCCAAACTCTCCCAGATCATTCAGAGAAATAAGAGCAGTTTCATCAAAACTTCCGCTGCTGCCATCGACCACCTGGACTCGGCCACACATGAACGTGAAGTAGAGATATTGATTCACAGCGATCGTGTTTCCGTTGAAGCACCACCACCATCCCGATCTCCCCGAGCGGCGATCTTCCGCAACGTCAATGCCCCGGCTGTTGAAGGTCATCTCAGGGAAGAAGCGATCCGTGTTCTTTGTCGTCTCGCCTTCAAGCGGAGGCATTGGAAAAGGAAGCTCGAGATACTCGACCTCCTCGGTTTCGATATTTATACGGGCGAGACTGTTACGGGGGCCAACGTTCAAGACTTTTCCTTTACGCCGTCCTTGGAAATTGAAGCAGGAGAAATACACATACGGATAAACATTGATGTTGGTGTGCCAGGCCGGGAATACAGTGATGGGCTTCTCTTCCTTTTGAAGATCAATTCCGCTTCGAGTCGAGAATGATTGCGAGGCTTCATCGTAGGAAGTCACGGTGACATTCTTGCTCCATGAAATCCGCCTCGCTTCCCTACCGTCAGCGGTATTAAGAACTACGAGATCGGTTCTGGTTTCATCCAGCCAGCAGGCGTATTTCTCATCCCAGGCTTGCACGACAAGGGCTTTCCCCTCGGGCTCGGAATCCCATTGCCAGAGAGTCTCGCCGGCATCGGGCCCATCGGCACGGCTCAAGCTCAGCCCTGCTGGTGTCTCCGGCACACCGTGGTGAGCGCCGCGTGCGGAAAGAATACCTCTCCCTCCTCCGGGGATTTGTCCTAACATTGGCGTGTTGTAGTGCGTGAGCCCATCCGGAGCGATCCAAAGTGCTTGTCCTGAAGTCGCATCAAAGCCCCTCAGGTAATTCCAGGCATCTTTGCGACGGAGCGGATCATTCGGATCACGGGGCTCCACATTGATGATGGTGTTATCCACTTTTATCGGCTCAAACTGTTTGTTGAAAGGACGGTCCAATGTCGGCGTCCAGGAACGGGTCCAGACTTCCTCGCCTTCGATGGTCCAGCAGCCCATCTGACCGCTCGCATTCCAAAACCAGATATGCTTTCCATCCGTGATTGGCGTGGGACTGCTACTGCTGCTAAAACCGTAGCCGTAGAGACTCGCAGCCTTCGGATCCCCCGCTAGATCCCTTTGCCAAAGAATTCCCCCTTCCTTCGTACTGATGCAATAGAGGACGATGTCGGCACCTTTCTTCTCAGTCGCATCGATTGCGAGCGGCTTCATCGTCGTCAGAAAAAGCCGATCGCCCCAGATCGCAATCCCGCTTTGGCCCGTTTCCGGAAGAGTGATTCGCCAACGAATATTCTGATCGTGCTCGACGCTCCATCTCAGGGGCACTTTGTGACTCGTCTTCACGGTCCAGTCATGGTTCGGCCCGGCCGCTTGCGGCCAGTTAACATGGTCATCGTCTGCTGCTACCGTGAAAGTCAGAAGCGCCCAAGTCAATCCCGCGATAGATAGGAGATGTAGTTTCAAATGATTTCTTTCTAACTGAATGGCAATGACTGACGCCTGCTAATAATTCACCGTCGCACCTTTCATCGGCTTATTCCTCTCCGCTTCCCACCATTCATTCGGGCCTTCTTCGACAATGCTTTCCCAGGTCTGAAAAAGAAGACGCTTCAATTCCTCAGTCTTCTCCGGCATTTCCCCGGCGAGATTATTTTTCTCCTGCCAATCCTTCTGCACATTGAAGAGAAGAAATTCTTTCATCGTATCGTTGGCAACGATTTTCCAATCACCGACCCGCATCGCTACGCGATCTTCCGCAGAAGAAACGTGCGTCCTCCAGAACATCGGTATCTCACGCTCAACAGTCTTACCCTCGAAAACGGGAACCATACTCACACCATCGATTGTCCGATCCGTCGGCAGCGGAATGTCCACAATATCGAGCACCGTCGAGAAAATGTCCGTCCCGATTACCGGCGTATCGTTCGTTGTTCCAGGCTTGATATGTCCCGGCCATTTTGCAAGAAAAGGAACGCGGATACCGCCTTCGAAGTCACTCCGCTTATTTCCGCGAAGGCCTCCACTGTCCCCCCCGCTTCCCGGCACAGGGCCATTGTCTGAGCTGAAAATGATCAGCGTGTTCTCGCTGAGACCTTCAGCTTCCAACGCTTCCATCACTTTGCCCAGGGCAAAATCCAGCTGAGTGATATTCCCATAATAGGTGGCATCCACTTCACTTTCATTCTTGTAGAGGTCGGAAAATTTGATGTCCGTCGCAATCGGCTTGTGGGGTTCGTGAAACCAAACGGACAGAACAAAAGGCTTCGAATCATCGCGGACATCGGTCAGCCAATGAATCGCTTCATCGGCAACAAAGGGTGCCGAGTAAGCCTCAATCTCTCCGACCGGTTTTCCGTTCCGAATAAAGTTATTTGGATTCTTATGGCTCGGCTCCGCGTTGTTGTGTGTCGCCATCCAATAGTCGTAACCACCCTGCTCACCTACCTGGGGAAACTCCGGATTCTGAAACTGCGGTTTGGAAAGGAGATGCCATTTGCCCACATGGCAGGTCGTATACCCGATCTCTTTGAGCAGCTCCGGATAAGTGGTTTCACTTTCACGCAGATAAGCATCATGAGTCCCGGACAAGTGACGCCATACGCCATTTCGATACGGTGTCCGCCCTGTGAGAATTGCCGAACGCGATGGGGAACAAACGCCGCAGGCAGAGTATCCCTGAGTAAACTTCACTCCCTGCGCCGCCATCTTATCCATATTCGGCGTCTGAATGATTTCATGCCCATAGGTGCCCGAATCGCCCCAACCCATATCATCTGCCAGCACCACGACAATATTCGGACGTGTTTCTGCGGCAGTCACCAGGCCGAAGAAGGTGCATAACAAAAAGCACACTATTATTGAGAACTCTGGATTCCTAAATTTCATATTTTGGATTAATTTGGTCAAACAGGACGGGCCCTTACTTGCTGGAGAAAATATTCCATTGCAAGCCAGGATCGCATTTCCAATTCCGTCGACGGAAACCCGGGCAAACCATCTGAATCAATTCGCTTCCCGCGACTTCGCGCGATTGTATCCCAGCGTTCTCGCATAGATTTCAAAACGCCACGGAAACACTTCCTCGATCTCAATGATTTCCTGAGGCTTGGTCCAGGCCCTCGTAATGATCGCGGCAAACTCAGCGAAATCTTCCTGAAGGTTCGTCAAGCCATAGGAGCTGGGAAAGGACATACAATCTTGCAACGCGTCGTTCCAATTGCCTTTAACTTTCTGGGCCATGATACAATGCCCGACTTCATGAGCCACGACGTAGACAAGAGGCCCATTGTATTTGAGATCTTTGGGCGCAACATAGTAAATGGTGTTTCCCCCGCCCCACCAGAAGCCTTCTCCTTTGTAGTGAAGCGAAACGGTGTCGAGGTATTCCACCATTTCAGGAGGGAGAGAACAAAGCGCCCCCTTCATAGCCTCGAGTCCCGTCTTGTCGTCTTCCTTCAGGCTCATGATTCGCACCCTTCCAGCTCCGTCCACTTTCACTTCGTTCTCCCATGCATCGGTCGGCTCTTCAATTTGAAAAGCGGTGTAACCGGAATCCTTTCTCCACTTTTCTTTGGTCTCAGCATTCTGAAAATTACTCAGGTCAAAATTGCGATCCAGATTGGGGCTGCTTTTCTCGGCCGCCTTCAGAAACACCTCACTTTGATCCCTGGCATTCATCGAACGGAAGGAATCTGTATCAATTAATTCACGCACTGCTTCACGCGAGGTTCTACCGTGTTCGAGCTTCTCGGCACTTAATACCGCCATCAGGGCTCTTCTTTCTTGAATCCTCAATTTATCGTAAAGCTCAAGGGCGGCTACCTTTTCCAAAAGGCCGAAATCCTCTGCACCGAAAACGACGAGGGTTTCTTTGGATTGCGGACTGATGAATCGCTGGACGCCCTTTACGACCGCGACGGGAAAGGAAACCGATTTCGGTTCATCAGAAGAGCGGCCGTTGTCTTCCACCCAACTCGAACCCTTTGCATCAATTGGTGGAGAAAACATCGACCCATTCTCCACCACAAAATACCAGGGAGAGGAAAGACGCTCACTGATGCTGATGGAAAAATATTTCGCAGTCAGTTTCGTCAGCGACTCAAGATATGTCCGGTCTTCCTCAGCAAGTTTGGCCTTGGGAAGGGTAAACTCCTTTCGGCTCTTCATGCGCAGGACGACAGCGTCTTCCGTTTGACTAACATAGTCCGCTTCCAGAGACCGGCCATCACTGGAAGTCCAGACTCGAGCATGAAGCGGCGAGTACAAAACAAGTAAAGATAGCACCAGTAATTTGATGGCGTGGGGAGCTTTCGATTTCACTCCTGAGATGTATCGGAAAAGCGATCGGGCATCAAGGAAAGAACCCGATTGGGAATTGGGTGAATCCCAGGCTCAGATACCTCGATCTCGTTTTTCACCGGCATTCAATTCTCAGAGCCTGCGGCAGAAAACAGTGTAAGATAGCTCTTCACCATCTGAATTTATGTCGACACATCCAAACGCCGGAAAGCCTGTAGCTAAAGAAGACCTCACCGATATTGCTGAATTGATCAGCCTCTATTACGAGATCCATCCGGATGTGGAAGATCCTGACGAAAAAGTGTCCTTTGGGACTTCAGGGCATCGGGGGTCTTCCTTGAAAAACAATTTCACGGAAGCCCACATCAAGGCAATCTCTCAGGCGATCTGTGAGTATCGGAAAGCGGAGGGAGTCACTGGCCCTTTGTTTCTTGGGAAAGACACCCACGCCCTCTCCACTCCAGCTGAGAAAACCGCTCTTCAGGTTTTTGCGGCCAACGGAGTGACCGTCCATATCGATAAAGACGGCGGCTACACTCCAACCCCGGTAATTTCCCACGCGATTCTGGGATACAACGCAGATAAAAACGACGGGCTTGCCGACGGAGTGGTGATTACCCCCTCCCACAATCCGCCAGACAACGGTGGCTTCAAATACAACGGGACAAACGGCGGCCCCGCCGATTCCGATGCAACCAGCTGGATCGCCAACAGGGCCAACGACCTGCTTCGTGGAGACAACGATGAGGTAAAGACTCTTTCCTACTGCAAGGCTCTCGAAGCGGAAACGACCGTGAAACACGATTTCATCAGCCCTTATATCAATGATCTCGACGCCGTGGTCGATATGGAGGCGATCGCAAAATCCGGCCTCAAAATTTGCGCCGACGCCATGGGTGGAGCCGGGATTCGCTACTGGAAACCGATCTCAGAGAAATACGGAATTGATCTCACAATTCGAAATGATTCAGCCGACTACACCTTCAGTTTCATGACCGTAGATGGCGACGGAAAAGTCCGAATGGATTGTTCTTCACCTCATGCCATGGCAAGCCTCGTGGCACTGAAAGATGACTTTGATATCGCATTCGGCAATGATCCCGATTTCGACCGACACGGAATCGTTACCAAGTCGGTAGGTTTGATGAATCCTAATCACTATCTCGCTGTCGCAATCAACTACCTGTTCAGCAATCGCAAAAACTGGAAACCTGATGCTGCTGTGGGGAAAACGCTGGTCAGCTCTTCCATGATTGATCGGGTTGCCGGGGATTTGGGACGCGACCTTCAAGAAGTCCCTGTTGGCTTCAAATGGTTTGTGAACGGCCTCGTAGATGGATCCTACGGTTTTGGCGGAGAAGAGTCCGCTGGAGCATCCTTCCTGCGAAAGGATGGAACCGTGTGGTCGACAGACAAAGACGGAATCATCCTCTGCCTCCTCGCTTGCGAAATCCTGGCGGTGACAAAAAAGGATCCCGGCGAACACTATGGTGATCTCGTCGAAAAATTTGGTTCTCCCGTCTATGCAAGAATCGATGCCCCGGCCAATCGCGAGGAAAAAGCAAAGCTAGCGGGTCTTTCGCCGGATCAAGTCACCGCCGAATCGCTGGCCGGTGAAACGATCACCGCAAAATTAACCCATGCTCCCGCCAACGGCGCAGCAATTGGTGGCCTCAAGGTCTGCACAGAGAACGGTTGGTTTGCGGCTCGTCCGTCCGGGACTGAAGATATTTACAAAATCTATGCCGAGAGTTTTCTGGGAGAAGAGCATCTCAACAGGATTCAGATGGAAGCGAAAGAAATCGTAACGGCCGCTCTCGGGTAGTTCGACCACAGGATCGCAGACGAACATACTTTCATCCATGGCTCCACTTGTTAGTCTCAGACCCTTTCGAAATTTCCTCTTCGGAGTTTTTGGCCTTACTCAAGGAATTGCTCTTGGAGACGATTCCGGACAGATCACCGGATTTCTGGATTCGAATTGTGTGAAGTGCCACAACGACAAAAAGAGTAAAGGCGGCATCAACCTGAAGGAGCATGGTCGCTTTACTCAAGAGACGGCGGAGCATTGGCAGGAGGTGCTGGATAATTTGCAGCGGGGCGACATGCCGCCGGAAGATGAGGACCAGCCTTCAGCGGAGGATCGTCAGGCATTCATTGCTTTGCTCAGGCAGAAATTGGATCGGGTGTATGCAGATGCAGGCACCCGCGACTTCCGATTCACACGACTCACCAATCAACAAATCGCCTGGAGCTTAAAGGATATTTTGAAGATCGATCGGGATTTCAGTCGCGATTTGATCGAAGACCCGGTCGGTCCCCATGGGGAATCATTACAGTCGACACTGGAACTAACGGGCGGCCACATGGAGGTCTATCTCAGTGTTTTGCAAAAAGCGGTCGACGCAGCGATCCCGGATCTGGCGAACCCGCCGGTGATGTATCGCCTGCAAGGCAACGCTTGGGAGAAGCAACACTATTTGAACCGCAATGATTTGGCCTATGCCAAAAAGCGCCAATGGAAACGCTACGATGGGCCGCGATGGTTGGAAGATGAGTTCGAAGTTCCGCTACCACCGAATCATTTTTTCCGAATGTATCTGCACGACAATCGTTCATCCGGCCAGTTTCGGGCGAAGGTCTATGTGCGAAACGAGCCGCCGCAAAATGGTGGCGATCTGCAGAAGCAAGAGATGACCGTGTTCATGGACAAAGGGTTCAAGTCCTCGATGCACACGGTTGATTCTTTTACAGTGGAGGCCAAGAAGGGCACCCAGGTTTTCGAGGTGTTTGGAAACGTGCAGGATTTTCCGGGGGTCGATCCATCGCCGCTGAACGAGGCCGAACAAAAAGATGCGTATCTCAATACGAACGGCTATTTCAAGTACCGGTTTCTTTCCCTGCAAAACTGTTCGCCGCTGACCTCTCCGGCGGTTAAACCAGTGACGAATAAAAGTTGGATCGTTCACGGTGATGCTCATCTGGTGAGGGCGGACGATGCGTGGATCGACGCGTGGGGCGATGAGTATGCGAAAGAACATTGGCTGAAGCGCTCTCATGCAGGGAGCGATCACCCAACGCGGGGCAAGCCCGCGGTTTTCAAAGAGGTGATGAAAGACACGGGGCACGCGATCGTCGAGCGGATCGAATTCGATCTGCCCTGGCAATGGCCGCCCGCGAGTATTGCGCCGTTCCTGGAAAAGGAAAAACTGACAGATGCCGGGATCTCGAAAGAAGTGAAATCGGTCGCGCAGCGTGCCTGGCGACGGAATCTGACAGATGGCGAAGATCGTGAATTGAATGAATTGATCGCCCAGAAATTGGAAGCTGCTGATTCGAAGGCGGATGCGTTGCGGGATCTGCTCACTTCGGTTTTCGCCGACTCGCGGTTTCTGTTTTACACGGATATTGAAAAATCTACGGAGTTTCAGAATTACGAATTGGTCTCTCGATTGGCTGGGTTTCTCTGGCGGTCTGTTCCGGACTACCAACTGCTGAGGCTGGCGTATCGCGATGAGCTAATTACTGATGCTGAATTGAAAGCAGAGGTGAAACGGATGATCAATGACCCGAGATCAGAGCGGTTCGTCACCGATTTCACCTCAAGCTGGACCGGCTTCTCTAAGCTGGAACAGACGGCTGTTAATCCGAATTACTACGGGTGGTGGAATCCGCAGTTCAAACATTACATGAAGCTTGAATCGATCGCTTTTCTATCGACACTCCTTCACGAAAACTTGAGTTGCCTGAATTGCCTGTCGTCGGATTTCATCGTCGTGAACGATATGATGGCGAAGTATTACGGAGTTCCCACACCGGAAAGCGGTCATCGTTTTTCCCGCGTTCCGGCTCCGGCAGATCGTGGTGGAGTGTTGACTCAGCCTGCGTTTCTCCTGGCCCATTCAACGGGTGAAGATTCGCACGCGGTGAATCGCGGCGTTTGGGTTCGGGCCCGATTGCTGGGTGATCCGCCTCGTGACCCTCCGCCTGCCGTGCCAGCGCTTGATGATCTCGACGCGCCGGACGCCGAGAGCTTGTCGACGACCGATCGGCTCGCGCTTCATGCCAAGGGGACCTGCTACGATTGCCATCAGGACATTGATCCATGGGGCGTGGCGATGGAAGCATTTGATGCGACCGGGAAAGTCCGGAAAAAGATTCTGAAAATTGTGCCGGATCAAAAGAAGCGGCTTCAGCTCCCTGTGGTTGATAAGACTGAGATTCGCGACACCCCGATCTCGGGCATGGCGGAGCTGCGGAAATATCTTCGCGAAAATCATGCCAAAGATTTTTCGAAAGGATTCAGCGGAACGATGCTCTCCTTTGCCCTGGGGCGTCCGCTCAGTTATCAGGAAGATGGCGCGGTTGACGGTCTTGCAGATCATTTCGAAAAGAACGATCATCGCATGGCGGATCTGATTGAAGCCATCGTCTTACGGCCGGAATTTCGACATCCTAACAACGCATCTAAACCTGTCTCTTATACACATCTGACGCTGCCGACGAAGAGGATAGTGTAGA
>OJCB01000423.1_pt1 | contig 16232 bp, 2 predicted proteins | sample 1591501 | NCBI WGS metagenome assembly OJCB01 (sample SAMN05416813, study PRJEB24817) | seawater metagenome | isolation source: Sea water | place: Canada:Atlantic | collected 2013-07 | reverse complement strand
TATCCTCTTCGTCGGCAGCGTCAGATGTGTATAAGAGACAGGGCCTGGTGATACATTTTCCAACTCAGGCAAATCACTACCATTAGACCATTCATAACGGTACGGCGAACTCCCCTGGCTGATAATAAGATTGATAATGCCACTGCTATCTTCATTACAATAGGCAGATTCCTGGGTTAAAACATCCACAACCAGCGAGTCAGTGGCCTGTATTTCAGCCGTTTGATAAAAATAGGAACAAGTAGAATCTGCTCGACTAATAAACAGCTCATAACTACCTGCGCTTAGGCTATCAAAAAGGGGAGAATATTGCCAGCTAAGACCACCATTGATACTGTATTGATACTCTGTAGAATCTTCGCTTGGAACAAACTGTATAAGACCATTTATGCCTTGACAGACTTGTCCAGGGTCAATAATTAAACTATCTAATAAGGGGATGGCTGTGGAATATAATTCTACCGACACTTTTCTTATGCAATTCGTTTGTTGATCTCGGACTTCGATCGGGTAAACGCCACTAGACAAGCCCTGAAAAATAGGACTACTTTGCCAACGCTGCCCATTATCAATACTATACAAATGAAGCGGAGAACTGGAATTGATCCTAATGGTACCATCTTCACTTTCGCAAGAGGAAGGCGGACTTGCCTCAATATCAGTAATAGTAGGAGAAGGAATGAGCGTCAGATTGAAAATGATCAGGCTATCGCAGCCATTTTCGGTAGGGCGCCTTAAGGTATATTCGCCCGCTGAATCTAGACTTAATTCTTCATAGTAGAAGGCTTCTCCTTCACATAAAGTAATATCGAATATTGTTGTATCAGGTTGATAAACTGATAGTTCTAAATTGACGATAGAATCACAACCTAGTGCTGAAGTAAGCTTGGTTGAATACTGACCTTTAGTCGTAAGTAGCTGTTCTCCGAGCTGGTACGTTTCCCCCTCACATATGCTTGCTACAATATTGGAGGTAGTAGGAGTAGCTACCCTCAACTGAAGTTGTATTAAGCTATCGCAGCCCCCTTGGTTATCCAGAAATAACTCATAATCACCGGCTACGGTGAGTAATGTATCTCCGAGAAAGAGGGTGTCTCCCTCGCAAATAATACGTTCCCAAGATACCACTAGCGTATCTTGCTCACTGGTATCTTGTAACATGATTGCTTGTTCATAGCTGGTGAAACAACTTCCATTAGCATAGCGAATGGCAATGGGATAGCTTCCTGCTGCCAAACCGTCGAAAACAGCTTGTTCATTTTGCCAGCTTTCACCGCCGTCAATACTATAGGCTATACTTTGACCACTACTATCTGCTTCTATACTAATCCAACCATTCGCCACACAGGAGGCTGGATGACCATACTGCACATCTACGATTTCGGGTTTATTGAGTTCATGGAGTTTAATTGTTTCCGTATGTTCATATTCACAATTTCCATCAATATCCTTTACTCGGATAATATAAGTACCTGGACTAAGCCCTTCGAAAATAGAATCTGCTTGATAGGTAAAACCTCGATCAATACTAAAGAGGTAGTTAGAACTAGTAGGAGATTGGATCGAGATGCGGCCATCGTTCATGGCGCAATCACTCGGTTGATCGACATCAAGCACCAGCTCCTGTTGGGCTGAGAAAGCCAAATTTAAAGGGAAAAGGTGCGCCAATTCACAAGACTGACCTGCTACCTGTATCCTCACCTCATACTCTCCAGCTGCTAGCTCAAGAAACTCCGGACTTTCCTGCCAATTAATACCGCCATCAATACTATATCGTGCGGTATCCAGCACCGGATAATTGATCAAAATAGAACCATCAGCGACCCCACAAGCACTAGGTCGCTGTTCTTGAATCAATAGATTTTCGTAGCTAGGCGGCTCTGGTAAATACAAGGGCGAGTAGTAAATACTAAGACAGTTGCGTTCTCGATTACGAACTAAAACCGTATAAGAATCACTTGGAAGTCCTGTAAATTGCGCGGTATCTTGCCACGTTTCACCATTGTCAATACTAAAGTCGAAGAGCGCTTCCTCTTCCAGTATTAGAATGTCTATTTCGCCATCCGCCAATCCGCAAGTGCTGGGAGGCTGTGCATTTACTTGCCAAATCGTAGCAGCACCATCAGCTGGAAGCCTTACTGGAATTTCATATACTGACGTACAACTACCTGCTCGATCACTAACTTTTACGAAATAAGTACCCGCAAGGAGATCATTAAATTGGTGATGCTCTTGCCAATTTATCCCGCCATCAATACTGTATTGAAAATCGCCCTCTTCTGCTAGATTGATAAAAATTCCACCATCTGCACTATTACAGCTACTCGGTAAAATAATTCCTACATTCTCGATTACTGGCGATCCTGCCCCTTCAATATCCACTTGTCCATAGTCGATTTGGCAATTACTGAAGGTGTCTAATACCGAAATTCGGTAAGTAGCTTTCTGAAGACCAGTAAAAATAGAGTCTGCCTGCCAGGACTCACCTTGGTCAATGCTATACAATACATGTTCGTTGGACTGTAGTAAATCGATGGAGATTTGCCCATCTGCTAATCCACATCCACTAGCAGGCGTAACTTGAACTTCTTCAATACTAAGCCCTGCTGCACTAGAAACATTTACCGGCTCTGCCCAGTCTACTTGACAAGTGCCATTTTCATTCCGAATGCTGATGATGTATTCACCTTTAGAGAGATCGTAGAAACTGGAATCTGCCTGCCAATTTATTCCCCCATCGATTGAATACTGAATGACCTGATCAGAAGCGGCAGAAATAGTTATGCTGCCATTAGGATTGTCGCAGGTCTGCTCCTGTTGCACCTGAATGTCTTGTAGGACGGGAGCAGAAGGTGCCGAAATGGTAATGGGTTGTTGGGCATCGACTTGACAAGTCCCATTGGTATGCTGGATAGAGACCCTGTATTGTCCTGGCGCAAGATTTTGGAAACTAGGGTTATTAGACCAAGATTGTCCACCATCGATGGAATATTGAATGGCTTGCTCAGCGGCGGCAGAGATGGTAATACTGCCATTGGGGTTGTCGCAGGCCTGTGCCTGCTGCACTTCTATATTTTCCAGACGAGGGGCTTCCAGGGCTGTGATCGTAACGGCTTGAGGAAGATCGACTTGGCAGGTACCGTTAGCATTCTTTACACCGATTGTATATTGACCCGGAGATAATTGATCGAAATTCGGGCTGTCGCTCCATAAGGCACCTCCATCAATAGTGTATAGTAGGGAGTTGTTTGAACCACTAGCCTCAATGCTTATGCTACCATTATTCATACCACAATCGCTGGGGTTTGATAGGGCCACATTTTGGATTACTGGTGCAACAGGGCTATTAATCGTTACTAAATCAGTATTATTGACTCGACAAGTTCCATTATTATTTTGAATGGCTATTTGATAGATGCCGGGCGATACATTTGTAAATAAACCTGACGGCTGCCAACTCACCCCATTGTCGATCGAGTAGGCTAGGGGCCCAGACCCGGGAAGCGCTGTAATTTCTATTTGAGCATCAGCTCTTCCGCAATCACTAATAGGCTGGGTTTCAATCCCCGAAAGAGTTGGTGCAGCAGGGGCATTTAAGGTAGTACTTACAGGATGAAAAACTTCACAGCTGCCATCACCATTTTTGATGGCCACTTGGTACAATCCCGGAGCAAGTCCCGAAAAAACAGCACTATTCTGCCAGTTTTGCCCGCCATCAATGGAATATTGTGTTGCGCCACTCCCGGCTGAAACTACTACTTTTATCTGGCCGTTGTTATCTGTACAATTACTAGGGTCGAAACCTTCTACTTCTACAATAATCGGGCTGATTGGGTCAACTAAACTAATCGTGGCTGGATATTCTATCAGACAACTGCCATCTGTATTTCGAACAACGACCTGATAATCACCAGCTGCTAAGCCTGAAAAAGATGGACTGGAAGACCAATTGACACCTCCATTGATAGAATATTGACTATTACTTGTGGTATTTTCCAATTTGATCACGAGACTTCCCGTCGAGCTATCACAGTCAGTAGGATTTTCAACTTCTACTGTTTCGATAGTGGCAGATTCAGGGTAAGTTAATACGACTACATTGTTGTAATCTATTTCACATGACTGATCTCTATTTCTAACACTAAGTGAATAGCTTCCCGGAGCTAAGCCAGGAAATGTATTATTAGCCGCCCAGGTTTGTCCACCATTAATGCTGTATTCAAAATTACCGATGCCATTTTGAGCTTGTATGGTGATAAGGCCATCATCCTTTCCGCAATCACTTGGAGAATCAAAATCCACGGATTGAATAGTGGGAGCTGGCGGGTAATTCAAGACGATCTGCTCAGGATAAATGAGCTCACAAGCTCCGTTGCTTCTACGAACCCCTACTTGATAATTCCCGGGAGATAGATTTGTGAACTGTGTATTGTTAGACCAAGCATTTCCTCCGTCGATGCTAAATTGAAAACCTTGACCTCCTCCGCTGATTTGAATATTTATTTCACCATCATTTACGAAGCAATCGGAAGGTTGTGTCGCACTTACTGATTCGATATCAGCTGGTTCTGGGCCCTCCAATTGAATAGCCGATTGATAGTCTACCTGACAACTACCATCTGCATTGCGTATACTTGGGGAGTAGAAACCTTCTGCTAAAGAACTAAAAGTGGAATTATTACTCCAGCTCTGTCCTCCATTGATACTGTATTGGAAATTCCCAGACCCTCCGCTGGCTTCTATAGTGATTTGTCCATTTGCCAGGCCACAATCCGTTGGGTCATTAGCTGTCAAATCTGCAATGACTGGAGAGCTAGGGCCGTTTAATTGAATATCTCCATAAGCTAGCTCACAGGTTTGATTCCCGTTCCTGACCTTAATACTATATATCCCATCAGCTAGATTAGAAAAGTTGGGGCTATTCTGCCAATCATCACCATTGTTTATACTATAAGCGATGGGCCCCTCTCCACCATTGACTTGAATTTGAATACTTCCGTTCGCAATTCCGCAACCTGCGGGATTTTCGCTAATAACAGCTGTAATGTCAGGACTTTCTGGGTACGATAAGTTGGTCGTATTGGAATTTGAACTAAGGCAAGTCCCGTCAGCGTTTTGAATGGCTACTTCATAGTTGCCCGGCGAAAGACCTATAAATCGATTGGTTGCCTGCCAGTTATTTCCACCATCAATAGAAAATGAATAACTGCCAATCCCGTCTTGTCCGCTGATTCTGATTTCTCCATCATTGGTCCCACAATCAGAAGGTTGATCCACATCGATATTGGTAATCGATGGACTAGGCGGATAGTCTAATTCGATTTCTTGGTTATCAAATATCTCGCAGGTTCCATTGCTATTGCGGATGGCGATGTCAAATTGGCCAGGGGCTAGGTTATTGAAATTGCCGTTATTATTCCAGGAGCCTCCGCCATCGATCGAATATTGGAAATTGCCTGTTCCATTGGCGGCAGAGATCGAAATACTTCCATCATCGGTTCCGCAATCGGAAGGTTGCTCGAAGTTGATATCGGCGATGGAAGGACTGGGTGGATAGTCTAATTCAACTGGATTATTTCTAAATATTTCACAGGTGCCATCGGCATTACGAATGCCCTGTAGGTATTGGCCAGGACTGAGATCGTCTATAAAATCTGCATTCTGCCAGGAGTCGCCTCCATCAAAAGAATATTCAAATGATCCAATGCCTTGTTGAGCACTAGTTTCTATGTAACCATCATCTAGTTCACAATCAGAGGGTTGATCAATATCAGAAACGCCAAAAGTAGGCTGAGGCGGTTCTGTAATCTCAACCGTTGAAGCGTATTCTTCATAGCAAGTTCCATTGCTATTTCTGACTGCAATTTTACCGTAAGTAGTGGATCTGAGATTAGTGAACGTAGCAGAAGACTGCCAGGAATTACCATCATCTAGTGAGTATTCGAAGTCACCAGTGCCGGCGGTCAGGATGATCGTCATTTCCCCATCATTCACATCACAATCACTGGTAGGAGTCGTTTCGATATCTACATACTCAGGTCGCGGAGGATAAGCTAAAGAATAGCTTTCATCATAAGCTTGGTAGCAGGTGCCATTGGTGTTTCTCACCACAGGAAAATATTCTCCTGGGGCTAGGTTGTTAAAGGTGTGACTGTTTTGCCAACTTTCACCGGCATCGATGGAGTATTCGCTGTTCCCACCGCCCTGTGCAAATAGGATTAATTCCCCATCATCTAAGTCACAATCAGAAGGTTGAGAGACTTCAACACTAGTGATGGTTTTATGCGCTGGTTCACCAATCGTAACGGGGTCTTCTTCGATTTCTTCACAAAAGCCATTGGCATTTCGAATACCGAGCGTATACTCACCAGTCGCCAGACCTGAAATAGTAGATTGACTGGTCCAACTTTGTCCACCATCTATCGTAAATTCATAATCGCCTGTACCACGATCGCCAGTTATACTGATCGAGGCATCAGCCAATCCACAATCTGAAGGTGCTTGTATCTCAAAAGATTGAATTCTTGGTTTTAGTAGGAGAGGGATATAAGCGTCATCGGTGACGGTGCAGCTACCGTTTTTATTCCGAATGGCTATATCATAATTGGCAGAGGGATAGCCTTCGAAGAGGGGCGAACTTTGCCAATTGGCGCCATCATCAATAGAATAGTCATAGGCTCCGATCCCCCCGGATGCTTCAATAAGTATACTCCCGTCATCTGCTCCACAGCCACTATCTGCATTTTCAATAATCGCATCAATACTCGGCCGATCTGGTGGACTAATCAATATCTCTTCTTCCCAGAAAGTCTCGCAACTTCCATCGGCATTTCTCACGCCTGGTGAAAGGAGGGCTGAGCTGAAACCACTCGTAAACTCAGGCGAGGTAGTCCAGTTAATCCCATTTCGGGTATATTCTAGTGGACCTACACCGCCACTAGCCTCGATGATCAAATAGCCATCAGAGGTACACCAATCCGATGGATTATCATAATCAATAGCCGTGATGGTTGGTTGATCTGGATAGGATAATTCAATAGGATTGCCCGCCTGACTAGCACAAGTGCCATCCCCATTTCTAATATAGGGAATATAAGTGCCTGGGCCTAATTGAGAAAATAAGCCAGATCCTTCTTGCCAGCTTTGCCCCCCATCTATCGAGAAATCCCATTGGCTATTAGATGGGTAAATATTTATTTCACCATCATCTACTTGGCAATTCGAGGGCTGCTCCACCACGATGCTTGATGCTTCGGGTGAGCTGGGTGTAGAAAGGTTTATGACATTATGATATGATACTTCACAACTGCCATCTGATTTTCGCACTTTAATTTGATAGGCTCCTGGACCTAGGTTATTAAAAGTACTATTGGAAGACCAGCTTTGGCCATTATTGATCGAATATTCCAAAGCGTTTCCATCACCAGTAGCCTGTATACTAATAAGTCCATTATCGCTATCACAATCCGTAGGATCATCCGAGGAAACCTGCTGGATAATGGGTGCATCGGGCTGCACGAGGTTGACGGTCTCAAATTGAGCACAACTGCCATCTTGGTTTCTGACACCGGCTTCATAGTTTCCTCCAGATAGGTTATTGAAGGTATTGTTGCTGGACCAATTTTCGCCATCATCAATCGAATAACGTAAAGGACCATCCCCTCCATTAGCATCAATGTTGATACTTCCATCATCCGCATTGCAATCGCTGACTTCTTCGACTGAAATATCATTGATAGAGGGGGACAAGGGAGCATCAATTGTGACATCAGTTAAGAAGGTCTCACAGCTACCATCTGCATTCCTACCATAGGTATCATAGTTACCTGTTGATAGCCCATTGAAATTAGGACTAGATTGCCAGCTCGTGGTGCTCAGCCGATATTCAAAGTCACCTGTTCCTCCACTCAATTGTATCTGGATGCTACCATCTGCAGCACCGCAGTCCGATTCGTCGGTCACATCTATATCATTTAGACTGGGCGAAGGGGATGCATTTATACTAAAACTTTCACTATAATTTCCACAGTAGGGCGTTTGAATCGAGACGGTATAATTACCTACACTTAGCCCATTAAAGGTGGAGCTGTTTTGCCAATTTTGGCCATTGTCTATACTGTAGGTATACCCATCTGTAAGTACACTAGAATTGCCACTTTCATCACTGATGTCAAATGATCCATCATTAGAACCCTCACAACTCACTGCTGTGATATCAAGTACCCAATCAGGCGTAAGTTGCGTGATAATTTCTAAAGGGGATTTAAACTGGTATTCACAAGGAGAGTCGATCAATCTCGAACCTACTTTAAAATAGGCTGTGGTGCCGGCGTCATAACAGTAGTCTTCGGGGAAAGTAGTGGAGGTGTAGAAGTAATCTTCATTATCAAAAGAAAACTCCCAAATGTATTCATAGGTATCTGTACTATTACCGTTTCCCACTCCAACGCAGTGTTCTGGATCAGGAAAATCGCAAAATATACCTGCCTGCAAAGGAGGATTGGCATCACTTAAGTCAGGATACACCCGATACTCTAATTGATTAGAATATAAATAAGCTGAACAATCGGGCCTTTTGGCGCCTCGCCTGAAATAGATACTCTCATCGGTATCTATATTGTTATCAGAAAAGAAATTAATCAATGCAGAGCTACCTAGATTAATATTTCTGTTCTGTCCAGCCGAGATGGAAATATCTTCCCAAGTAATTCCATTGAAACCATACTGCCATTGGTACAATAAAGCACCACCACTGCCACCGCTGGCTCCTTGTGTTTCGGAAATGGGTGCGGGTTGCCAGGCATTACAGAATTTCACCAAGCCATCGGAATTGCTATTGTGATAAATAAGACCAGCATCCGTGACATTATCACAAGCCACTGTCTTAGCCTGCAGCAACTGAAATGAAAAAAGACTTATCAATAATAGAGAGAGCGTTTTCATGTGTGACTTTTTTGCGTTTTAAGAGAGCATGGAGGCGCGAACTCCTAGGCTTCTAATTTCTTGTCAGTTTAGCGTGTTTTTCAACTTTAGGGTAGTTGGATCACGACTTTAGAGCTTAAAGGGGAAAATCCACCGTCCTTATATTTTGCTATCAATTGGTAGGTGTATTGGGTGGCTGTTTTTACACTTTTGTCCTGGTATTCAAAGTTTTTAAAAGAGGCTTCAAATGACTGGATATTCTCCCTGTCGGAAGCTTCGGCGCTTATCTGTTGATAGGTTCGCAAAGGGCGACCTGGTTCTGCCCGATAAAGGACAAATTGGTGCAGTTTTTGAGCAGGAGGATATTTCCAGCTGATATGTACAGCTTCTGTTAGACTATCTCTATGGACCTCAAAGTTTTCTATCGGTGCTCTGATTCCCTTGTCTAATGGACTAGCCTCAATCACCTTAGAACTTGCTGTTAAATCAGCTTCGTCAATAGCTAGTACCCTATAGCGATAGGTTATTCCCAATTGAGCGGTTAGGTCGTTGAATTGACTAGTAGTTTCTTCTTTTTCAATGGTCAAAAGGGTAGTCCAGCTCGGTTCATCTATGGACTGGCGTTGGAGTTGATGCTGGGCGAGATCAGTACTAGAACTTAACACCCAACTTAGAGAAACACCGGTATCCGTAGGAAGCGCCCTTTTCATTAAAGGAGCTATCGGTGGAATTAAATCAGGTCGCTTGATTTCATAACTAGTAGACTTTTCGGAATAGTTCTCCCTGAAATCTAAGGCTATAATCTTGTAGTAGATAGATTGACTACTGGTGTTCATATCGACCTGATGCTGATAGAAGGTATCTCTAGTAAAGTAGGAAGTAACTTGATTATAAAACCCTTCTTTTTGGTTAGAGCGAAAGACACGATATCCCATATGATCATCTTCTTGATTCGGTTGCCAGAAGAGGTTGACTTTTCCATCCTTGTCCACACTACCTTGCAAACCAGTAGGAGCTTGGGGCGGCTCTTCATCGAGTAGCTGACCTAGTGCAGAAAAAGACTCATAGGTATGTCCATAGAGGTCAAAGGCTTTGACCTTATAGTAATTGACGGAGTTTGGCTTGTCATCTTGAAATCGTCTCTCTGCTGCCTTTAGTTTACCAGGATGTATTTTCTCGAAAGGACCGTTTTTTTGTGCAGCCCTAAAAAGTTCAAAGCCTTCTAAGTGTTGACTCATTTTAGTGGAGAAATCCCAATGTATATCTAACTGCCCGGCTTGGATTTCTTGGATACGGCTGATGCCAATAGAAGCAGGCAGCTGCTTGGGGCGACCAAATCCTGAGATGGTGTCAGAGGGTGGGCTGAGCTCGCCAAAGATAGATTTTGCTCTCAATCGGTACACCACTTGTTGAAAATTCTCCAGTAGGATATCTCGATAAAAGGCGGAAGTGAATCCCCCCTCTTTTTGCTGAGTAGGGACAATTGGCAAATCATTGACGGGGACAAATTGTTGTCCGCCATCCAGTGATTTTTCAATCCAATAGCTGCTAAAGTTAGGCATGAAATTAGCATCCCATTTCAAATCCACGACCCTATCTCCAAACTGCACCTTTAAGGAATTGGGCGCAGTCAAAGGAGGTTCGGGGGCTGCCGTTGCCATGAGCGCTTTCGAGGCCACGATAAAAGAAGTAGGGAACTCAGCAGGCTTGATGTAATAGAGGTAAGTTTCTCCCGCTTTGACATCGGCATCTTCCGCGGCCAAACCCATGGCCTTGGCTACTTCCCAATCCTGATCAGCCGCAAAAAGACCAAAGCCGAATCGGTTATCTTGTTCTTGTACTTGGTTGTAAATTTGGACCATCGGATGTACACTCAAATCCTCTACCATCATCCCTTCTCCGAAAAGGGAGGCAGCTGCCAGACCCGCTACCTCGCTCGTGTCCATCATGCTTTTCCATGTTTTTGTATCGACAGGACGAAAGGGAGCCGACCATCGCTTGAGAGATGCTAAGCGCTCCGCGGGCGTCAGTAGCGTCCCTTGTTCATTTTTGAGGGTTACTCGCTCCAAATTATACCCGACGCCATTGGCATATTTCCATAACAAATGGCTACTGGGTGCCCACCGAATCTGAATTTGTTCGGTATCTGTGTGAGCGACGGCCTGAATGAAAAGGGTGTCCTGGCCCATCGTATGGAATGGATGAGCCAGGATGAAACCCCATAATATTAAAGCTACAGTATAGTTCTTCATTTTTCTTTTTTGAGCGCTTGTTTGGAGATGGACCCAAGTGGATCCCTCCGTATCAGCGCTGAATTATCTATTGTCGTTTTTCAATAGGGGTAGTACCATCTGCGTGCCAATGGATGTCGTACCTGGGAAGCGATATTTCAACTTCACGGGGTAGCTACCATTACTCAATGGAATTATACTTTGACTACAAAAGTCAATGACGGGAAGAACGCTGGGACAAAGCCGTCCGAGTTCTTCATAATTAGGAGGATCGTCGTTTTCACTGGATGGCCCGCCCGTGGTAAAATCATTTACTAACCCACCTGCGAAGACACCCGTATTATTGGTGTCAAAATAGGCAGTGGCTTGGGTCAGTATCGCTTCTGCATCAGCGTAGAGTTGGTCGTATTGTTGTTGCAATACTTGAGGGACGAGGTAATTAATATGAATGTCAATTGGGCCTGTTGCGGGCAATAGGGAAGGATCATCAAAGTGAGATTTACTAATCTGCGGCACTGTTCTATTTTGCCCAAAATGAATAGCATCGCCAATATTTTCCCCATAATTGGAACTAGCTAAGCTGATGGCCTGCGTGTTCACACATCCGTTAACGGTTACCGGGAAATCATTGTACATCACATCAATCACTTCCTGCTGATACCAGGAAGGGCTAAGGTCCGGTTCTACTTCAATTAATCCTTGTTGTGCCCCCCAACCCAATTCGTTAGGGCCAAAAGCTTCTGCCACCAAGGCGCTGGCAATAATGCCTCCACGGCCCTCCATCCTTAACTCAGGTAATTCGGCGAGCTTCTCCTTTAGGCTATTGTATCTACTGACTCGGAAGAAAAGGGGATATAATAAGGCTGCGTTTTCGATGGCATCTTCAGGGTATTGTATCAGCTCAAGCTGGTAAACTTGATCGGCTTCCAAGATTCCTGGAGGAATGGTAAAGGAGATACTTTTCCCTTCTTCATCTATACTACAGTCAAAAATAGCAGGAAAAACCTCCTGGCTCTTTGTCAACCTAATGGCCTGCTTGTAATGAGCAGGAAGATCCATCAAAAGATCAGGTTGCGCCCGAGCCAGAAGTATATACCCCTTTCCTAATTCGTTTTCTTTTGTATAAAAATTGTATTGTCCGTCTAGTGGATAACTAGCTAATATATTGCTATTGGGGATGTGATCGAGTCCTGGTCCAGTCTTAAAGTCCAAGGTGTCTCGTTCAATCACCAGTACATTATTTTCTCGTACTTTTTGCCAACTACTGCCTTTGTATTCTTCAAAAAAGACACTGACAACGAAACGGGTGTCCGTCTCTCCGGCGAGGATTCTCTGCGGAATAAATTGAGCAGATAGATGGTCTGCTGCTACCTGTACAGTACCCGTTATTTTTTCTCCGCCAGCCAGGATATAAGTAGCCTCTTGATCGACGCGAACGCGATACGTTTCCCGTTCGCCATCTATATTGGTAAAACTATAGGATTCCTCAATAGGGACTAGAAAATTAACCTTCGGTGTTGTACTCACATCGACCGCATCTAGGCCTTGTTTGGGCTCAATGCTTTCGATCACTTGTACAAGCCCAGGATCTTCTGCTCCAACGATCTCGCATTCTTGTCCAATGGTGATATCAAATTTCCAATTTCCCTTAATCAGGCCATTGAGTATATTATAATGGGCACCAATACTTCCTTTAGCCCAGAAGGGATTGGGTAGTTTGGCTTGTAAAATGGCTCCAGCAGCAACAGAGGCAATTTCAAATTTTCTGGGTCTTCCAAACAACCTCACCTTTATTCCTACCCCTGCGCCAATGCCCGCCCAGGCCTGCCCAGAAGCATACCAACCATTGATGCCGATGGAGCCTCCGCCTGCACAACGAGCTTCCCCAAAATCCTGTATCGCTACATCAAACCCCAGGGCTAGGGCAAATTGCCCATAGAAAATCAAGAAATTTCGTTCACCAGTATTAATATCTAAAGAGGCACCGAAGGCAAAACCGCCACCTTGTGAGACGGCCGATGGTCGACTGCTTAGGTTACTCTGATTCTTATCATATTGCATGATTCTGGCCATCAGTTCTGATTCGATGGGGGGAATGCCAGGGATTTCATGTGTCCCCATCATCAAATAGCACTGAAGGCTGACCAAGTTTTCTGCGATCTTGGGAATACCAATAATAACACCATTTCGTTTTCCTGGCGCGGGCTCTCCCGCCTTGAGGTGCCAGCCGTTATTTTTGGATAAATAGAGATTGGCCCAACCCATTTTATCATTGTCTCCAGCTCCTCGTACCATGCCAGCTCCGGCATTAATGAAAACCGCCATATTGGCGTCCAACTCCCATTCTTCAAAATTTAAATCCAAAGACACATAGGCGGACATGGAGGCCAAAACAGGCGGTTTAATATTAGGGTTTTCTTCGAAATAGGGATGCTCAATCGCGATATCCTGCATGAATTTTGCGGTACCATAAAAGCTAATTTGCGTAAGCCCACCCGAGTTATTGAATATAATTTCAAATGTAGCATTGGCATTAAATGCCTTTTCTTTTTTGCCCGCTAGTAGAACGGTCGCTTTAATACCGATACCTGCATTTCGATCAGGATAATATTGAATCCCAGTCAGACTACTACCCAAAGGAGGAATGACTTGATCAAGGTTCTCGTCTGCTTCTTCCAAGGCAGCAAAGGAGTCCTCCTGGCGAGCCATTCTATGGTAAACGCCCCCGCCAAAACTCTTGAGTTTAAGCGCTTCGGAGAGGATGGGGATGCCTTCTCCTAGGTGAACCAAGGCATCTACGATGAAGTAATCAAAGCCATCAATTGAGCCAAATTGACCCATGGCCGTAATACCCCAGGCGGCATCGGGAACTTCCCCAAAGCAAGAGGTACTATTGTTGTTCGTGTCTAGGTTTTCAGGAGGGGCTGCATCCGTACTCCCTGGATCATTAACGCCTCGAAACCAAGCAGAGACCATCCCGCGAAAACCATTACCAAAAGTGGGATCATCTTTATAAAAACTCAAGCCACCATTTACACCAAAACCTGGGGCTGATACATTCACGAAAATATCATTCACCTTCATGCCATTGTAGGCCCAGCGTTGTCGGCCATTCTCTTGCCGGAGCTCCCCTTGAAAAGCAAAACCGCCACAGGCCGTAATGCCCAAACTATTAGAGGGCGATAAGCTAATCAAGGCATCAAAGCCTAGTTCAATAGCTTCACCATACTCATCGCCGGGATATAAGCCGATATTTTCGAGTGTTAAAGCAAAGGCACCAAAATTGGGACTTACACTGGGGAAAGACCAGTAACCGGGCTTGATATAAGGATTCCTATTGGATAGCTGTACGGCCTGGAAATGGATAGAATCCGCTTGAATCGGCGTGCCAGATCCTTCGCCACTTTTGATGGTAGCATAACCGTGTAAATTGGCCTTTACCGTAAACCCTTCTTCTAAATCGAAAATATCGATATAAGAACAAGAATCGAAGCCTACTTCGGCTTGCCATATGTCGACCGCGAAAGTACTGTTGGGAGAAACGGAGAAAAAGTATTCATTGTTATTGTTGACATAAGCCTGGTACTGCAGGCAGTCTTCTCTTTTGATGGTACTAGATTCATTCCCCGTGCTACCCTTGGATTGGGCCAGGGGAATATTAAGCAAACCATTAAAAGCGACAGATTCTACCTGATTGGCAATAACACTTATGCCAAAGGTGTCGATTGAAAAAGCCCAACCGCCTAAATCACCTTGCTCCAAGGGCAAAATGGGGGTAGCCATAGCGCTACCCGTAAATCCCATGTCATCGATAATAATATCATTGCCTTGAATTAAAAGACTGGAGTCTGCACCGGAAAAATGTTGTGGCAATTCTACTTGAAATTCTTCAATATAAAACCCACGCCAACGTTCATCCGATAGGGGAGGATCATAACCATTCAGGGGGAACTTTATCCCATTAGCGTTGCGCCAATCACTAAAATCAAAAACGGCTCGATCCACCCGCCAGATGACATCTTCCATCTTATTGATGACAAAATCGTCTAAATCAATTTCCAGCAGCATATCATCCCAATCGGATATTATCGTGGCTACTCGGCCACTTACTTTTGTGCTTCCATTATCGTTAGCTGGTTTCAACCAGGCTCGACTAAATTCTACGATAGCATCGAGTCCTAATTCACTGAAACCATCACAATCTATATTTACAAAGGTGCCTCCATCAATCACGCCCTGGTTATCCTTGGTACCTCTCATCAAAATTAGCGCGGAGCGATTGGGCACAATTTCTACAGGAATATTCCCTAAAAGCGTCAAACTCGCTCCTCCTACAATCCCCCCACTGGCCGAGAACTTGACATTAGGGGCCGAGAATAACAAAGGCATGGCAAGATTGGGGGCGTCTATTTCCAGGAAAACTTCCAGTTGGGCATATTGAGGATGTAGTTGCATGCTCGCAATTCCCATGGTGTAGCGTACATTGCCTATCTCCTGACTTAGTCCAATCGGAAGTTGAGCTAGATCCTGACCGGTTAGTTTACTTAAGAAATTGCCAGCTGTTTTGATATGTGAAATGACAGCCCTGGCTCGTTGGAGGGTCTGAATTTCATGATCTAATAAGCCACCTAGGCTCCCCCCATTCTCAGTGTTGGGAATGCTATCGGTAGTACTGCTGGCAAATTGCAGGTAATTTTCTACCCACCTTTCAGCAGCGCTCCACTCCATCGCAGAAAACTGCGTATGTTGATCGTGAAGCTGCCGCCAATAGGCAGGAATGTTCATGGGGTTAGGATGTATTTCTAGGGTAGCCAGTGCCTTAGCATCCAGTAGGAGACTATCCTTAGTTGCCTGTAGAGAACAACTAAGCAGTAGTAGACAGCAAAGCCTTACTATTAATAAGAGAGCGCGCATGTTTGAATAAGTTTATTTTCCAATTTTAGTAGGACTTTCCAATTTTGTCCTTGATAATAGCTGAGAGAAAAGGTAAAGCTTACGGTATTTCTTGTTTGAGCAGGGTAATACTGTTAGCTGTCTCTTATACACATCTCCGAGCCCACGAGACCGAGGCTGATCTCG
>OJCB01000422.1_pt1 | contig 16266 bp, 15 predicted proteins | sample 1591501 | NCBI WGS metagenome assembly OJCB01 (sample SAMN05416813, study PRJEB24817) | seawater metagenome | isolation source: Sea water | place: Canada:Atlantic | collected 2013-07 | reverse complement strand
ACGAGATCAGCCTCGGTCTCGTGGGCTCGGAGATGTGTATAAGAGACAGGCTCACGGTGGACGGTGCTGTCTGCTGTCGGTGAGGTCACAAACGGGCCTCCTTCGAGCGGCGCACGGTCTGTGAAAGCAACATCAGGCATCTCGCTGGGGCGCCCGGCGAGAGGGAAATCTTTACGAAGCGGAAAGTAGGGGTATCCCTCCCACATCAGGATACGTCGATGATCGGCGAGTCCGGTGAACTCGATTCCCATCATGTCGTAGATCTCGCGCTCATGCCAGTTGGCGGTGGGCCAAAGGTCGGAAACACTTTCTACTTTTTCGCCTTCCGGAACGGCAAACTTGATCCGCAGGTGATTGTTATCGCCGCTCGCAAGAGTGTAGAGTTCGTAGACCATTTCCCAGCGGGGAGTGGTGCCATGATTGTCGATGCTGCTGACGTCGATCAAATAATCAAAGCCCTGCTCGTCACGGAGATATTGAAACAGTTTTTTTGCGTCGTCTTTGACGATCACAGCGGTGTGCTCTCCCCGGAATTCGTGAATGCTGATCACGGAGTCCGCGAATTTTTTCTGGAGAAAGGAAATGTTGAGATGCTTCATGGCAAATATGAGACCAGTCGGAATTGATGGTCAATCAGGCGGTTCTTTCTTCCTCTTTGAAATGGGCTTTGGCGGACTGCTCTTTGGAAATTTTATCCTGAAGTCTCATCAGGCCTTCGAGAACAGCTTCAGGACGAGGTGGGCAACCTGAGATGTAAACATCGACAGGTATGAGATTGTCGATTCCCTGCAAGACAGCGTAGCTGCGATACATGCCTCCGGAGGAAGCACAGGCTCCCATGGCGATACACCACTTTGGTTCGGGCATCTGGTCCCAGACTCTTTTCACCGCCAGTGCCATTTTGTAGGTCACTGTGCCTGCGACGATCATGACATCACTTTGACGTGGAGAGAATCGCATCACTTCCGCGCCGAATCGGGAAATGTCGAAACGGGAAGACGCGGAACCCATCAGTTCAATCGCACAGCAGGCGAGACCCATTGGCATTGGCCAGAGCGAATTTTTCCGCATCCAGTTAATGGCAGTATCGACCTGAGTGAAAATAATATTGCCTTCGACTTTGGAATCGTAGGCTGCGTGTTGCTCTGTGGTTTCCGGCATGGAGGAAAGTTTGTCAGTTTTCAAGTTTCAGTGATCAGCACTGAGACTCGCAAAGATTACGTCTGCGGAACCGTGGGGCAAGGGAGATTGTGAAATTTTTCACAAGCGGGGATTTCGATGTAGCATAGCTCCGTTCAGGAAAAGTAATGAATACAGCAGAAAAGATTTCATCACGCCGGGATTTCTGGAAAAATACGGCGATTGGCTCTGGAATCGTCACCCTTGTCGCTCTTTTTCACGGCGTGCGGAATTGGAATCGGGATCATCAGCCTCATCGTTTTCATTGTCAGTATCGTGATGATGCGCAAGGCCAGGTTTCCCGCTTGATCTCTGTTTATTTCGGTATGCCGCAGGCTTTCCTATCTCAAAGTTGCAGAAAGATCGGGCCGGATTAGCGTGGCCCATGAAAATTCTGCCCCTATTTTTTCTTCTTCTTATCGCGATTCCCGGTTTTTCTCAGGACGCAGATGACGCTTCTGCCCCTGACTCAAAACCAAAGGGCGATGAGAAGAAAATTGAGGAAGAAGAATCGGACTTTAAAGATAATGTCTCGATCACTTCCCACAAAGGAACCTTCGGCGGCGTGGCAATGGACTACACGGCAACGGCCGGGACGATGGTCATTAAAAAGGATGAAGAGGATCCGCAGGCCGCGATTTTCTACACCGCCTACACCAAAGACGGCCTTGATGACCTGACGAAACGCCCCATCGTTTTTTGTTTCAATGGCGGACCTGGTTCGGCTTCGGTGTGGCTTCACCTTGGAGGTTTCGGTCCGAAGCGGGTGCAGATGAATCCGGATGGCACGATGCCGGCACCACCGTTTTCTCTCGGCCCCAATCCAGAATCTCTGCTGGGAGCAGCGGACCTTGTGTTTGTTGACCCGGTGACGACCGGATTCAGTCGCACGGAAAAGCTGGAGGACGCCAAGAAATTCCACAGCTTTGAAGGCGATCTGGATTCCATCGCGGAATTTATCCGGCTTTACACGACGCGAAACAATCGATGGCTTTCGCCAAAATTTTTGGCGGGAGAAAGTTACGGGGCGTTTCGCGTGGCCGGCCTCAGCGAGGTTCTCCATCGCAAGTATGGTCTCTATCTGAATGGTCTGGTTCTCGTTTCCGGAGTTCTTGGATTTGATACACTCATGGGTAGCGATCTCGCTGACATTTCTTTTCTGCCGGCAATGACTGAAGTTGCTGCGTGGCACGGGAAGCTGGAGGGTGATCTTGCCAATGACGGGAAAAAGCGGCGCGCTGAAGTCGAGACTTTTTCGAAAGGTGAATACGCTTCGGCTTTGCTTCAGGGAGCGAAGCTTGATCCGGCGAAGAAAACGGAATTGGCGGAAAAGATTTCCGGCTACATCGGGCTCGATGCCGATTTGATCGAGCGATTGAATCTGCGCGTGAGTACCACTCGTTTCCGCGAGGAGTTGTTGCGTGACACGGGCGAAATTCTTGGTCGTTTTGACGCGAGGATCAAAGGACGCGATGCTGATCTGGCGGGGAACCGTCCGTGGTTTGATCCGAGTTATTCTGCGGTATATGGACCGTTTGCATCGACTCTGAAGGATTACCTTCGCCGCGAGCTCAAATTTGAAAGTGATCGAACATACGAAATCTTAACGAGCAAAGTCCGGCCGTGGGATTACAGCAATTCCTTTGTCGGACAGCCGGTTGACGTCACTCCCAAGCTTGCTTCCGCCCTTTCAGAGAATCCTTATCTCAAGATTATGGTGAACTGCGGATACCAGGATCTGGCAACGCCTTACACGGGGATTACCCACAGCCTTGACCATCTCGAGATTGCCCCGGAATACCGGGACAATATCTCGTTCACCTTCTACGAAGGCGGACACATGATGTATACGATCGAAGAATCGAACGTTCAGTGGAATAAAGATGTCGCGAATTTTGTCCGCCAGAACAGTGGCAGTGCAAAAGCGGAGTAGCGAAGGATTCGAAAACCCTTCACCCATTCCTATCCGAGATTCTCTTCAATCCTGCGGCAAACTTCCTCTACGTTTGCCCGTGAATTGAATGCTGAAATTCTGAAGTAACCTTCGCCGGCAGCGCCGAATCCGGAACCGGGAGTGATGACGACGTTGGCTTCGTTGAGCATGCGGTCAAACATTCCCCATGAATCGACACCTTCCGGACACCCGACCCATACGTAGGGAGCGTTGATCCCACCCCAGACGGACAGTCCGATTTTTTCGCAAGCTTCACGGAGCAGTTTGGCATTGCCCATGTAGCCAGTGACGAGTTTTGAGACCTGTGCTTTTCCTTCTTCGGAAAAGACAGCTGCTGCGGCGCGTTGCACCGGATAACTTGCCCCGTTAAATTTTGTGCTGTGTCGACGAGACCAGAGTGAGTGGATCGCCTGCTCGTTGCCATCGGCGTCCTGCCCTGTCAGTTGTTTCGGAATAATCGTGTAGGCGCAACGGGTTCCGGTGAAACCTCCGTTTTTGGAAAAGCTGCGAAACTCGATCGCACAATCTTTGGCTCCCTCGATTTCAAAAATAGAGCGGGGGACATCCTCTTCCTGGATGAAGGCTTCGTAGGCGGCATCATAAAAAATGATCGCATCATTCTCGCGGGCGAAGGCCACCCAGGCGGCAAGCTGTTCGCGAGTTGCTGAGCCGCCGGTCGGGTTGTTCGGGTAACAAAGATAAATCAGATCAATTTTTTCTCCTTCAGGAATGGCGGGAACGAAATTGTTTTCGGCCGTGCAGGGAAGATAAACGAGTCCGTCGAAGGCACCGTTTTCGTCGGCTTCTCCGGTGTTACCACTCATGACGTTGGTATCCACATAAACGGGATAAACAGGATCAGTGATCGCGATCCGGTTTCCGGGGCCGAAGATATCGAGAATATTTCCGGTGTCGCACTTGGAGCCATCAGAAATGAAGATCTCGTCGGCGCTGATTCCGAGGCCGGTGAATTGATTTTCAATAATCGCATCACGCAGGAATTCGTAGCCCTGCTCTGGTCCATAGCCGCGAAAGGTTTCACTTTTGCCCTGTTCATCTACCGCATCATGCATCGCTTTGCGGCAGGCTTCAGGGAGAGGTTCGGTCACATCGCCGATTCCGCAGCGAATCAGATTCTTCACCGCTTCGGGATTTGCTTCGGTAAATGCGCTGACGCGCCGTCCGATTTCCGGGAAGAGATACCCGGCTTTCAGTTTCAAAAAATTGTCGTTGATACGTGCCATGCAGGGTAATTGCTTGTAAGATGGGGGACGGGCAACCTGTTTTTTTCAAATGAGAGCGATTTTTCTTGGCATACTGACGGGTGGAATATTGATTTCACAGTGCTTTGCTGGCGGAAAAAGGGAGACGTTTGCCGACGGCAAGATCTCTGTGGAGATCCCGGATGGCTGGAGTCCGTCGGATTTGAACAAGGAAAGGACCCTGGGTGGCTGGGCGTCATCGGACAAGACGACCTCTGTTTACTTCCTATCATTTCTCGCCGGGAACGGGGCGATGCAGGACGTTCTCGATTCCACAATTGAGAACTACGCGAAGCAATTTAAATTGTCTAAAGAGAGCAAGCCAAAGACCGGGACCATCAACGGTCCGGGAGAAAAGAAGTGGCCCGCGATCTATGTGTCCCTTGAAGGCGATATGGATGCTCAGCCGGTTCCTTTCAGAATGAAATTTTACCTGATGATTTTTGATGTGGGGGACGCGCAGTATTTGATTCAGGCGACTTCCACCCGTCCGATTTGGGATGTTCGTGAGCGGCAGATTCTCGAAATGATTCGGTCGGTCGTTGCGCGTTCGTGAATACTTGTCATTTTACGAATCATGTCAGAACGCCCACCCATTACCGGCAAAGGGACGATCGTGGAAATTCACGAGTCCGGCCGGCTTTATCAGATCGAGATGAAAAACGGTCACCGTGCCTACGCCGTGATTCCGAAGGGCGGTCCGCTTATTCCCAAAGGGGAAAACGAAGAGGGGATACAGGCAGTCGTTGAGTATTCTTCGTATGACATGACGAGGTGCAAAATTCTTGAATGGATTGCTGACTGATCCCGTTTCCACGGTGCTTTGGGATCGACGGCCGAAGTCAATCCGCGACAGTGATTTGGAAAGTGTAATAAGTTTCCTGCCCCTTCAAATCTGAAACCAGGATGATGACGGACTCTTCTTCTGCCTTTTCAGGAATATTCCATTGGATCAACCCATCGTCGGAAAGCCTCATTCCCTCAGGTCCTGACTGAAGGGTGAAAGTGACTCCACCGGCCCGGGAGGCGGCCTTAAGTTGATAGGTGAACAATTGCTCTGCCCGCGCTGGAGGCGGTGTGGATGTGATGTAAAGATAATCGATCTCTTTTTCGTTGAGCAAGTCCGTGATCCGAAAATTGCGAAATACCACTTTATCGTTGGAGTAAGGAAACGTGATGAACAGATTGGCCTGTGGAATAAAGTGGTAGCGTTTGTCGACAGTAAACGGCGATTTAACTTGCCCGTTGGATTCTTCAGGTTGATCCCTCATCTCTTCCAACTCCGAACTCATGCTCACAAGTGGACGATTTGATCCCTTGATATACAGATTAGCGAGGCGAGGCGTTTCCTTATTTCGGGAGCTCCGACTCGGGGAGGGAACGGAGAAAAAATACATGGGATGATAAGAAGGGAGATACGTTTCCGAAGTTCGGTAATCCTGTTTGTTTCCAACCACTGGCAAGTATTCAGGGGTGAAGGCTCCGCCGTGAGAAGTGAAAATCAATGATCCGTCAGGATTGGGAATAACGGTACCTTTGGAATCATGTTCGTAGCGAGTCGTGATTTTTCCGTTTTTAAAGGTGATGATCCCCACTCCGCTCGGACTGCTGGTCATTTTGGTGTTTCCAAAGACACGACCATCAGCTCCCGCTCTCAAATGATTCGTTTTTCCGGTCAGGAAAGAATGAGCTTCGACCTCACCTGCTTCGACTGGTGTCATACGAAGAAAATCGAATATTTTGATCTCCGCATCTTTAAAGTTTCCCTGGCCGTTTTCGGCCAGAATGAGGGCATGTTGGTAGGAGGAAAATCCCATGGCGATCGACTCGATGGAGCCGAATGGATTCGTGATTGTTTGCTCTTTTTTCAGTGTTTCCAATGAATGTCGAACCAGCAAATTCGATTTAGGGTAGGAAATGAGAATGTGATCTGCGCTTGCACCGAAAACGACAGGATCTTCGGCAAGCCCGATATAGCCCTTTATTTTTCGAGTGATTACATCAAAAACGGCCAGCTTTTTTGTGTCTCGCAGATAGAGAACGAGGAATCGTCCTTTTCCTCCTGTGTCGAGATCAAAGACTTTGCCTGGTAATTCGACGGTCTCTGCTTCTCCATTGGCCGGGCCGGCATCTACCAAATCATTGAATTCGGAGGCTGTGTCTACTGTCATTGAAACTGGGCGGGCGCTGAATCTGATAGGGGCTGTCACTGATGCGATTTTCTTCGATTCACCTGAATGGATCGCCAATGTGTAACTGGCTTTCGGAACTTCAGTTTTGGGAGGGAAAATGGTAATCGAGGTGGCTTTGCTGGTATCGACCTCAAGGGTTTGCTCCCCCAGGCGAACCTGAATTTGCTCAAGTTCTTTGACGGCGCCTTCGATCGGACCGGAATTCAGAGACAGTATTCGTGGGCTGTCTCCCAGGGTTATCCGGCTGATCTCCTCAAGCGGTATTGATTCTTCGCCGACTCTGACGGGGAAGTTTGCTGTCGTTCCTTTGATCTCCCCTTCTATGAATGAAACCAGAATCTGGACTGGTTGCTTTTCTTCAGAATTCCCCTTTGGAATAGGGACAAATTCGGTGTGAAATTTTCCCGGTGCTGATGCGGGCTCGAGTTTGAACTTTCTTGATTCGGTTTCCGATTTGACCTCAAGCTCAATCTCGTAGCTTTTTGGTGGGGCCTGGAACCAGGTGATTTTGGCATCCAGTTTAACAGCTTGGTGTCGTTCTTTGAAGGGGATATCAGGCAGCGTCACCTTGATGTCCGGCGTTTCTAGGAGCGGCGTGAGCATCGATGCGGGAATTGCAAAATTGACTCCCGAGCCACGAACTCCGGAAGAAATGATACCTACCACATCGCCTTCAGGATTAAGGAGAGGACCACCCGAATTCCCCGGATTCACCTGTGCGTCGAGTTGGATGCGTTCAAGAACGCCATCCTTTTGTCGGAGCGATGTAATTCTTCCGATGTTCACGCTGATTGATGGGTGCGTATCCTCTTGCAGGGAAAGGTTCTGTCCAAAAGGGAAACCGAAAGCAACCAGTTCCTGGGTCTCAAACAACTCTTCTGTCGAAGCTATTTGGAGGTGATCCAGTGGCCTTTCGGGAACCGGCTCCAGCTGGAGAAGGGCGAGATCGGATCTCTCATCGCTCCGGATGACTCTCGCTTTGTGTTCAGATTCTTCGGTTGATCCTGCATTCAGATAGAGGGTCAGGACTTTTCCTCCACTCTGCTTAACCACGTGATCGTTGGTAACAAAAACTCCGGAGGGATCTATACAAAAGGCGGATGCTGTCCCACCTCGATGAGTGATATATGCCGTGGCTTTTTTTGCCCGCGATATGATTTTGCTGTCCAACCCACTAAGGAGGCAGGGGAGCGAAAGGGCGGCAAGACAGCTGAGTAATCGCATTTTTTTAAACAAAGTGGTGCCATGATTATTCATGGAAAGGCAGACTAGATGTATTGCGTTTTCCTGTCACGAAGATTCAGGTCTTGTCAAAAATTGGAGGTAATTAGACTCGGTCTGGTCACTATCCGGATTTCGAGGAGAGGGGGGAAAACGATTGAACCTTCGGGGTTTTTCCGCCAGACTTTCAAGAGATGGCCATTCTCGAAGTCAAAGATCTCCAGACCAGTTTTCACACTCGTGAGGGCGTTGTTAAAGCTGTCGATGGCGTTTCCTTCGAAGTCGAAGCAGGGCAAACTGTTGGGATCGTGGGAGAGTCCGGTTCCGGAAAATCGGTCACCTGCTATTCTCTGCTCAAGCTGATTCCCCAGCCTCCCGGCCGAATTGAAGGGGGGCAGGCTTTGTTTAAAGGAAAGGACCTTCTCGCGCTTTCTGAAAACGAAATGCGAAAGGTGAGAGGGAGTCAGATCGGTCTGATTTTTCAGGATCCGATGACTTCCTTGAATCCTTATTTGAAGATATCGTCTCAAATCATTGAGCCTCTCATGATCCACGAAGGACTTTCTAAATCAGCCGCTCTTGATAGAGCAGTGGCCGAGCTGGATGCAGTGGGTATTCCTGATGTGAAAAGTCGCATCAACAGTTATCCGCACGAGTTTTCCGGAGGAATGCGTCAGCGGGTGATGATTGCGATGGCTCTGATCACCCGCCCTGAGATCCTGATTGCGGATGAGCCGACAACAGCCCTCGATGTTACGATTCAAAGGCAGGTTCTTGATTTGATCAAAACCCGTCAGGAGGAACTCGGCACGGCGGTGATTTTCATCACTCATGATCTCGCCGTGGTTTCCGAAGTTTGTGACGAGGTGAATGTGATGTATGCGGGACGTTTTGTGGAACGAGCGCCAGTGGCGAAATTGTTCACCACTCCGAAGCACGCCTACACCAAAGCACTGCAGCGTTCGATTCCGGCATTGCAGGAGAAAGGGCAGAATCTCTATACCATTCCGGGCCTTCCACCCGATCTGACTCATGGAATTGAAGGATGCGCTTTCGGTCCCCGCTGTGAGCCCGAAGTCGGTGGTGAGAATAGAGATCACGCGACATCGCGGCCTCCGCTGGTTGAATTGGAACCTCATCACTGGGTTCAGCAATGCCCCGGATGCGTCGGGGGGTAGCTTCAAGCTTGGTGCTGGCCACCGTTCACCGTTGACGACTCCGCCTATTCCGGTTTATCTATTCAACGTGTCTTATCTCGAACTGGAAAATTTAACGAAGCACTTCACGAAGCGCGAAGGGCTTTTGGCGAAGAAATTGCGGACGATCAAAGCGGTCGACGGAGTGAATTTGAAGATCGAAAAAGGCGAGATTCTTGGGCTCGTTGGTGAGAGCGGATGTGGGAAATCAACATTGTCGCGCTTGATCATGCAGTTGTTGCAGCCGACGGAAGGAAGCGTTGTCCTTGAAGACAAGCGACTTGCCGAATTATCCAAGTCGGAAATCAGGCGGCGTCGACGCGATTTCCAAATGATCTTTCAGGATCCCTACGCATCGCTCAATCCGCGGATGACAGTGTACAGCACTCTGGCGGAGGCAATTGCCACGAGGCATCCTCAGCTTCCTAAAGATCGATCCGGAATGGAGAACGCTGTTGGCAAGCTGATGGAGAGGGTTGGCTTGGATCGCAGATTTGTCCGGAAATATCCGCACGAATTTTCCGGCGGTCAGCGCCAACGGATCGCCATTGCCCGCGCCCTCGGGACGGAGCCCAAACTAATCCTCGCTGATGAGCCAGTCTCGGCTCTCGACGTGTCGATTCAATCGCAGATACTGAACCTTCTTCGGCAGCTCAGGGACGAGCTTGAGCTCACCATGATATTTATTTCCCACGACCTCAGCGTTGTCCGTTATATCGCGGACAGGATAGCGGTGATGGATGAAGGGAAAATTGTTGAAGTCGGCGAGGCGAATGAGGTGTTCGAGAATCCGAAGTCGGAAACGTCGAAGATGTTATTGCAGGCGATTCCTCAGATTCGGATTTGAAACGCAGAGTTCGCTGAGACGTGAAGAATCGCAGAGTATTTGTTTATGATGAAGAAATTAATTTTGATTTTGGCAGCGCTGTTTCCTTTGCTTGGGATGGCCGAAGAGAAGGTGCTTTTTAACGGGAAGAGCCTTGATGCTTTTGATTTCAGTGAAGCCAGCTGGGTGATCGATTCCGACGGAGCCATCGCCTGCAAGATGGAGGAAGTGAAAGGGAAAGACGGGAAAACTAAACTCCGCAGTAAAGGGAATATCTGGTCGAAGGAGCAATACGAGAATTTTGAACTGACGCTTTCCTACAAACTTTCCGAAGGTGCCAATAGCGGGGTTTTCTATCGTGTCACCGACAAAGAGAACTCTGTTCAGAAAGGTTTCGAAATTCAGTTGATGGACAATGAAGGCTTTCAGAAAACCCATGGCAAAAAAGATCTCCGTAAGCTGAACGGCTCGTTCTATGACGCCAAAGGGCCTTCGTCACATCCGGAAAATCCTCCAGGCGAATGGAATACTTTTAAGCTTCGTTGTGATGGTTCGATCATTCAGTGCTGGGTCAACGGGACGCAAACATTCAAAGTCGATGTGGATGACTGGACTACGCCGAATAAGAATCCTGACGGTACCACTAATAAGTTTAAAACTGCGCTGAAAGATCTCGAAAGAAAGGGGTTCGTGGGTATGCAGAACCACGGGCAGTATGTCTGGTTTAAGGATGTGAAAATCAAGACGCTCTGATCCTCTTAAGCTTCCAGTTGGAGGTGGAATATTCGAAGCTCAAAGAGTGAATTCTTTCAAGATTCAGGTTCCATGTGTTTCTTCATCCAGGGAACAAAAAGTCCGCCCATCCAGGACAGGATGGTAAAAAAGCCATCGACGTACATCGTGCTGGACGCACCCATGACGCGTTCAACCCCGACACGTTCGTCGAGATTTTTGAATGCCTTCAGCTTGTCCAACTGACGTTTGGCTCTTTCCCCGGCATCGAGTTCAGTCGGGATGGTGATGATATTGCTAAGGGCGATCATTGACCAGAGCATGAGCATGGCCGGAAGAACCGTCTTGTTCATCCCCGCCACAAGAGCGCCCAGGCAAATAACAATCAGGGGCAGGCTCAGATAGACTGTCGCCCGTATCGCTGAGACTCTCCAGAATAGAGGCCGGTGCCCCTCGAAATGTTGGATCGCATGGCCGGCAAGATTGGCGGAAACCCCAAGAGCTGCGAAAGTCGCCCCGCCGTAATGTTGGGGCGATAGTGAAATTTGTTTCTTCTCCGGATGATAGAAGTCGGTTAGCAAACCGCGAGACCGTTTCACTTTGACACCTTCAACTCCGCGAGCTTTAAGAATTCTTTCGACAAGCTGTGCTCCGGTCACCCGGGACGAAATCACAAACTCTGTTTCCTGATCATAGATCTTCCGGAAGCGCTTGCGACCCCACATTGTGATCGCGAGCGTTACCATAAAGACGAGGAAGAAAATCTGCATCGGGCACAGTCTAGCTCTTCCTGCGCTACTTGCCAGTAGCTAGCTTGATACGGAAATGCCTACTTGCTGAGTGGAATTGGATCGGGCTGACCATCCACTTTCAGCTCCCACACATCATAGGTCCAGACTCCGCCGGATCTGGTTCCTTTCACGGTGATTGTTCCCGCGCCTTTAGGTCCCGAGACTCCGATTTTGAAGTCCACGTCGCCTGAATCGTTATTAACGTTGACGCTGCCGGTGGGGAAGAATCCCGGTTTAATCGGTTCACCCAGCGCCTCAATCGCAGCTGCATTTTTTTGGACTGCAGCAAGCGAATCCCCGTAGGGTGCGGGACCTTTGATCACTGTGTTGACGAAAAATAAGCAACCTGCAAGGCCCAATACAGCAAGTAAAGTGGCGCAGCCGCAACCTATTCCAATAAACTTCCCGACACTTGATTTCTCTGTTTGTTGTACCGTCATAAAACTATTCCACTATTTTTGACCGGGAAATTCAACTCCAAAACATCGGGGTTCGTTGTTTGCGAAAAGGAATTTGAGGCGCGATGTTTCTTCATGCCGAGAGAATCAGACACCTCCAATATGGCAATTTATGCCGATTTCGAAAATGTGGCCATCGGGGCACAGCAGGCGAAATACGCTCAGTTCGATATTAACAAGATTCTCGAACGAATTCTGGTGAAGGGCAATATTGTGATGCGAAAGGCGTATTGCGACTGGAACCGTTATTCAAAATTTAAGCGGAGCATGCACGAGGCGAATTTTGAACTCGTCGAGATTCCTCATCTCAGCATGTCGGGAAAAAATTCTGCAGATATCCGGATGGTGGTCGATGCCCTGGATCTTTGTTATACCAAACCTCACATTGATACCTTTGTGATTATCAGCGGTGACTCCGATTTTTCTCCGCTGGTCAGTAAATTGCGGGAGAATGACAAGATTGTCATCGGGGTTGGAGTGAAACAGTCCACGTCTGATCTTTTTGTGGCCAACTGCGATGAATTTATTTTTTACGATGACCTCGTCCGGGCGAAGCCCAAGCGGAAACGAGCCAAGTCAAAATCGACATCTCCGGGGAAGAGTGGGAAATCAAATGGAGATAAGAAAGACGAAGCTGTCGACCTTGTCGTTTCCACCGTGGAAAAGATGATCGAGGAAAGAGGGAGCGAAAACCTTGTTTGGGCCAGCATGATCAAGCAGGCCATCAAACGGCAGAATCCCGGTTTCAATGAAGGATACTACGGCTTCAGCGGATTCAACTCCGTGTTGGAGGAAGCCCGGGACCGGGGCCTGCTCATCCTTGAACCCGACGAAAAATCGGGCAGCTACATTGTTGGCGAAGCTTAAATCGGCACCGATTCAAGAGGGTAGGGTGAACGATTCAACCCTCCCGCAGTCTGTCACGCCACGCGGTTCCGGTCTTCGCCTTTCAAAAAGGCCGCGATATTTTCGCCGACTTCGTTGATGAGCTTTTGTCTGGCTTCAAACGAACTCCATGCCGTGTGAGGCGTGATCATCAGGTTTTCCGGGGTATCGGTCACCATCGGGTCACCAATCGCCGGAGGCTCAACGGAAGCGACATCCACAGCGGCGGCGGCGATGTCTCCATTTCTCAAGGCTGCGAGGAGATCGTCTTCTTTCACGAGGTCTCCGCGACCGGTGTTGATGAGGATGGCACTCTTCTTCATCAGCTTAAGCGTTTCTTCGCGGATGAGATGATGAGTATCCGGCGTGAGTGGGCAATGCAGAGAGATCACATCGCACTCTTTGAAAAACTGATCACGAGGCAGTCGATTTGTCTCAGATGAGGTGGAGCCTTCCCGGGCAAGTCCGACCACGTTCATACCGAAAGCTTCGCCAATTTTTGCGACTTCGCCTCCGATGGAGCCGAGTCCTGCGATGCCGAGTGTTTTACCGGAGAGTTCAGTGATTGGGAAATCGAGGCGGGTGAAGATAGGGGACTCCGCCCACTTTTCGGGCTCGGCAGCGAAGCGTTGCACATTCGTCACCAGGTTCAAAAGCATCGCAAAAACATGCTGTGCTACGGAGTTGGTGCTGTATCCGCTGACATTACAGACGGTAATTCCGCGTTCTTTGGCGGCATCCAGGTCGACGTTGTTGACACCGGTCGCGACGACTTGGATCAGCTTTAAATTTTTGGCCGCATCCATCTCATCCGGTCCGATCACAACTTTGTTGGTCAGTACGATTTCAGCATCAGCAATCCGCGCTGCGGTTTCCGAGGGTGAGGTGATACCGTGGTAAATGATCTCTCCTTTGTCTTCAAGGGAAGAGAGGTCAATGTCGCCAACGTCGGTGGTTTCACGATCAAGAAATACGATTTTAGGATTCATAGAAAAAGTGCTTGGCGAATTGTTAGTCCGGTAAATTCTCCATGACCTCGATCATGGCGACCGCAGCTTCTGCTGCTTCGCGGCCACGATTCAATTCATCTCCAAGGGCACGGGTTTCCGCCTGCTCGGTCGTGTCGACGAGCAGGACTTCGTGGATGACGGGGATCAAATGAGTGACGCTGGTCTGCTGAAGATTCTGTGTGATCGATTCGGCAATGAGATCGGCGTGAGCAGTGGAACCTCGAATGATAACGCCGAGGGCGATGATGGCCAGAGGAGACGTCTCTGTGTTGGCGACGGCTTCCACTACAACGGGAATTTCAAAGGCGCCGGGAACGCGCGTAGTCTGGACATTCAGATCCGGAGCAAGCTTTGCGAGAGTTTCCTGAGCGGATTCTACGAGGGCATCGGTGTAGCGATTGTTGTAAAGGCTTGCCACAATTTGGACGGTGCCGGACAAGGAAGAAACGTCGGGTGACTGAGGGGCGGATTTAGACATGGAGACAGGGTGAGGCAGATATGGGATAGTGGATCTTAGATATTGGTGGCCCTGAATCGCAGGCTTTCAATAAAAAAGACAAAAATCCAAAATCGCGGAGCATCGCTTCGCTACAACTTGTGCCCGAGTTTGTCCCGCTTGGTGTTCAAGTAATGGGCGTTGTCATCATTCGGTTCCGTCTGAATTGGAACCTGCTCGACGATTTCGAGATTGTGACCGTCCAGGCCAACAATCTTTTTCGGATTGTTAGTGAGCAGGCGAATCTTGCGAACTCCGAGATCGTAAAGAATTTGAGCGCCGATCCCGTAGTCGCGAAGGTCAGCACCGAAGCCGAGCCTCTCATTGGCTTCTACGGTATCGAGGCCCTCCTGCTGAAGCTTGTAGGCACGGATCTTATTGGCCAGACCGATTCCCCGCCCTTCCTGACGCATGTACACCAGAACTCCGCATCCTTCCTTTTCAATTCTGGCCAGGGCGGTATGCAATTGACTTCCGCAATCGCAGCGGCGGGAGGAAAAAACATCGCCGGTGAGACATTCGCTATGAACCCTTACGAGAACGGGTTCGTCAGAATTAATTTTCCCTTTCACGAGGGCGAGATGGTTTTCATCAGGATTAAGAACGCTGGAATAAAGACTCAGGTCAAAATTTCCGAAGTCTGTAGGAAGATCGATTTGCTCAATTTTCTCAACCAGCTTCTCGCGATTCCTCCGGTAATTGATCAGTGATTCGATCGTTCCGATTTTCAGGGAATGTTTTTCGGCGAATGCCTGCAACTGCGGAAGTCGGGCCATGGTGCCGTCTTCGTTGAGGATTTCGCAAATGACACCCGAGGGTTCGAGTTCCGCCAGCCGGGCGAGATCGACCGCTGCTTCTGTGTGTCCAGCCCGCCGGAGAACTCCGCCAAACTTTGCTTTTAAAGGAAGAATGTGGCCGGGCTGAACAAGATCTCCCGGTTCGGAAAGGGGATTGGCGAGAATTTGAATGGTTCTGGCCCGGTCCGCAGCACTGATGCCGGTGGAAATACCATCAGCAGCATCGACAGCGACAGTGAAGTTGGTTCCGTGAGACTCCGTGTTGGTTTTCACCATCAGCGGAAGCCCGAGGCGATCTGCGGCATCTGGTAGGATGGGCGCACAGATCAGTCCCCGGCCATGAGTGGCCATGAAATTAATAATTTCCGGCGTGATCTTTTCGCCTGCGCAGATGAGATCACCCTCGTTCTCACGATCTTTGTCGTCGACGATAATGACCATTTTGCCATTTCGGATGTCTTCGACGAGTTCTGTTACTTTGCTGAATTCCATAATTGCCATTCAATTGGGTGAATCACTTTGCACGGAATGGACGAAATAGTATGCGGTCTCTTGCAGCGAAAAATACTATTTTTCATCAGTATTTGATGGGGCCATAGCGTAAGGTAGTCCGTCAGTCCGCGAATGAAAAGGGAAGCTTTTCGGATAGTGTGTCAGCGACAGGTCACGCAATCAGCTCCCAAAACAAACTCTTTTACATGAATTTACCCCACCGTTTACGTCTCTGCGCTCTTCTCGGAGCCACTCTTACTCTTTCAGTCACAGGCTGTAAAGATTCTGCTCCGGATGAAGCACCCCAGGCCGGAACCCCGCCACCACTAATGGTTGCTCCGACGGCTGTTGCTCCGCCTTCGGATTCTGAAATTCTTAAAGGAATTGTAAATGGAGAGGACCGCGCAATGAGTGATCTTTCCCCGGAAGAGCAGAAACAGGTGATGAATCGGATCATTCAGGAGAGAGCAAAGCAGCAGGCCAACGGCCTGGGAACAGGATCACTGAAACCGAACCAGGCATGGAATTACACAGGTTACAGTTACTTGAGCCCGAATCCTGAGACTGCAATTGAAGCCAGAATGGTCGCCGTAGACATTACTCTGACGGGGCACACTGCTGACTTTGATATTGATGATGTGGAGATCGTCGACAGTAAAACCTTCGCCAGTTTCGGAAGCGACCCTCATGTGGAGTTTCTTTCCCTGGATGGCAAATTGATGAAAATCTGTCTCTTATACACATCTGACGCTGCCGACGAAGAGGATAGTGTAGA
>OJCB01000421.1_pt1 | contig 16267 bp, 17 predicted proteins | sample 1591501 | NCBI WGS metagenome assembly OJCB01 (sample SAMN05416813, study PRJEB24817) | seawater metagenome | isolation source: Sea water | place: Canada:Atlantic | collected 2013-07 | reverse complement strand
AGATCAGCCTCGGTCTCGTGGGCTCGGAGATGTGTATAAGAGACAGATCTAGGACCTTCCCCTCAACCGCGGCGCAGATAATACGGTTAACCCTGTATCGAGTCAACAGCTTTTTCTGCATTTTATCGCTTAATTTCAATTTTTTCGTTTGTTTGCCTATACAGTGAGCGATTTGACCAAAATGCAAACAACATTATGCGCTTTTGTTACTGGCATCCTTTTTGGCACTGCTCTTTTTCTGTTTAACATCCGTATCGCTTGCGTCTTCAACATTCACTTTATTACGCGTAAAACGTTGTTTGAGACGCATCATTAATCCAGGTTTACTATTTTCTTCTGTCTTTGGCGGTGCTATTTCACTCAGTGCTTCTGTGACCGTCACAGGTTTGTCTCGCGTGACAAACCAAATTAATGCGCCGCCTACTATTAATAGGAACAAGTTTATCCCAACAATCAACAGTATTAATGTGGAGGTGGCCATTTCCGGCTCTGTGGTCACAGCTTCAGCTGGCAAGGCAGGCTGTTGTTCATTTGTGACGTCTTGTGAGCTCTCTTGGTTCGTTCCATCAGCAGTTTGCTCGTCTACTACCGGCGCAATCATTGGCTCTTCGGTGAGAAAACTAAACTCCGGCACATCTAAAATCACATCGCGCCCATCAATCGTGTTGGCAAACGCGGTTAACTTTATGCGATACACGCCGTATTCATAATTCACGATAAGGTGTTCACGAATATCCATAGATGAGTCAGTAATGGAAAAATTTTGAATATCACCATTAGGAAATTTAACTTTTCCATCGATCAGTAGGGTCGACATATTAATGTGTTCACGGTCCGCATCGATCATTAACTTATGGTACCCGCCTCCCCCGCCGTGCTGTTCCACTGAGATATGTATCGGATTCGGATAAAGCATCACAGCATCATCAACTTGTTCTCTGGAGAACATAGGCGTGGATACCATAAAAGTAGGGATCCACTCACCTGCTGCTACCGATAAGTTAAATTGACCAGTGAAAGTACCGTCTAATGGCGTTTCGTCCATACCTTGACCATTGTCTTCAAAGGTCGCTATGGTTTGTGCATCAGCACCAAAATTATTACTGTCAGGATTATTAGTACTAAAGAACTGCATGCTTAACGTAACGACGTCACGAAACTCAGTATAATTGATTGGTTCACCGCCATTGGTTAAGTAGGCGGTTTGTTTAAGAATTTCACCAGAAAAGATGACACTAGGTAGGGGCTCTGCGTGCAATGACAGGTCGCTGATAACCATAACACGGCTATCCGGCTCAATACTCCCAACCGCTTGCCATGGTCCAGGCATGGGTTTTTTAATACTCACCATGTCGTAGGTTGCCGTATCAAACCAAAAAACATCTTCACCATCAGCTTGTGTCTGATAGATTTTGCTGCCGTCTGGCCTAACTAAAACCACAGGCAAACTACCGTATTCGCGAAAAAAGACCATGGTGATCTCATCCACTTCATGATCGATGCGAAACCGATTTTGCAGTAGTTTGATACTATTTTGAAAATCATCGCCCAGAGTGGTAAGCGGGTTTGATGCTTGTTGTTCTGCTTGCGGGGTTTGTGCGCTAACGATAGCGGGTAATAATAGCGCACTAAATAACAGAGGTTTTAACATAGCATCCCAACTGAATAATGGTTTGGCGCCTATTCACGCCACAAACAAGAACCGCCTTCTTTAGTCACTAAATCCAAACGTTTCTCATGCTCAGCTAATTCATCGGCTGTGGCACGCAAAACCTTTAGCTGATTTAAGCTTGGGTCAAGCCTACGAATAGGCTCAACCTGACTGCCACCGTCTGAATTCGACTTACCCGACAAATTCAGCGCCGTTTGGCCGCCAGTCATCATCAAGTAAACGTCAGCTAGGATCTCGGAATCTAGTAATGCACCGTGCAGCTCACGATGTGAATTGTCTATGCCATAACGTTTACAAAGCGCATCTAGATTATTCTTTTGCCCAGGATGTATTTGCCGCGCCATTTCGAGTGTATCGAGCACGGTACACATGTCTGCGGTTTTCTTACCTCCCATAGAGGCAACGCGGTCAAATTCATGATCCATAAAACCAACGTCAAACGGAGCGTTATGAATCACCAACTGAGCGCCGTTAATAAACTGTGCAAAATCAGCTGCAATATCAGCAAATACCGGTTTATCTAACAAATACTCGTTTGTAATACCGTGAACTTCTATCGCTTCTTGTTCGATTAAACGTTGGGGGTTTATGTAAACATGAAACGTATTACCAGTAAGGCGACGGTTTACAAGCTCTACACAACCTATTTCTATTATTCTATGACCCTGCCTAGGATCAATGCCGGTCGTTTCTGTATCTAGTACGATTTGTCTCATGGTTTCTCTAATTGTTTCAGGCTGACGTTAAGTTGCGATTACATTATACTGCGAAAAATTTTAAATGATTGATAATTGAAATGAAACACATAGAAATTTATACCGATGGTTCGTGTCTAGGCAACCCAGGTCCTGGTGGTTACGGGGCTGTTCTTTTGTTTGGCAAGCATAAAAAAGAATTAAGCCAAGGCTTTACCCATACGACGAATAACCGTATGGAACTCTTAGCCACCATAGAAGCACTGGCCAGTTTAACCGAAACCTGCAAAGTTGATTTAACCACCGACAGTCAGTACGTGAAAAATGGAATCAATCAATGGATCAAGAACTGGCGTAAAAATGGTTGGCGCACATCTGACAAAAAGCCAGTTAAAAATGTCGATTTATGGAAGCGTTTAGACGAGCAAGTCAATCAGCACCAAGTGCAATGGCACTGGGTTAAAGGGCATTCTGGACACCCCATGAATGAGCTTTGCGATGTATTAGCCCGAAACGCAGCATCTAGCAAAGACTTATTACCGGACGATGGCTTTCAAGGCTAGCCTAGGTAATCCAATTTAGTAGTACAAGACACTAAGAGCCAAACGTCGGCTCTTTTATTTGTCGCTCCATACGGCATATTCGTTACCACAGGGAGCGGTAAAGTGAAAACGCCGCCCCCCAGGAAAACTAAAGATCGCCTGCACTATTTTACCATCGCTTGCTTCAATCTTAGCTTGAGTAGCAACAAGATCATCACTATAAAGTACAACCAAAACGCTACCATTGGCAGTTGAGACATTTTGCTTAGCACTAAAGAAGCCACCGTCAATTCCCACCCCGTCGAAAGCGCAATAATCTGGCCCGTAGTCAATAAATTGCCAGTCAAAAACCGAGTTAAAAAACGCTTTGGCTACCTTTATATCCGTAACTGGGATTTCGATATAATTAATTTTGTGATGTGCAGACATCCGAATACTCCAATTGAATTGAATAAAATAACAGTGTCTAGCCAGTTAACTTAATTCTTGTCGTTCAATCAACCGTTACTAACGACTAAACCTTAGGTTATTAAATAAGCAAATAAAAAGTAAATACCGCGAAATGATGCGAACGTAAGAATTTTTGTGGTTAAAAAGAGCATAAGTTACATTAATTTACACTTGTGGATTCTATCGAGTTCAGATTTTAGTTAGGATGCATTATTGTTTTTAAGTAAGTGAACCCGAATTAATATGTCAACCGATAAAAGTTGGACCAAAGCCCTGTTTGGCGGTATTTGGTCAGTTCTCAATTTTAGCCGCAAGTTATTCTTTAACATTATCTTTTTAGTAATAGCCATAGCCATTATTTCATTAATATTCAAAGATAACGGCCAAATAGGTGTGAAACAAGATTCCGCTCTTGTCTTGAATTTAAGAGGCGATATTGTCATCCAAAAACATGCAATAGACCCTTTTGAAGCTTTTATGCAAGAAGCCTTAGGCCAAGAAAATGAAAAGCCAGAGGTATTGTTACAAGATATTTTGCTTACTTTGGATAATGCTAAACAAGATCAGCGTATCAAAGCTCTGGTACTTGATTTACAAGAACTTAACGGTGCTGGGTTAGATAAACTAGAACAAATCGCTCAAGCCATCGATGATTTCAAGCTCAGCGAAAAACCAGTTTACGCCATCGGTGACTATTACACTCAAGAGCAATATTACATTGCCAGTCATGCTGACCACGTTTATATGAACCCAATGGGCTGGATGCTATTTGAAGGATATGGCCGGTTTGGCATGTACTACAAATCAGCGTTAGATAAGATCAAGGCGACTACACATGTATTTAAAGTAGGCACCTACAAGTCAGCAGTAGAACCTTTAATACGTGATGATATGTCACAAGCTGCAAAAGAAGCGAACAAAGCATGGTTAAACGCTATGTGGTCGCAGTATAAGAATAACGTAGCGGAGGCGCGTGGTTTATCAGCAGATAACTTTGACGAAAAGGTCGACGAATTTATGGTTAAATTCGAAGACGTTAATGGTGATTTTGCCCAGTATGCGTTAGAAAACGGCTGGGTCGACGGATTAAAAACACGTGAACAAGTATTGCAGGAGTTGGCTTCTGTGGTAGGAGAAGAAGACTCTAAACGTGGTTACACCAATATCACATTCAAACATTACTTACAGATAGTGAACCCACCGCTTCCCCACTTAGATACAAATGTTGATAAGGTCGGCGTTGTGGTCGCTAAAGGTACCATTTTAAACGGCGACCAAAAGCCAGGTACAGTGGGTGGCGACAGTACAGCAAACTTATTGCGTAAGGCTCGTTTAGACGACAGCATTAAATCCGTCGTACTTTATGTAGACTCCCCAGGTGGCAGTGCTTTTGCCTCTGAGATCATTCGCCAAGAAATTGAAAACCTCAAAGCAGCAGGCAAACCGGTCGTTGCGCTGATGAGTACTTATGCAGCATCAGGAGGCTACTGGATATCAGCCAGTGCAGATGAAATTTGGGCAGCGCCCAGTACCATTACGGGTTCAATCGGTATATTTGGCATGTTCGTCAGTTTCGAAAATACCTTAGATTACTTAGGGGTACATACCGACGGTGTGGGCACTACTGATTTTGCAGGCATGGGAATAACTCGCGGTATCGATCCTAAAATGGGCCAGGTGTTACAGCGCAGTATTGAGCATGGTTACGACCAATTCATTTCATTAGTCGCAGATGAACGTCATATGAGCAAAGAAGACGTCGACAGCATTGCACAAGGCCGCGTTTGGATAGGTGAAACAGCGTTATCGTTAAATTTAGTCGACCATCTTGGCTACATAGATGACGCCGTATCAGCTGCAGCACAACTAGCTGATTTATCTGAATACGATGTAACTTACGTTGAGCGCTCGTTAAACAGCAGTGAATTGTTCTGGAAAGAGTTCTTTTCAAATGCATCAGTGATGTTAGCAAAAACGCAGTTTGCCCAGAGTGATAGCAAATTGATGAGCTTAATTAGTCAAGTAACGGCAGATTTTGACGATGTGATAAAGCTCAATGATCCTCGCGGCGTGTATGCTTTTTGCTTAACCTGTGAAATTTAACCCTTAATATACCAATGGCAGTGTCCTATTCATTACTGATAAGACGCTGCCTTTTAACTTAGCCTTTACCCGCCCCCACAATAAATGAAACCATTGAACACCCCTTCTTCCCATCAAAACCAGCTTAATCAATCAGATTTACAAGCCCATGTCGTTAATCGTGTACATGCCTGTGTTCAATTGGCTAGCCGGTCACTATCAGTTGACTTAGCCTTACCGACGATAACCTTTAATCAAAGAGGTAAAATTGCCGGTTGTGCGCGACTACAAACAAATGAGTTGCGGTTTAATCCTGTACTGCTAGCTGACAACTATCAAGCATTTATAGATGAAGTGGTGCCCCATGAGGTCTCTCATTTAGTCGCCTATGCGCTTTATGGTCGAGTAAAACCTCATGGAAAAGAGTGGCAAGCCATTATGCGGCAGGTATTCGGATTAAATGGACATACATACCACAAAATGGACGTAACCAAAGTCAGTGGGAAACGTTTTACCTATCAATGTTTATGTGGTGATATTGAACTGAGTATCAGGCGCCACAATAAGGTGCTAAGACAGCAACAACAGTATATCTGCCGCCAATGCCACAAGGTGCTTAGCTTTAAGCAGCCTACCAGCGTCTAAAACCAGCGCTGGGTAAAGGCTTTATCCAGATCATCAAACGCAGTTTTAAGCAGTGCCGCTAATTCTTTATACTTTGGCCGCGACTTCATAGTCGCCACAAGGCAACCCTGCTGACGCATCTTTTGATGAATATCGCGATACCAACTCGAAGTTGATGGTGGAAGCCATTGATTTGCCCTGTGGCCCAACCACAACAGCCCTTGTACCGGGATCGATAAAAAGAATATTGCCATCGCCACAGCATTCGGTAAGGTTTCTACGCCTGTCACAGAATAAGCCGAAGCAACCGTAAGCACTGCCAATGGCGGCATGGTTTTAATGGCGAGCTTAGTAGCAGAAATAACTCTGCACTCAGGGAACAGTGGATACAGTTCCTTTTTGACCGGCCAAGTTTGCATATACTGCTGGCCATCTTTGAATAAAGTAAAAACGGTTTGTGCCATGGCAACCTACTTAATATAATTTGCTCGCCTTTATAAGGCATATCCAGAATATTAGCGAAAAGATCACTCTTTAGAAAGTTATCATGAGGATTAGTTCTACCTAATAGCAATGTTATAATAATTTTTTTATTAGATAGAGATTGAAAGTTTCCTGTAGAGACGCATTTCTATGCGTAATAGAAAGATAACTTCTTTACCTCATTGGCGCTATTGAATAAAATCGCCCACAAAATTACTTTGGAGACATTCATGTCTGAATCAAGACACGTAAAATTACTTATTTTAGGCTCAGGCCCAGCCGGTTACGCTGCTGCAGTATATGCTGCACGAGCAAACTTGAACCCGGTATTATTAACGGGTATTCAACAAGGTGGTCAGCTTACTACTACCACAGAAGTAGAAAACTGGCCAGGAGATGCAGAAGGGTTAACGGGTCCTGATTTAATGGTTCGTATGCAGCAGCATGCTGAAAAGTTCGATACTGAAATTATTTTCGACCACATTAACAAGACTGACCTGACTAAACGTCCATTTACTTTAGTAGGTGATGCGGGAACTTATACTTGCGACTCACTTATTATTTGTACTGGTGCCTCAGCGAAATACTTAGGCATGGAATCTGAAACCGCATTTATGGGTAAAGGCGTTTCTGCATGTGCAACTTGTGACGGATTTTTCTATCGCAATCAAAAAGTGGCGGTTATCGGTGGCGGTAATACGGCCGTTGAAGAAGCACTCTACTTATCGAATATTGCGTCAGAAGTACATGTGATCCACAGACGAGACACATTCAGAAGTGAAAAAATCTTATCACAGCGCCTGTTTGACAAAGCTGAAAACGGCAACGTTACCTTGCACTTGAACAGTACTCTTGATGAAGTACTTGGTGATGAAATGGGCGTAACGGGTGTTCGCATTAAATCAACAATGATTGATGAAAGCAAAGAGTTAGATGTCATGGGACTATTCGTTGCCATTGGCCATCAGCCAAACACGGGCATTTTCGAAGGTCAGTTAGACATGAAAGATGGCTACATCATAGTTAACAGTGGTACAGCTGGCAACGCTACCCAAACCAGTGTTGAAGGTGTTTTTGCCGCAGGTGATGTAAGCGATCATGTCTACCGTCAGGCTATCACCTCAGCCGGAACTGGATGTATGGCTGCGCTAGATGCTGAAAAATTCTTAGACGCATTATAAGCGCTAACGACCCAAGGCCTCGTGTGAGGCCTTTCAATTCAATGAGCCAGTATGATTGAACTGTTTCAATTAGATAGATCACTGCATTTTCCCTCTCCCGCTCAAGCGTTATCTGATCCTCCAGGTCTGCTCGCCTTCGGCGGAGACTTGTCGGTAAACCGCTTAATACATGCTTATCAACAAGGTATTTTTCCTTGGTTCAGCAGCAATGAACCAATATTATGGTGGTCTCCTGATCCAAGAGGCATATTGCCTTTAGAAAATTTCAACGTGTCAAAAAGCTTAAAAAAATTTATTCGTAAAACGCCTTTTCGCGTCACGGTAAATACACAGTTTGCTCAGGTGATATATGCGTGCGCTAACGTCACACGACAATCGTCTGGCACATGGATAACAGACGAAATGATCAATGCGTACATTCAATTGTATCGCAGTGGTTATGCCCAATCTATAGAAGTATGGGATGACGAGACACTGGTTGGCGGCTTATACGGTGTGACCCCAGGTAATCTCTTTTGCGGTGAATCCATGTTTCATTATGCGACGAATGCTTCAAAGCTTGCTATGTTTTATTTAGTTGAACTGCTGCGTCAAAACGGCTCTGAATTTATTGATTGCCAATTACAAAATGAACACTTGGAGAGTCTCGGGTGTATAGAAATCCCGAGAACCGCGTTCTTAAGCAAGCTTAAAGCAGTTGTAAAAGAACCTATAAATCAGTCGTTGTGGCGTCCTAGGGAATTAACGCAAACGTAATGAAATTTGGAATTAGTCAAAGCTTTGCCTGTAGTTATTTGTCAGATGAACAAGAAACACTACTCGTTTATGCAGAAGAAACAGGGCACAGTACTCACTATGAAATGCTAATGGCAGCCGGTTTCCGGCGCAGCGGCGCACAAGTTTATCGTCCCCACTGCGCGCATTGCCATGCCTGTCAAGCAATACGCGTCCCAGTGAATGACTTTACTCCATCTAAAAGCCAGAAACGTATACTCAAACGTAATAGCGATATAAAAGTGGTATTAAGTGAAGAAAATAAACCTCACTACTACGCTTTGTATGCGCAATACATCAATACTCGACATCAAGATGGTAGTATGTACCCTGCAACACCAGAGCAATACGCAAGCTTTGCCGATGGACACTGGTTAAATCCGCTGTTTATTGAACTTCATCTCGATGGTGAGCTGGTTGGCATTGCCGTGACCGATCCGTTGGAAAACGCGTTGTCGGCAGTTTATACATTTTTTAAACCTTCTTTGGCCGAACGTTCCTTAGGCACCTTTGCAGTTTTACAACAAATCGCGATCGCTCGGCGTTTAGCTAAAGAACATTTATATTTAGGCTACCAGATAGATGACTGTCAAAAAATGAGCTATAAGCGCAATTTTTTGCCCCACGAGCGTTTTATTGAGCAAAAATGGCAGCTAATTTCAAAAAAAGACTGGTAAAGCTTTACACGGCCGTCGTTATTGGGCAAAATCTGCGCGGCATTTTTGAGACTTATTATTTACAGAGGTAACAGAGCTACATGGCGAAAGAAGATTGTATTGAAATGGAAGGTACAGTGTTGGATACCCTTCCAAATACTATGTTTCGTGTCGAATTAGAAAACGGTCACGTTGTTACTGCACATATTTCAGGAAAGATGCGTAAGAACTATATCCGTATCTTAACAGGCGACAAAGTAACATGTGAAATGACGCCATATGATTTATCTAAAGGGCGCATTATTTACCGCGCTCGTTAGTATACAGTAAACGAAAAGGCCCAATGTTTTACAACATTGGGCCTTTTTCTATGTCTGCAATTTACGTGTCAGGGTCAGCTGTGACCCCGACCCATATTTTAAGCTTCAGATTTCTCTTCTTTCACTGCTTTAAACGTAAATACTAATTTTTTGTTTTTCAGTGATATTTTAACACTACCGCCTTGGCTTAATTCACCAAACAACAGCTCACTGGCCAACTCTTTCTTAACGTGCTGCTGAATAACACGTGACATAGGACGTGCGCCCATATTCCTGTCGTAACCTTCCTCCGCTAGCCACTGTCTCGCTTCATTCGTCACATCCAGAGATACCCCTTGATTATCAAGTTGAACCTGAAGCTCCACAATGAATTTATCAACCACTTGCAAGATAACCTCTTGCTCTAGGTGATTAAACCAGACTATGGCATCTAGACGGTTTCTAAACTCAGGTGTAAACACCTTGTTGATTTCCGACATTGCGTCATGGCTATGATCTTGCTGTTTAAAGCCAATCGATTTACGAATGGTCTCTTGTACACCTGCGTTGGTCGTCATGACCAAAATCACATTACGAAAGTCCACTTTACGACCGTTATTGTCAGTCAGCGTACCGTGATCCATCACTTGCAATAAAATATTAAACACATCTGAATGGGCTTTTTCTATCTCATCTAGCAATACCACCGAATGAGGATGTTTAATGACCGCATCGGTCAACAACCCGCCCTGATCAAAGCCAACGTATCCAGGAGGCGCACCAATGAGCCTACTCACCGCGTGGCGTTCCATATATTCCGACATGTCAAAGCGTAATAACTCTACGCCCATGATGTTCGACAGTTGTTGGGTGATTTCGGTTTTACCGACTCCAGTTGGGCCAGCAAATAAGAAACTACCAATCGGTTTGGTTTCGACACCTAATCCTGCTCGAGACAGACGAATTGCATCCGTCAAGGTATCGATAGCTTGGTCTTGACCAAATACCACTAATTTCAAATCTCTATCGAGGTTTTTCAGTGACTCTTTATCACTAGACGATACTGACTTTTCAGGGATACGCGCGATCTTCGAGATAATATGCTCGATATCAGTCACCCCTATGGTCTTCTTACGTTTTGACGGCGGCAACAACCGCTGACTCGCACCTGCCTCGTCCATCACGTCAATAGCTTTGTCAGGCAGATGACGCTCATTTATGTACTTCGCTGATAGCTCGGCCGTGGCGCGGATAGCCTTGTGCGTAAAGCGCACACTGTGGTGCTCTTCGTAGCGTGATTTCAATCCCATCAGAATTTTCGTGGTATCTGCCACTGAAGGCTCTATAACATCCACTTTCTGGAAGCGCCGCGCCAGCGCGCGATCTTTTTCGAAAATACCTTGATACTCTTGATAGGTAGTAGACCCCATACAACGAAGTTCACCACTGCTTAATTTGGGTTTCAATAAATTCGAAGCATCCATCACGCCGCCAGATGCTGCGCCCGCTCCAATGATGGTATGAATTTCATCGATAAACAAAATAGCGTCAGGGTCTTTAGATAACTCTTTTAATATGCCTTTAAGGCGCTTCTCGAAGTCACCACGGTACTTTGTACCTGCAAGTAGGGTACCCATATCCAAAGAGTATATAACTGCGTTAGCAATGACGTCAGGCACGTCGTTATGAATGATACGAAACGCCAAACCTTCCGCGATGGCGGTTTTACCCACGCCAGCTTCACCAACAAGCAGCGGGTTGTTTTTACGACGGCGACACAATATTTGAATACTGCGCTCAACTTCGAAATCTCGACCAATCAGCGGGTCAATTTTCCCCTCTTTGGCCAGCTCATTCAAATTGGTCGAGTATTGATCAAGCATGGATGACCCTGCCTCTTGGCCCGCACCCTCCTCGTCTTGTTCAACTGAGTGCGTACTTTCATCATCACTCTTTGACACTCCATGGGAAATAAAGTTAACCACATCAAGGCGAGTCACATCGGCCTTCTTCAGAATGTAAACCGCTTGGGATTCCTGTTCGCTAAAAATCGCGACCAGTACATTCGCCCCGGTGACTTCTTCTTTACCGGATGATTGAACGTGAAATACAGCACGTTGCAGAACGCGCTGAAAACCCAAAGTGGGCTGAGTTTCCCGCTCATTGTTTGCATCTTCAAGCAACAGAGGTGTCGTGTCTTTCACGAAATCTGTCAACTCTTTCTTAATAATGTCTACATTAGCGCCACAGGCTTGTAGTGCTTCAGTGGCAGAGCCATTATCGAGCAAGGCTAACAAAAGGTGCTCGACCGTCATGAATTCGTGTCTATGCTCTCTGGCAAAAATAAACGCTTCATTTAACGTTTGTTCTAATTCTTTATTTAACATTTTTAGACCCTCTTACTGCGCTAAACCTGTTCCATTGTGCACATCAACGGGTGTTGATGCTTCTTGGCATACTGGGTGACTTGCATTACTTTTGTTTCGGCAATCTCAGCGGTATAAACACCACACACTGCACGACCGCGATAATGCACAGTCAACATAATTTGATGAGCTTTTTCTGAGTCCAAGTTGAAAAACCTAACCAATACTTCGATCACGAAATCCATCGGTGTGTAATCATCGTTATTCAGCAAAACTTTATACATGGGTGGTGGCGCTAATTTTTGCTTAACCGTGTCTAGCTGCTTTTCGCGCTCTATATTAATCGTGTTGTCTTTGCTCATAATAAGAAGAATAGTGCCCTTAGTGCAAATTTTGCAGTTTTATTAACATTCGTTTATTTATCAATTTACCCTTGACAAAAACAGGTTAAAAAATCTACATTTTCTAGTGCGACATTTGTTATTTTAACATTTGCGCCTTTCCCATAGTTCATTGTGGGGATAAATATGCGTCAGTTCAAGGGATTAAAAGGAAGCAGAAGTATGGCTGTTGGCAAAGTAAAGTGGTTTAACAATGCAAAAGGGTTTGGTTTTATCGTTCCTGAAGATGGTGGAGATGACATTTTTGCTCATTATTCGACCATTCAGATGGAAGGTTACCGCTCGTTAAAAGCTGGGCAAGAAGTGAAATATGATGTGCAGCAAGGACCTAAAGGTCTTCACGCTGAGAATATCGATTTCAACGGTGAGCCTGAGCAATAAAAATTGGTCATAAAAAAAGCAGACCTTAAGGTCTGCTTTTTTATGCCTAATTAAAAATAATTACTTAAATTCTTTTAGGATAGTATTCAATGTTTCACTTGGGCACATAGCTTGTGTCAAAAGTGCATCATCAGGGTAGTAGTACCCACCAATGTTCTCTGGTGAACCTTGCGTTGCGTCAATTTCAGCGACAATTTTCGCTTCATTGCTGCTTAGCGCATCAAACAAAGGCCCAAACTTATCAGCAAGTGCTTTGTCCTCAGTTTGGCTAGATAGCGCTTCAGCCCAGTATAAGGCTAGGTAGAAATGACTACCGCGGTTATCCAATTGACCCGCTTTACGCTGAGGTGATTTACCTTCATTTAATAGCTTCTCTGTTGCAGTATCTAACGCTTTCGCCAATACTTTTGCTTTGGTATTGTCGTTTTTGATAGCAAGATCTTCAATTGAAACGGCTATTGCTAAGAACTCACCTAATGAATCCCAGCGCAAATGACCTTCTTCAACAAATTGTTGAACGTGCTTAGGTGCACTGCCGCCCGCACCAGTTTCGAACAAGCCACCACCGGCCATTAACGGCACGATTGAAAGCATTTTCGCACTGGTACCCAACTCAAGGATCGGGAATAAATCGGTTAAATAATCACGTAGTACGTTACCTGTTACTGAGATAGTGTCTAAGCCACGAAGCGCACGCTCCATTGAGTAACGGATTGCGCGAACAGGTGCCATGATCTCAATGTGCAAGCCATCTGTGTCATGATCTTTTAGATAGGTGTTCACTTTTTCAATTAGCTGAGCATCGTGAGCACGTTCATCATCTAACCAGAAAATCGCTGGATCGCCTGATTGACGTGCGCGATTAACCGCTAACTTAACCCAATCTTGGATAGGCGCGTCTTTGGCCTGACACATACGCCAGATGTCGCCCTCTTCAACGTTATGCTCCATCAACACGTTTTCGTCTTGATCGATAACACGCACAGTACCCGTACCGGCCATTTCAAACGTTTTATCGTGTGAACCGTACTCTTCCGCTTTTTGTGCCATCAAACCAACGTTTGACACAGAGCCCATAGTCACTGGGTCAAATGCACCGTGGGTTTTACAGAAGTTAATCATTTCTTGATAGATAGTCGCGTAAGTACTTTCTGGAATAACGGCTTTAGTGTCATGCAGTTTTCCATCAGGACCCCACATTTGACCAGAAGAACGGATCATCGCAGGCATTGACGCATCAACAATCACGTCACTTGGTACGTGAAGGTTAGAGATTCCTTTGTCAGAGTTTACCATCGCAATAGGCGGACGGTCTGCGTAACAAGCGTTTATATCTGCTTGAATTTCAGCACGCTGTGACTCAGGTAATGTTGCAATTTTATCGTAAACACTGCCCAGACCATTGTTTGCGTCTACGCCTAGCTCTTCAAATAATGCTGCGTGTTTTTCAAAAAGTTTTTTATAGAAAACTTTTACACAGTGACCGAATACGATGGGGTGAGATACCTTCATCATGGTCGCTTTGACGTGTAACGAGAAAAGAATACCCGTTTGTTTTGCATCTTCAATTTGCTCTTCGAAGAAATCACATAATGCTTTCTTGCTCATAAACATGCCGTCAATCACTTCACCGGCAAGTAAATCAACACGTGGCTTTAATACTGTTGCTTGTCCACTTGCATCAGTGAACTCGATACGAACGTGACCCGCGTTATCAACCGTGACTGATTTTTCACCTGAGTAGAAATCACCGCCACGCATGTGAGCCACATGTGTTTGTGAAGCTTGGCTCCACTCGCCCATCGAATGCGGATTTTTGCGCGCGTAGCTTTTTACTGCTTTAGGCGCGCGGCGATCAGAGTTACCTTCACGTAGCACTGGGTTTACTGCACTGCCCAGTACTTTAGAGTAACGCGCTTCAACGTCTTTTTCTTCGTCGGTAGTTGGATCTTCTGGGTAAGCAGGAACGTTAAACCCTTTATCATTTAATTCTTTGATAGCGGCTTTTAGTTGCGGCTTAGAAGCACTGATATTAGGCAATTTAATGATATTTGTTGCTGCGTCTTGTGTGAGCTCGCCTAACTCTGCTAAGGCATCAGGTACTTTCTGCTCGTCACTCAAATAATCAGCAAAATTGGCCAAAATACGTGCTGCTAATGAAATGTCGCTAAGTTCGATTTCAATATCAGCAGATGAAGCAAATGATTCTACTATGGGTAACAACGAATATGTTGCTAGCGCTGGGGCTTCATCAGTTTTCGTATAGATAATCTTTGACTTCTGAGTTGTCATTATATACCTCAAATGTTGCGGTAGAGAGCTACCGGATTAGTGTAGACTGATATAAAGCACATTATTTGCTGCTAAATAGCGGTCATTTAGTAAATTTATCAGGAATTAACACATCCGATCCTGACATCAGGGTAAAGTTACATTGAAAAATTCGCTGGAAGATAATAAACAATTCGTCGCAGAGTGCAAAATAACTCAGCTATTTTATTCATAATAAGTTACAAGAAATGAACATTGATCAATATAAAAAGCGAAAAGCGCCTATTCGTCGTTCAAAAATCGTACTATTTAATAAACCATTCAACGTTTTAACGCAATTTACCGATGCTACCGGCAGGCAAACGTTGAAAGACTTCATTCCTATCCCAGATATATACGCTGCTGGGCGTCTTGATAAAGACAGCGAAGGCTTATTAGTACTGACCAACGACGGAAAATTACAGCACAAACTAACGGACCCCAAAAAGAAAACCAGTAAAACCTATTGGGTCCAAGTGGAAGGCGAACCCCAAGAGTACCAATTACAAGCATTGCGCGACGGTGTAGCGCTAAAAGACGGTTTGACTCGTCCCGCGAAAGTTGAGCGAATGCAAGAACCCTCTTTATGGGCGCGAAATCCGCCTGTACGCTTTCGCCAATCCATTCCTACCAGTTGGTTAGCCATCACCATCAGTGAAGGTAAAAACCGTCAAGTTAGACGCATGACAGCTCACATCGGTTTTCCGACCTTGAGGTTGGTACGTTATCGAGTGGGTAACTGGACGTTAGACGGCATCGCCTCAGGCACTTACCGAGAACTTGATTAGGCGCGTTTATACAACATATTGTCACATATTATGCGTACATTGCAGATGATTTGTGTGTGGGGATTTGCTAGAATTCGCCACCATTTTTATTGAGACTTTGCTATTTATCATGCCTTATATTCATTCCCTTAGTGCTGCCGAGTTAGCCAGTAATAGCCAGAAAAAGGTTATTGTTGGTATGTCTGGTGGTGTCGATTCTTCTGTTTCAGCGTATATATTGCTGCAGCAAGGCTATCAAGTTGAAGGCCTTTTCATGAAGAACTGGGAAGAAGATGACAACGATGAATATTGCGCTGCAGCTGAAGATCTGAAAGACGCCCAAGCAGTAGCGGATAAGCTCGGCATTGAACTTCATCAAATTAACTTTGCGGCCGAGTATTGGGATAATGTGTTCGAATATTTTTTGGAAGAATATAAATCGGGACGCACACCAAATCCAGATATCATGTGCAACAAGGAAATCAAATTTAAAGCCTTCCTTGAATTTGCTGCTGAAGAACTTGAAGCCGATTACCTGTCTCTTATACACATCTGACGCTGCCGACGAAGAGGATAGTGTAGAT
>OJCB01000419.1_pt1 | contig 16273 bp, 15 predicted proteins | sample 1591501 | NCBI WGS metagenome assembly OJCB01 (sample SAMN05416813, study PRJEB24817) | seawater metagenome | isolation source: Sea water | place: Canada:Atlantic | collected 2013-07 | reverse complement strand
CGAGATCAGCCTCGGTCTCGTGGGCTCGGAGATGTGTATAAGAGACAGAAGCTAAGTAGCATGAAGAGTTTCCACTTCATTGACTGTGCGGGCCACCATACGCTTAGCCATTCTCCAAAGGGCATATCCAAAATAGCGGGTATATCCTCAAACTTCTCCATATAAGTAGAACCATAAGGCTGCTTGGCCCAACCTTCTACCAGGTCTTTCTCCAATTGGACTTCCTCGATCGGTATCTTCCAATCCACTGAAAAAAGATCCAAATCAGGAAAGGGATATAAAAGATAACCTGATAGGATTACATTTCTAATAATGAATGGTAATCCTATTAGCGTGGCTGTCCCGATATAAACTAGGATTCGCTTACTCTTAATCGCCTTTGGCATTAGAAATAATAATAGAAAGACAATGAGTAATGAACTCAGTTTAAAAGTGACGGATAAAGCAACGATAGACCAAAGAATGAGTTGTTTCGGTCCTTTATCTTCCTTCCCATACAATTCAAGAAAAAGTAAGCAAATATAAATAATCAAAATGCTTGAAATCACATCTGTAGAGGTAGAGCTGATCAAGTCAATACTTTGGAAATTGAAGATCACTAGTAAAATAGCCTGGATAATAAATAGCTTATTATCTGCTGTATCAATGCTCTTCTGCAAACCGAATAGCAAGCGGATGTTCAAGACGATAAAGAAAAAACTAAAAATCGGGAAAAGTACATTATCTTCTGTGAACCAAAAGGCATAAAAGGCACTTGCCACAAAGTAATTGGAATTGAAAGCAAAACGGCCATGTACATTTCCCAGCCCGGGTACTGCCGGATACTCTTTGATCCATTGAATCGACTGTGCATGGTAAAACCAAGTGTCCGTCTCTCCTACCTCAATGATGACTGTAGAAAGAGCTAAACTTACGACGACGCCAACCAAGAGTTTTAGTAATACACTAGCCGCTGACCAGGCTTCTTTTAGCTGGTTGATCACACTTCCTATCGATTTTCTATTTTGGTAATGCAAAAAGATGCCCAGTGACAGAAATGCTAAATTGACCACCCAACCTATCGGACTAAAGAGTGAGACTGCACTCAGTAAGAAAGTGGTGAGCGCAAAGCCAAAAAGTAAGAGATAATCAGGAGCGATGTCAGTGGTCAGTTGCTTATCAGCACGTAATAAGGGACTTAGCAGATTAAGCCCAGCCACTCCCAAGGTTAGGGAGAGCCACGCTAATATCAACCAAGAACAGATAAGTAATAACATGAGTTTAGGTTTAGTACTATTTAACGACATTGTGGGCATCCCTGAAGAGATGCCCTAAGAGCTAGTTTGTAGATAGCTCAAAGCTTTTGAGACCTATGAAGGCAGATTTAATCTATATGACGAATCAGCATAAAGGCTTCAGCAAGGTGTCTACCCATTGCCACGCCCCAACGCTGTGCTAAAATTTTCAAAGCTTCGGGTGAACGAGGATGGGGGTAAGCCCTTTTCTCGAATTCGTAGCTTTCCATGCCCTTGATTTTAGCTTCCAAATTAGCAGTAGAAATTTCAAAAAATAGGTTTGGAATAAAATGCCTGGGATCAGAGGCAGCTCGCCATTCTGTCCCAGAAGGTGTTTCAAATGTGATAATTGTCCGAACATTTTCATGCTCCATCGGACGGGTAGCCGTAATCACGGCTTCAAATGTGCGTTGATGATCTATATTGACGTCGCCACCGTGATGAGTAAAAATCACATCCGGCTTAAACTCACTTTTTTCCTTTTCAATAACTTTGATTATATCGAGTAGGTCTACGCTATCAAATCGATTATCAGCAAAATCATAAATCCCTACCGACTGATAACCAATTGCTTTCTGAGCGGAGTGTATATTGTCTCGATGGATGGCAAGCTGTTTTGCCCAAGCTTCTGGGTCTCTGGTTTCGGATCGGGAGGTAATGCCTTCTCCTAAAATGACCACTCGGCAAGTACATCCATAGTCATGAATCAATCTGTTCATTGTTCCGCCTGGTCCTAATAATTCATCATCAGGATGGGCCACTACTACCAAAATTCGTTTTTCTTTTAGTGTTGTAATCATCATTCGTTTTAAATGTAGCTACGCCATTAATGTAGCCGTAAGTTCTTCAAATAGTATTTTAAAACGAGCTTGTTGTTGACCATCGAAATAGGTCGCCTGCCGGGCCAATAAGGCCTTCCATTTCTCAAGCGAAAAATCAAGTTGGGTCTCATCGAAGGCTTTAAAATCAAAAGCCAGCTTATTTGCGATAAAACACTCAAACATCTTCTCTTGATTGGCTGCAATTACCGTTAGGAATAGCAACCCACCAATGTGCAAGTATTCATAGGCTATCGTACTGGGTGGCAAGATGGCAATAGGACATCTTTTCATCAGTTCCACAAGTTGACTAGCAGATACATCGCTGTATAATTCTACTGACAAAGGGTGGAAGGATAACCATTCTTTCAATTCTTCCTTATAAGTATAGGCGGCTCCAGTAAGCAAGACAATGGGTCTCCGCATTTTTTGCTGATAGAGCTTTTCAAGCAACGCAAGTGTATCATTATTAGGATCGGCACCTCCCATACAAATTAGCAGCGGAGATTCCTCACTAATAACATCCGTTCTTCTCGCAGTATTCAGTATCTCGGGTCGCAGTAAGGTATATTGAGTACCTAGCAAAAGTCTCGTACCCGTAGCTAATTTATAAGCCTCGGGATCCACTCCTAAAGCATGGTTCAAGACGATATCTGCCACAAAAGGATGTGCATGTATATCATCAATAGCCAATAGTTGACAGCCACTTCGCTTGATGATTCTTTGATAGGCCGTATCAAAGTGATAGCCATCTAAAACCATCGTATCTCTAGGCGATAAGTACCGACTTCTAATTTTTTCTGCTTCTGCCGTATTACTTTCTGGCTGAGGAAGCACAATCAACTCATCACACACTTTTTCGATCTGGGCGCACAAGGCTGCTATAGGATTCCTGATTAAAAAAATTAAGCGGTAATGTCCTTTTAGCATTTGCGCCAGGGCCAAGGAACGAATGACATGCCCTAGCCCCATTTTGTGATGTCCATCGGCCCGAAAGTAAATGTTCATCTTCGGTTCCTATCTAGCTGAAAAAGCAAGCACTTGCTCGATGACAAAATCTTGTTCTTCATCGGTTAGCGTAGGGTACATCGGTAGACTGATACATTGATCATAGTAAGCCGAAGCCATCGGGTAATCCGCCGGCTGATGGCCCAATCCACGGTAGTAAGGTAGACTTGGTACGGGTATGTAATGAATCTGTGAATAGATCTTTAGCGATCGCAACTTATCATATAAGCCCTTTCTATCAGCCACTTGTACGACATACAAATGGAAAGCATGCCCAATATCTTTGGGTACTTCGATAGTCTTGATCTTTGTATCGTGGAAAGCTTCGTCGTATCGCTTAGCGATCCTTCTTCTTCTTTCAATACCCTGCTTTGCGCGATCCAGCTGCGATACCCCCAAGGCCGCTTGAATATCCGTAATCCGATAATTGAAACCCAATTCGTGCATTTCATAATACCAGCCGCCATGGTTTTCCACCAACATATCCTCCTCCCGGGTAATACCATGCGTACGAAGTCGCATCAACTGCTTGTACAACTTCTCATCATTGGTCGTAATCATTCCTCCTTCCCCACAAGCAATGTGCTTAACAGGGTGAAAAGAAAAAACCGTCAAATCGGAAAACTGGCCATTTCCGCACAATTGTTGCTGGCCTTTACTATCGGTAAAATATCCTCCCGGTGCATGGCAGGCATCTTCAATAATCCAAAGCCCATGTTCATCAGCTATACTTCTCAAGCGTTCTACATCAACCGGATAACCTGCAAAATCAACTGGAATAACACCTTGGTACGTTCCAGCTGGAGCCGCCCGAAGCATCTCCTCTACCCTATCCAAATCGATCAGAATTGTAGCTGGATCAATGTCTGCAAAAACAACTTCTCCATCGCAATAGCGTACACAGTTAGCCGAGGCGGCAAAAGTGATGGGAGTCGTGATCACTTTGGAATTTCTATCGACGCCCATAACCAAAGTACAGAGGTGTAAACCCACTGTCGCATTAGAGACAGCTACGGCATACTTCACGCCGACGTATTCGGCAAATTTATCCTCAAAGGCCTTTACTGCAGGACCAGTAGTGAGGTAATCTGATTGGAGTACCTCTGCTACTGCTGCCAGATCAGCAGGGCTTATATCTTGACGTCCGTAAGGGATCGCTTTCATGCATTAATGTTTTCCTGTACTTTGAAGTTAGCATCTACATGCTTTACAATCAAGTCTCTAATTTCCTCCACAGTTAACCATTCTTCATTGGTACCAGAGTTGTATTTAAAACCAGGCTCAACCGTCACAGCATCAAAAGCTTTGATGTAGGCTTCTTTGGGCCAGGTTGTATTAGGAGGCAAAATAGCGTAGTATTTACCCAAATCAACCGTAAAGAAAGAGTCAGCTTCAGTGATCATTTCCTCATGGATTTTCTCACCTGGGCGAATTCCTACTTCTGGATGATCACAATCAGGACCGATAGCTCTAGCCACATCAAGGATGCGATAAGAAGGGATTTTTGGAACAAAAATTTCACCTCCCCAGGCATGTTCCATGGCATTGAAAACCATTTGCACACCTTCCTCTAAAGAGATATTGAAACGAGTCATTCGATAGTCCGTAATCGGAAGAACGCCAGACTTAGCCTTGTTCAAAAAGAATGGAATAACCGACCCTCTAGATCCCATTACATTACCGTAGCGTACAATTGAAAAAGAAATATCTCTATCTCCTTTCATGTTGTTGGCTGCAATAAACAATTTATCAGAGCAAAGCTTAGTCGCTCCGTATAGATTAATCGGTGCAGCGGCTTTATCAGTCGACAAAGCGACTACCTTTTTCACGCCACAATCTAAGGCTGCTTCAATGATATTCTGAGCCCCTAAAACATTGGTTTTAATACACTCAAAAGGATTATTTTCTGCAGCAGGTACCTGCTTGATAGCAGCGGCGTGAACGATAATATCTATCCCTTCACAAAGTCGCTTAAAACGATCGCCATCCCGTACGTCACCCATAAAAAACTCAAGGGCAGGGAACTGAGCACTGGGAAATAATTGTCCCATTTCATATTGTTTCAACTCATCTCGAGAATAGATGATGAGGCGCTTCACATCCGGAAATTGGGTTAAAGTCATTTCTACGAACTTCTTACCGAAGGATCCTGTGCCTCCGGTCAAGAGAATTGACTTATTGTTAAGATCAAGCATCTTGTATTAATTTTTAGTTATTATGATGTGTATGTTCTAGTGAATTGCGCTTACGGTTTTGAGCGGCACTTTCAATGAGGTCTAGTGTCTTGTCAATAGTAAGTACATTTAGTTTTTTGTTGGCGCAGGCTTTCACCACTGCTTCGAAGTAGGCGGGTGCGCAGCCATATGGGCTGGGATTCTCCGCTACATCATGGGTGTAGAAAATCAGCCATGCCTTCTTTTCTACGGCTGTTTCTATATAGCCCTCTATCTCTGCTAGCGAGTACCTGTCTCGATAGAGCTTGATTGTCTTTAAATTGGCTAGATCAGTCTTGCCGATATTCAAGCCATGTCCAATCCCTCTGGCTGAACGGAATTCATCCGCCAAAAACTTCTTAATAGCCAGCGTCTCCGCTCCGAAAGGATAAGAAAAGTTTTGGAATTGATGGTCTGGAAATAATCGACTAAAGCGTTCTCCGTTTTCCCGGATATCCGCTACACTGTCTAGGAAGTTGGTTTTGGACAAATCAATGTGCTTGAAAGTATGGCAGGCCAATTCATGCGTTTTCTCCATAGCCGTTTTCAAATCTTCATCGCTGAATGAAACTTCTGAATTGAGCTTATCCAAGAAAGTTAGTGCAATATAAAAGGTACCGGCAAATCCATACTTTTCAAGAATACTACCTCCTTCTATAAAAGCAGAACGTGGCGCATCATCAAAAGTAAAGGATATAACGGCCTCCTCAAGTGGAAGTTCGATATGCTTCTGAAAGGCGAAGTTGGCCCATTCTCTTTTAATGAATTTGATGTATTTCTCCATGTTTTGCTAATAAAAGGGGGAAACCACAAATAATGAAATCTATGAGATGACTTGTGGTTTCCTAGATCGTTTAAAAAAAAAGGGACATTATGGATCTAAAACTGAAAGTAAATGAATTGTGAACCGTCAAATACTCCCAAACTTATAATATACATCATCAGGAAAAGTATAGTAGCCATTCGTATGGCCACCTGACGATGTTTCAGTAATTGGAAATTGGGAAAATACTCTTGCATCCAATCGTGCAAAAACAAGACGAAAATCCCCATTAAAGAATAAGCGAAAATTCCTAAGTCCCCAATATGAAATCGGGTTCCTGGATTAGTAAAGATTGTTTTGATAATCTGTATGGCATCACTTAGGGTCGACGCCCGGAAGAAAATCCAGGCAAAACAAGTACAAATGTAGACCAATATGATATGGTAAAACTTAGGTCGGAAATCTCGGGAAACTTTAAAGACTCCTTTTTCAATAATCTGCAAAGTCCCATGTATTCCTCCCCAAATAATAAACGTCCAATTGGCTCCATGCCATAGTCCGCTGATTACGAAGGTGGCAAAGAGATTGAAATGTTGCCTAGGCTTGCTAACTCGATTTCCGCCTAAAGGAATATAAACATAGTCCTTAAACCAAGTGGATAACGAGATATGCCACCTGCTCCAGAAATCTTTAAAAGTGCCAGCAAAATAAGGCCTCCTAAAATTCTCCATCAATTTGAAGTCAAACAATTGAGCGCAGCCAATAGCCATCAGCGAATAGCCCGCAAAATCGCAGTAAATCTGAATGGAAAAAAAGAAGGTAGCCATCAGAAACGATAGCCCATTGTGCATATCCACATTGCCATAGATAATATCGACATAGAGTGATAAGCGATCAGCCACTGCCACTTTCATAAATAACCCCCATAACATCAACTTCAGGCCGCTAGACGCCTTTTCGTAAGTAAACACCCGTTGTCTTTCAAACTCTGGCAACAAATTGGCCGCTCTTTCAATGGGACCTGCTACCAGCTGTGGGAAAAAACTTACAAAGGCAAAAAAGGCTACGATGTCTTCTGTGGGTTTCAAGGTTTTGCGATAAACATCGATCGTATAGCTCATCGTCTGGAAGGTATAGAAGCTAATACCTACTGGAAGTATAATACGTAGGGATCCTAAAGAAAATTGATGCCCCAAAAATGAAAAAGCTTCTACAAAACTATCTGCGAAAAAATTATAGTATTTAAAGAATCCCAGAAAACCTAAGTTCACGAAGATACTTAGCCAGAGCAAGCGTTTACGCTCACTGGGCACCTCTGTCTTCACCAATGCCAGTCCAACGTAATAGTCTACGAAAGAACTAATAACAATGAGGGAAAGGAAACGCCAGTCCCACCAGCCATAAAAGAAATAGCTCGCTACCAACAGCAGAATATTCTGCCGCTTGATATCACCATTTGTTCCCAGCCAGTATAGACAGAATACTATTGGCAGGAACAAGCCAAATTCTAAAGAATTAAAAAGCATCTACGGGAATTTAAAATTGGGCAGGGGACATAGGACTTACAAAGAAACAGGCTTTTCACTGAAAATCTTGCTATCTTTTAGATAGCGATCCTTAATGAAATCAAGGAAGAATTGGTTTACATCTATCTTATCTTCCAATAGTTTCTTTCTTCTTTTACGGAACTCAGCGCGATCCAGTTGCAAAATTTCTTCAATCAATTTAAATACTTTTTTCGAGTCAGTTGTATTGTACACCAAACCATACTTTTCTTGGTCCTGACAATAGCTGATCGGAATAGTATTCGTATAAATAGCAGGCGTTCCTAAGACGCCCGCCTCAGAAGCTACGGTAGCACCTTCACTGATCACTATCGATGCATAATAAAGCGCATCATGGAGTTTCTCTGGCGCAATTTTGAACTCAAACGACTTCAAATGCTCTGGTAATTCTGCCTCAGATGAAATAAAGACGCGCATATTTTGTTGCAAACGTTTGACCAAACCCGCCTTATCTTCTGCGGTAAAACCACTGTGTCCCCCATCATGCGAAGCATTCCAGGATACAAATCGCAAAATACCAAAGGGCTCATTCTCGGCTAGCCCCAACATCTTAAATATACTGGGATTAGGCTTGAAAACATTGGGATGCAAATAGGCAATCTCATGATAACCATTATATCGAATCTGCTTTGGACCCAAATCAAAAGGCAAGACTTCTGGCGTCAAAACAACATCTGCAAAGGGTTTATAAAGTCTAATTTGCTCCATATTGCCGGTGTCCTCCAATGACATATGCTTTTTACGCAGCACAAAGCTAGCATGAGACGCATAGATCGAACCGTGGCTAATAAACAAATCCGGCTTGAACCGAAAAGCGGTCCAGAGCATTTGCACATCAAATTTCAGTAGCCCCCATATCTTTCCTGGAATGGTTTTATAGTGCGTCCCAAAGCTTTTGAAGGGGAAGCCTTCCGCTTTGATCAACTCTCGCTCAAATTCTTTATCACGTGTAGTGAAGAGAACTTCAGCACCTTTCGCTCGCAAAGCATGTCCGAGGTTTTTTAAGGCATGAAAATCTCCCGGATGTCCAACATCGAATAAGATTCGCATTACTTTATTTTTTGATATACTTTTAATCCTAATTGACCTACTTCATACAATGATTTGTTTAAAATCATGTAGTACCTACCAAAAGCAATTTGATCCCCTCCAAACCTTTCTTTGAACTCTCGCACGCCGTAATCCTCATCGGGTTTACCCGCTCCCATAAAATCAAAATGCTCATAGCCGTTCTTAAAACCATATTCAATGGGTGCCCAGGTAGCCAGTACGCTTGGGTGTAAGCCTTTGATCTCCCCATCAGCCCCACAAACATACCATTCGTAGATGATTTTATCATTGAAAATAGGGCAAACTATACCCCCTATCACTCGTTCCTCATGCTTGATGACAAAGAATTTACAGCGTTCAGGATTGCGGTAGAAGTGAAGGAATAACTCCACGCCTGGCAATGGTTTCTTGACCTTTTCTTTATATAATACTTCTAGGATGTTGTAGAAGTCCATCACCTCGGCCTCATTAGCCGCTTCTTCGATGGTGGCCCCTAATTTAATACTAGACTTGATCTGCCTCATTCGGCTCTTACTCACTCGCTTACGTACGGCCGCTTCTTCATCGGTCTTCACCAGGAAGTTCAGATGCGCTCTGAATTCAAAACCTTGCTCTTCAAAAGCGCCTTTCCAGGCCGTCATATCGAAGAAGTTCCGAAACTCCGCAAAAATGGCATTACCTCCCGCCTCTTTTTTCATGGCTTTGAGTAAATCAGTTACAATAGCACCTTCCGCTGCCGGTGTATCCGCCGATACCAAAGGACCGCCCCAAATAATGAGTCTACGAGAGAGCCAAGATTTTATATTCCCACCATTGGATTGGAAAACCCCAAGGAGTGAACCTATAATTTGATTCGTCTGATCTGTAGCAACCAGAAGGAATGGGCGATAGCCCTTGACTCCTTTTATGAATTCAAAAAAAGCAGGGCTTTGAAAAAAGTTGCCATTCGGGTGTGTTTGGACAAAAGACTCAAATTGAGTCAAATGGGCTTGACCTTCTAATTGATCTTTATAGGTGTATAAGTGTATGTCCATGAAGCGCTGTTGAATTTTTATTTGTTAATTGAAAGCGTTTTTGCTTTGGCAGGCGTGACCTCATCGGTCCAGCCATGCCCTGGTTTATTCCCGCTAAGTTTTTTAATGAATCCCCATAGACCGCTGGCTTTGACAATCAGCTCATCCATATTGGAGGTATCATTACTACTTAGTCTCTTTAAGCGAAACAAGTCAGTATTGGCGTCGTTGTAGCCGTGATCGACCGTTACTGCCAATTGGTAACCTGCTTCTTTTAATAAATTGATATCCCGATCGGAATAATCTCCGTTAGGATAGGCAAATGCATTGATCTTGAGATCGTATTTGCTGGCTAGTTCTTGCTTTGAAGTGTCTATCTCCCATTTCGCCTCCGCTGGCGTGCAGGTAGGCAAACAGGGGTGAAAAACGGTGTGGCCCTGGAAATCAATTGCCGATTTCATTTCCAGTATTTCCGCACTAGTCAAAGCTTGTCTTTCTTCAAATTCTTTTTCTGGTTGAAAGCCCGCAGCGTCTAATTGCTGAAGTCGTTCTTGATGGCTTAGCTTTTTCAGTGAATCCGTGCTCTGCCCCGTCTTATTTTCTTTGAACCAATAATGCCGATGCGTATCGACAATCCCTGAACACAAGAAGATCGTAGCTGGAACACCTAAGGATTGCAGAATGGGATAAATCTCATAATTCTGCTTGTGTCCATCATCAAAAGTGATAATCATGGCCTTCGACGGAAGTGCCTTCAGATCCCCACTTTGCCGTGCTTGCAGGTAAGTCTGCAGGCTAATGATGTTGTATTTCTTAGCCAGGTATTCAAAAGATTGTTTTGCCGTCTTTCGGTCAATATCATGGAACATCAGAATACTAAGCTTATTCCGCTGGAAGTATTCTCTAAAAAAGAAGGCTAAACCACTGTATCGCAATATTTTGAAAGCTAATTTCATTGGGCATTAACTAATGCTAGTGGTGGAAAATTGCTTTTTCTTACTGATCTTATTGTAGAGGGCAATGATTTTAGCAGCAATGGTTTCAGCATCCAACTCTAGATGGAGAATTCGTTCTCTTCCTTTCGTCAAACCTTCCGTTTCAGCAAATTCCAAAGCCTTTTGCACTTTTTCTCCAAAATCCTTAGGATCATAGGTGCCCACAAAGCAACCAGGGGTTTCATCTACTACCCATGCTGCATCTCCTGCTGATGTCACTACCATGGGGCGATTACAGGTCATGGCTTCCTTCACGATATTAGGAGAACCCTCGCTAAAAGAGCACAAGGTGAAAACATCGGTTGAGTTGAGGTACTTAGCCACTGTATCATGTGATACGGGATAAGGCATAAGTAGTTCCACATTGGGATGAGTGACATATTTCATCGCCTCCTGAACCAAAGCTGCATTCTTGTTGCGATCGGTGGGATTACCCATAAACAGCACATAGCGTTTATTCAGGTCCATACCTAATTCCTTTCGATAACCATCGGGTCTAAAAGAAAATTGATCCATTCTAACCCCGTTTGGGATTAAGTAGGAGACCTTCTTTCGATACACCGTTGCTTCTAGGTTCGGCGACTTTGAAATAATGGCGGTAACAAAGGGTTGGATAGCCCAGGATAGAAACATCAAGGCTCGACTTCTAAGGGTTAGTTTCCCTTCAGCATTAGGCGTTCCAATGGCGTCATCTCCCATGATGGATAAAATCACTGGCAGTCCACTAAAGGCCAAAACAGCTACCCATCCACAAAAGCTATAATGAGCGTGAATGACATCAAAGTCATTTTCTTTGATAACTTTTCTAAGTCTTGATACATTTTTGAGATAATTGAGCGCTCCCCTTCCTAAAACGGAAAAATAAGTAAGATGTACTCCTTGCTTTTCAAGAGAATCTCCTTGAGATCTGATGAATGGAGCAACATCATAAAACTTGGAATTGCCACTACATACGAATAGCACTTTCATGATCTGAGTTTTGTTTTTGTTTTATGCTTATACTTGATCTAATATGAAGTCTACCAATCGCTTCAAATCATCTTTGCGATAACGATGATCGATTGGCAAGGGGAATAATTGTTTACTTAGTTGTTTTTCCCAATTGTAGCCTTCTATGTCTCGATTATTCACATCCGACCAAAAAGTTGGGATGAATAACTGCTGCGCATAAAACGGCCCTTTCGGGATAAGCTTAGCGGGTAAAAATGGGTAACGGAAACAGGTTGTGTTAGGTGGGACATTAATGATAAGCTGATTATACGCAGATAGTTGCTCGTGTAGCCAGGAAAAATTCTCCTGACGAATTTCAATTACTTTCTGATAATCAATAGCTTGGAGCATTTTTTCTGAAAAGTGGGACATTTTTTCCAATTTCGGGCTTAGTGCTCCTTCGTAAGCCAGATTTTGTTGGTAGGCTAGTTCTCTATCACCGATCAATCGATTAATAAGGTGATCAACGGACGAGGGACTATATCGTGGTAGACTGATAGTAATTGAACGGTCTTGCGGAGGATAAAGATAGGCTCCATCGGGGACTCCAAAGTACTTCCTGGCCGATGTGAAAGACCAGTTAGTGGCATAGCCTTTCTCAAAAAACAAGTGCACATTATCTATAATGAGTCGGCGGCCATATCGCGCTATCAAACGTTCAACAACAGCGGTTTTAATACCGTAAAAGTTAATATATAAGAAGTAATCGTCTTCTGCTAAATCGGGTAAATTGACAGGCTCAAGCTGTTCATCGATTTCATAAAAGATGATCTCAACTTCATTGATTTCAAAGGGTTCTACTACTGATTCACAGGAATAAAAGGGGATATAACACCGCTTTATCTGCTCTTGCTGCACAATAAAATTAATACAGCTGCGACCGGTAGAGAGTGGAATGGCCTCAGGATGATAGGAAGCTCCGATTTGTGGTAAATCGAATTCGAGGAAGCCTCCAATAGGTTGTATGGAATTCGAATTAGACATTAGCGAATTCCCCTTTTAGTAAGCTTACAAAATGATCTATTCGTAGCAAATAGGATTCAAAACGATTGAAGTCTCCTTCTTCAAAAATCCATTGGCCGTTTTGGTGAACATATCTTCCTACCACACCATCTACTTGCATTTGGTAAGGATCTGATTGGCCAAAAATACACTGCATCTCATTGATGAGGTATCGCCCATCCGGTGCTTCGAAAATATCGACGGCTTGTGAATAAAAGCCTTTCTCATCCGTCACTTCTTTTACAAAGTCAAGCAATGCCAAAGGCGGATTATCATATCCCTTCAACAAGCTACCGCTGGCCTTCTCGCCCTCCACCATTTTTTTATGGGCAAAGAACGATTCGCCAATTCTCACGCATCTCCATTCGTAGTCATGTGGAATAAACTCCTGGAAGATGACAAAATCCTTCTGAATATCATTCCTTACATTTTGGTACTGCGTTAGCTTAGCCTTGAAAGCTTTAGGATCAAGCATTTTCTTGATGACTCGACCAACAAAGCCTTTCTTACGCCACTTGGGTCCGACACTTCGATTGGCCCCCTCACCTGAGAAAGTCAGCTTGATATAGTCAATCGCTTCTTGCTTGCTTTTCAAGATGCTCACTCCCCTACCCGATGCGCCAATACTCGTCTTGGCCACAATCGGAAAGGTCGCTTGTTCCAAGGACTCAATCGCTTCTTTTTCATAATAATAAACTTGGGTAGCGGGATGTGGAATCTGGTTAGCAACGGCCCAATAGGAAAAGTATTTTTTATTCTCGTAAATCATAATTTCCTCCATAGAAGGATATACAGGAATATCAAAGACTTGGTGCAGAATGCCGATTCGTTCATCATAAAGCGTCTTAAAGGCGGTGCTTTGCGCCGGAGGGATCGCTAGTAAACCATCAAACTTGTGCTTTTTGAATTGTGTTAACCAATCTGATTTCGTAAGATCAATAGTAGTAGCAGTGAGTTGGTCCGCACGTTCACGACAAACAGCCTCCCACAACAAATGATTGTCGTGGATTTCATTTTTTAATATGGCGAAATGCAATTTTTCCATGGGTTGTTGTTCAAACAGTCTATAGTGTTGTTCTCAGTCGTAAATTAAGCTAGTAGGGAGATTTATTCAATACTCGATTCTTCACCTCATTGGCTAACCAAACGGTATAGTAAGGCTGCTTTTGAAAATGGCTTGCGATTTTGTAATTGAATTTTTGACGACTCAGCCATATGTTTTCACGGGAAGTAGAGGCGCCAAAACGAGGAATACGATCTAGTTTGTCTCCTTCTCCCAACATTTTGCCAGAAGTTGTAGCGAGATATCCGTTCTCTTTGGCCAATTCATGTGCTGCCATTGAATTATCACCGTGTGGCCAACACATAAACTCTACGGGTTTGCCTAGCTTTTCTTCAATAATTGCTTTCGAATCCAATATTTCATACTCCATCCTTTTCTTGAAGTCCTCCTCTGGTTCGATATAGGCTATCACATTCTGAACGGCTTCATAAGATTTGTGAATCTTTCTCGCCTGCTTCTCAAAAATGGCGCGCTGAGCAATATCCTTGAAGTTATAGCTCTGTGCTAGGTTAACCACTTCTTGGATGAAATCAGGATTGACATGATGCCGTCGGGTAACGACAGAAGATGTTTCTTCAAAAATCGGTGTGCCAATGGGCAAACGAGATTCGAAATCAGCATCAGCCATGTAATAAGGCCGCATAGCCGGATTAGCGTTTAAAATCGGATGCAAGCCTTTGTAGCCACCATAATAGAAGCTATCTATTTTTGAAGATTTGACATATTTCGCATGGGACATGGTATGACATTGGATATCGACGAAGCCAGATTCTTGCATCGCTCTAATTTCATTCCAGGACATATATCCTCGAGCATCAAGCTCCTCTTTTGTGCAATTGCCCGCCCAAACATCCTCAAGCGTTGGACGTAGAAGATCCCGTGGATCAACACATTCGGGCGAAACAAATAGCGTTATTTTTTGTCCGTATTTTTTGGCTACTGGGTAGGCATATACCCAATTGTCTAATAAACCATCATCAATCGTCAGGCACACCTCCTTCCCTGCTGTCTTTTTTCTTCCTTGTCGATAATCTAACCATTCATCCAGAAACATGGACTGATAATCATTTTCCTTGAGGTAAGTCATTTGATCCTCAAAAAAGCGAAGTTTCATGGTCAGCCAATCCAGGACCCAGCCTTTGAATAGATCGGGCGCAATAGAATGGTAGTAGATGACAGGCGGATTAATGGTTCTCATAGAGTTGTTCGATTTGACAAAGGTGCTTTTCGATACTAAATCGCTCTCGCATTTCATCGCTCAATGCATAGGCTTGATCGGCTAAGCGCGGATAGTTTGCTAAAGCAGCTTTGAAATTCTGGGTTATTTGTTCATAGTTTCGATAATCGCCTAATAAGAAATCCGATTCCTCCCCATAGATTTCTTTGAAAACGGGTATATCACTCGTCAAGACTGGGCAACCAGTCAGCAAGGCTTCTGCTAGCACATTCCCAAATGATTCATAAGCACTTAGAAACACAAAAGCATCCATATCGGCATAGAAGCCTGGCATATCATTGATAAACCCTAGAAACTTAATGCGATCTGCATAAGGGCCTTGTTGGGCTTGTTTTTCCAAGTCTGGCCTTAGTACGCCATCCCCCGCTATATGTAATTCCATTTCTGGATAATCTGCCGCGACCTCCTCAAACAATCGAATCACTAGATCTACATTCTTACCCTTGAATAATCGACCTGCATAGCCAATTTTCTTTACACTCGTACGCTTGTGCAGCTTATTTTGAAACGGCTCGATCTCGAGGCCATTATATATGATTAATGGATCTCGTTTTATGGCATCTCGCTTGAAAATATCTGTGCTATGTTTCGATACGCCGACATAAGTAAGACGAAAAAAAGTGAGTAAAAACCACACAAATTTCAAGTATATTTTCTGCTTGGCATTGTGCCAATAGATCGTCCCATGTATATGATAAATTGGATTTTTCACCCCTGCCAACACTGTAACCAGAGCGATTACTGGACCTGCATTATGAAGATGGAAAAGATCATTCCGATTTGCCCGGCAATATTGAAAATACTTGAGATAACATTGCCAATTACCATTTTCACCTTCTGCCGTTTGAATAGGTAAGCCTTCAAAAATTTGATGGGTAGCTTTGCGTAGGCTATAAGCAAAAAGCGGCCGTTTTGGCCCAAATTGCCTGGCATAATGCCGAACAGATAGTTCCGCTCCACCCATGGTGAATCGCCATACGATATAATGAATTGGTGTGCTGTAATCGGTTTTCAAGCTTACTGTTGTTTGATCAGCTGGGTATGGCGCTGTGCCTTATCCCAACCGCCCACTATACTGTAGAATTTAATCCAGTACGTTAGTGATTTGCCTTCGGGTACTTCTTGCTGTGATTGCTCGTTCTTATTTTGCAAAAAAGTCGGCATTTCCGACCATTGTATTCTACCTGATATGGCAGTAAAATGTTTCAAGAAAAAATCTTCTGTTGCATTTTCATTGTCTTCCACCGGCTGCGCATACCTGTCTCTTATACACATCTGACGC
>OJCB01000418.1_pt1 | contig 16286 bp, 15 predicted proteins | sample 1591501 | NCBI WGS metagenome assembly OJCB01 (sample SAMN05416813, study PRJEB24817) | seawater metagenome | isolation source: Sea water | place: Canada:Atlantic | collected 2013-07 | reverse complement strand
ACGAGATCAGCCTCGGTCTCGTGGGCTCGGAGATGTGTATAAGAGACAGTCATACCCCTCTGGAAGGGAGATCACACACTGATAAGACAAGGTTGTGGAAATTGTCCGCTCGACGGTGTGTTCCTGAAACTCCTGCGCCACGGCTGAACGCGGCGAGGGCCCCATGATCAAGAACATCCCGAGAAGAACTCCCGCAAACACGCACCGGTTCAAATCTACTTGCCGCTTCATTTCCACATTCAAACAATTATCCTCTGGTGCAGCAATCCGCGAATTATCCCCACAAATCGAATTCCCATGAGCCACTACCTTCTCCTCATCCATGGCAACGCGAAAACGGAGCCATCTCCCGAAGAATGGGAATCATTTTTCCAAGCCGCGCAAGAGAGTGGATTATTCCGGGGCGGCAGCGAGATCGGGACGCGGGAAATCCTTGGGGAAAACAGAGACGCGACTTTGTCAGATCACCTCGCGGGATACATGCGATTCGATGCCGGGGACAAACAGCAGCTCCTCGACCTGCTTCAAACCCATCCCCATGTCGTCCACGGTGGAACCATCGAGCTATGTCACCTTCCCGAATCCTGAATGATTAAAACATTCGGTCACATGTCTCGAAGTCGTAGAGTCGATCTTCAGTCGACTTACCCGAAGCACAGTGCCAATGCCTTTGCTGTAGCTTTTCACTCCTTCAAATTCGCCAGCTACCAAAATGAAAGATCCTCCCATCATGAGCAATCACTACCAGTCACTCATCGGATTTCCCGAAGGCGCAAAAAAAATGCACGTCCATCTCACTGAGATTCCGGACACCGCAGCTCACGAACCTTACCAGCACGAACACAAAGCAGAGGAAGCATTCTACCTTCTCGAAGGCGCAGCCGAATACACCTTCGACGGAAAAACGGTAAAGGCCGGTCCCGGTGAGGTCGTCTTCATCCCCTCCGGCATTCGACACGCTGAAATCAATTACCTGACTCCCTCGATGCGCTACCTGACGATTCGCACCGTGGAGGAAGACGACGAACCGTGTTGCTGCGGGATGGACCGCGAATGACGCCAGCCTCCGGAGAATCTAATCTCCGGACATCTTTTCCTGTTCCAAAAGGCAGCAGATTTCAGCTCAGTAGCTCCCCCTATAAAGCGGACGAACAAAGAAAGTTCAAATTAAACGCTTGCGCCGACCGACTGGTCGGTTTATATCTTTCCCATGGCAGGGGAAACCAAAACATCCAGCAAGCGAGATGAGCTCGTCGATATTGCATCCGCTTTGTTCTATGAACAAGGGTATGGAGCCACCGGGATCAAACAAATCATCGACCTGGCCGGCATTGCCAAAGGAACATTCTATTCCCATTTCAAGTCGAAGGAAGAGTTGGGACTCGCCTGGCTGAGAAAGCGCCACACCGTTTGGACTTCGTGGTTGGAGGCCGGTCTTGATTCGAATAAAAGTGCCAGGAGCAATCTTATATCCATCTTTGACTTCCTCGAGCGCTGGATGCTTGAGTGTGATTTCCGTGGATGTGCCTTTCTCAATACCCTGGCCGAAGTCCCGGATCCGGAAAGCCCCATGCGGCTCGAAATCCTCAATCACAAACGAGGATTGCAGGAAAGATTTCAGGAGCTGACAACTGCTCATTTTACCGGGCAATCAAACGCCTACGGGAAACAGAAAGGGACCATCCTCTTTCTACTCTTTGAAGGAGCCCTGATTGAATCTCAGAATTATCGCGACGCTGCTCCAATTCTTAGCGCGCAGAAAGAAATCAAAACGTTTCTCGCCACCTGAGAGGGGCGAATCAAGGACCTGACCATTCGAAACAAATTTACCTTACTAATCTTACCAACTTCCCGACCGACCCGTCGGTCGGGTGAATCTAAAAACAAAGACATTAAAATGAATACACCAAAGAATAAAAAAGCCAGGACAGCCGTTTCAGCTGTCGCAATTGCCGTCGCCACCATTACAGCGGTTGCTGTCGGAGGGGCCGGGGACAATGAATCCACTCCAGCTCCTGAGGTATCCACTTCCCCGGATACACAGGTCTACCATCGAACGGTTGAAATTCAGGGACAGGACGTCTTCTACAGGGAAGCAGGGTCAAAGGACTCTCCTACACTTTTACTTCTCCATGGATTTCCGACTTCATCCCATATGTTTCGAAATCTCATTCCGAAACTCGCGGACTCCTATCATGTGATCGCTCCTGACTACCCGGGATATGGACAGAGCTCGATGCCTTCAGTCGATGAATTCGAATACACCTTTGATCACATGGCGGAGATTATCGAAGAGCTTTCAACGAAGATTGGCCTGGATCGCTACAGCCTTTACCTGATGGACTACGGCGCACCAGTCGGATTCCGGATCGCCGCGAAACATCCCGAAAAAGTCGATGCGCTCATCATTCAAAATGGGAATGCCTACGACGAAGGTCTCAAGGATTTCTGGAAACCGCTCAAGGCGTACTGGGCAGACCAATCTCCTGAAAACGCGAAAGCATTGAAAGGTCTCCTCACCCTCGATGCGACAAAATGGCAATACACCCACGGCACCCGTGATGCCGAATCCATCAGTCCCGACAACTGGACGATTGATCAATCCAAACTTGATCGCGAGGGAAACCAGGACATCCAACTCGCCATGTTTCTCAGCTACGGAAGCAATCCTCCTCTCTATCCTGAGTGGCAGAAGTATCTCCGCGACAATCAGCCACCGACACTGATCGTCTGGGGTCAAAACGACGTCATCTTTCCTGCCGATGGAGCCCATCCTTACAAGCGGGATCTGACTGACCTCGAGTTTCACCTTCTCGACACCGGCCACTTTGCCCTGGAAGAAGACGGCGAAGAAATCTCCCAAAAAATCCGAAGCTTTCTCGATCGGAAAGTAAGCGCAGAACAATAGAACCCTGCCGGTGACCCGGGTTCCCCTTGCCACACTGGTAAGGGGAATTTGGCGGTACCAAACCGAAGCAATCACATAACCAATCCAACTGATGAGACCACCTTTACCTCCCTTCAATCACGAAACCGCCCTCGCAAAAGTTCAGGCAGCCGAAGACGGCTGGAATACGCGAGACCCGGCAAAAGTCGCGCAAGCCTATAGCGAAGACACCCGCTGGCGAAACCGATCGGTATTCCTCGTCGGCCGGGATGCGGTCGAAAAGTTTCTCCAGGGCAAATGGGATCGGGAACTCGATTACCGGCTCAAGAAAACTCTGTGGGCCTTTACCGAAAATCGGATCGCTGTGAAATTCGAATATGAATATCACAACAGCGAAGATCAGTGGTTCCGGGCCTACGGAAATGAGCTCTGGGAGTTTGCTCCCGACGGACTGATGCAAACTCGCGAAGCCAGTATCAACGACCTGCCAATCAGTTCGACCGAGCGAAAATTCCTTTGGGAACGGTAATTCAAAACTTCAAGACACCCACTTCTATGAACCAAAATTTCACCAAGTTCGCTTTTACTCCGAGTGTAAAAGAGGCCCAGTCACACTACGGATCCCGAAAGAACTACGAAGGGATGGAAAGCGATCCGGATCGATTCCTCTTAACTGAAAACGAAAAGGCCTACATCCCTACTCTGGATACCTTTTTCATGGCCACCACTGGAGAAAATGGCTGGCCCTACGTTCAGTTTCGCGGAGGACCCAAAGGCTTCCTGAAAATTCTCGATGATCGGACCCTCGGATTCGCCGACTATCGCGGGAACAGGCAATACATCAGCGTAGGCAACATCAACAGCGGTGGAAAAGTCGCTCTCATCCTGCTGGATTTTGCTCGTCGGGTCCGCTTGAAAATCTGGGCTACCGCCACAGTTCTCGACGCTGCAGAGGATCCCGAACTGGCTGCCCGCCTCAGCGATCCTGATTACCACGCAAAGGTCGAGCGCCTAATAACCCTGACCATCGAAGCATACGACTGGAATTGCCCCCAGCACATCACACCAAGATTCACTGAGGAGGAAATTCACGCCGACATCGAACGCTTTATGTAGAAAAACACTTCGAACACCAGGCCTGCCAAAGCACAAATAGAATGGCCGTCAGTCCCGCTTCACCTTTTTCCCCAAACCCTGGAGAAACTTCCGCAAGACCTGCTCCGGACATTTGCGATAATTGCGATGCCCGTTTGATCGAAAGAAGGAACCCATCTCGGCCTTCGTGACGACGAAATCGACTTTTTCGAAAACACCAGCCAATTCCTCTTCGCGCAGCTCAAGGGCGATGCGCAGTTTTTTCAAAATCTCGTTATTGGAAAGAACCTCGAGCGGCTCCGGAATCGAGCCGTCGGGTCGTGCTCCGCGTTTTTCAATAATGAGACCATCGAGGAACCGACACAGATCAGAATCTGAAATCTCCACATACCCCTCATCTTCTTCGCGCTTCATCCAGATTTTGACCTCGGCGGCACTCGTTTCCTTTCCCGTTTTCCCGAAAATAGCCGCCGTCGCGGCATCGTCTATTTCCAGGGCGTAGCGAAGGCGGCGCAGAATGTCGTTGTTAGTCATAGATGAACTTCTCTCTGTAATGTACTGAAACGAATATGCGAAGGCAAAATAAGATTCGATAGGACTACTAATCAATTGGTGTTATAACTGATTTACCATGAGAAACCTTATCTGCTTCATTATAGCATGGGGAATTTGTGCAACCCTCCTCAACGCACGCAGCTGGACCAGCTCCGACGGATCGCGAACTTTTGAGGGAACTCTCCGCAGCTACAACAGCGATACTGGCGAAGTCACAGTCCTTATGGAAGGCCGCCCGGTCATCTTCCCGGAATCGAAACTTTCAGCTGAAGATATCGCGTTTATCAAAGAAGAAGAGCAGAAGAAGATTGATACGAAGGCCTCCAAACCGGACGAAAGCTCGATAGGTGCAGCGGTACTCAAAGCCAAATTGCATCGCCTCGATGGAAAACGATTTCGAAGAGCTGAGCTGGAGAAGGCCCCGGAATACTATATCTTCTATTTCTCTGCTTCCTGGTGCCCACCCTGCAGGGCAGGAGCTCCGAAGATGGTGGAAAAATATCAGGCAGCGATCCCGGAAAATTCAAAAGTTACGATGATCCACGTTTCCCTCGATAGAAGCGACGATGCTGCCAAAAAGTGGGCCATTGCAGAGAACTTCCCCTGGTTGACGATTCTTCCGGACGACCGTGAACGGAGTGACTTGATGCAATTCAAAACGACCCGATCCGTCCCTGAATGTATCGTTTACCGGCCGAATGGTGAAGTGGTTACCAAAGGCTCAGGAGCGGCGTTCAAACTTGCTGCGAGCGCCAGGGAAGGGGAGTAGCTTCAGCTCCAAACCCCTAAGCGGTTCCCCGCACATCCGCCAATAGGAAGCGCCCTGCATTCTCGATACTTTGCGAGTTCATGACGGCCCGCTTGTCATTGCTGGTATTGCTCTTCGCATCACCGCTCTTTGGAAATGAAACTGAAACGCTCACCTTCGAGCGCGATGTTCGACCAATCCTGAAGGCACAGTGTTTTCAATGCCACGGCGAAGAGAAAGAACTGAAAGCCGGGCTCGATATGCGTCTGGTGAAACTGATGGCCAAAGGTTCAGAGAACGGTCCGGTTTTCGTCGCTGGAAAAAGTGCCGACAGTCTGCTTTTCAAACATGTCCGGTCCGGTGAAATGCCCCCGAAGGATGAGCTGCAGCTCCCGGAAGAGGAAGTCGCGATCATTGGCCGCTGGATCGATGAAGGAGCAAAGACCGCCGCACCCGAGCCCACCATCCTGCCGGAGCCGGGTGAATTGATCATTACGGATGCGGAACGGAATCACTGGTCGTTTCGTCCCATTCGAAAACCAGCTACGGGCGACTCGGTGGATTTCTTTCTGGAACGTAAACTGAAAAAAAACGGTCTCACCTTTTCGCCCCAGGCAGATGCAGTGACTTTGATACGCCGCGCGACTTTTGATCTCGTCGGCCTCCCACCGACCGCAGCCGAAGTCACCACTTTTCAAAAAGACTTTAAGGCAGACCCTGACAAAGCGTTTACCACCCTCCTTGATCGCCTCCTCGAATCCCCCCACTACGGGGAACGCTGGGGACGCCACTGGCTTGACGTCGCGGGATACGCCGACAGCGAAGGATACAATGATCGTGATGTTGAACGCGTCGATGCCTGGCGCTTCCGCGACTATGTCATCGACTCCTTCAATAAAGACAAACCGTGGAAAGATTTCATCCTCGAACAAATCGCCGGTGACGAATTGATCAAAGCGACTCACTACACGGCTTCCGATCTCGCCAACGCCTCAGACGACGCATTGGAAAAAATGACCGCCACAGGCTTCGTCCGACTCGCTCCCGACGGCACCTATGCCGGATCCGCCGATGCCGAACTCGCCCAGAAGGAAGTCATTACTGAGACGATCAAGATTGTTTCCTCGTCCCTCCTCGGTATGACCGTTGGCTGCGCGGAGTGTCATCATCACCGTTTCGATCCCATTCCCCAGGAAGACTTTTACCGGATGCGGGCAATTTTTGCTCCTGTCTACAATACCGAAAAGTGGTTAGGGCCACGTTCCCGTCGCGTTTCCAAATGGGAACCCGGCGCAAAGGAAAAAGCCGATAAGCTCGAGGCGGAAGCGAAAGTGTGGGGCGACAAATATCTCAAAGAAATGGAGCGGGTCGTCCTCGTTATTTTCGAACGGGAACTGGAGAAAATCCCCGAAGACAAACGCGAGTTCGCCCGCAAGGCCTACGAAACGGAAGAGAAAGAGCGCACGCCGGAGCAGGCATTGTTTTTGCGGGAAACCTATCCTGCGGTCAACGTCAAACGCACAGTCTTGCATTTGTTCCTCTCGAAATACGAAGACGGTGAAGAATTATCGAAGCTCTACCTGAAGTACAACGACAAAGTGCAGGAAATCCGAAAATCGAAACCGGAGCCGGACTATATCCGGGTCGCTGCAGAGATTCCGGGAAAAGCACCTGTGACCCATGTGTTCTATCGAGGTGATATGAATTCACCCGAAGAAGAACCCGTTACTCCGGGAGGATTTACCGTCCTGGCAAAGGAAGCCGGAGCGAATCTTTTTCCGGAAAACAACAAAGACATCCCGACGACCGGACGCCGACTCGCCTACGCTCAATATTTAACTTCGGGAAATCATCCGCTTGTGGCGCGAGTGTTAGTCAATCGCTTCTGGCTTCATCATTTCGGCGAAGGACTTGTCAACACACCGGGAGAATTCGGAACCCGGAGCCGTGGGCCATCGCATCCTGAGTTGCTTGATTTTCTGGCGGCGGAGTTCATGGAAAAGGGATGGAGCCTGAAGGATTTTCACCGTCAGGTGATGAATTCGAAAGCCTATCGTCAAACATCGACGCGCCATCAAAAAGGCGAAGACATAGATCCTGACAATCGCCTGCTCTGGAGAATGCCGGTTCGCCGGCTCGAAGCCGAAACTTTACGCGATGCAATCCTTGCGGTGAACGGGCGATTGAAACTCGATCTCCACGGGGAACCTCTTGTGGTGAAAGAAGACGATGGCGGTCTTTTCTCAGTTGCCGGCGGAATCGTTTCTGAAGATGGCAAAGAGCTACGTCGATCCATCTACATTCAACAGCGCCGCACCCAACCGGTGACAATGCTGGAAGCTTTTGACGCGCCCCGGATGGAACCGAACTGTGAGTTGCGGCAAAGTTCGACAGTCGCCACTCAATCCCTTGCGATGATGAACGGCACTTTCATGCTGCGGGAGACCGGCGAGTTCGCAAAACATCTCATCGGAGATGGTAAAGAGACGAAAGAAAACGCCGACCTCGCCAAAGCTGCCTGGCGCGCTGCCTTTTCGGTTGAGCCATCGATTGAAAAAACGGAGCAGCTTGCAGCCTTCCTGAAAACCCAGCAGGAAATTTTCAAGAAAGAGAAAAATCCACAGGAGCAAGCACTTGCCACACTTTGCCAGGTGCTGCTGAAGACGAATGCATTTCTCTATGTGGACTGAGGAAATTGAAAAGACGGAACCAACTGACAACCCAGCAGAATGAACCATTCATCGCGCCGACATTTTCTCGCCAGGAACGCTTTGGGAATTTCCTCTTTTGGCCTCGCTTCACTTTTGCAGCAGGACAATCTTTTCGGTGCGCCAAAGAAGCCGCCGTTCGAAAAAACGATCCACGATCTTCTTTCCAAACCACCACTCGCTGCTCCGCAGGCAAAGGCAATGATCTCCGTCTTCACCGGAGGAGGTCCCAGCCACATCGATCTTTTCGATCCCAAACCCGAGCTCAAAAAATGGGATGGGAAACAGATCCCGCCCCGCGACATCAAATACGACAACGCTGGCCAAGCCAGTTCCGTCGTGATGGCTTCGAAATGGGAGTTCGAAAAGTGTGGTCAATCCGGAATGGAGCTGAACACCACACTTCTTCCGGAGCTTGGCGGAATCGCCGACGATGTCACTTTAATCCGCTCAATGCATTTGCCGGACATTCGGAATCATGGCGCGGGAATGCGGGCCCTCACCAGTGGTCGCGGACTCGCCGGTCATCCCTCACTCGGGTGTTGGGTCACTTATGGCCTCGGAGCAGAATCGGACAATCTTCCCGCCTTCGTTGCCATCGTTCTTGGAAAAAATCCTCCGGGATCGCCTTACTGGGATTCGCGACACCTGCCTTCGATCTACCAGGGAACGATTATGCGCGAAACCGAGCCGCGCATTGCCAATCTGCGTCCGCCCAAACATTTGCAGGGCGCCGCCCAAAAGAATCAGCTCGATCTGCTCGCTTCCCTCAATAGCGAACACCTCAAAAGCCGCCCGGGTGAAGATGATCTCGCCGCGCGCATTTCCAGTTACGAGCTTGCCGCAAAAATGCAGACTGAAGCCAGCGATGCTCTCGACCTCACCAAAGAGACAGCTGCCACCAAAAATCTCTACGGGCTGGATGTCAAAGAATCCAAGCGCATGGGCGAAGCCTGTCTTCTTGCGCGGCGACTCGTCGAACGCGGGGTTCGTTTTGTCCAGATCTGGAATTACGGCTGGGACATGCACCAGGAAATTTTCACCAACCTTCCTCTCCGTTGCGCCGAAGCCGACAAACCGGCCGCCGGTCTGGTAAAAGATCTCAAGGCTCGCGGACTTCTCGATTCCACCATCGTCCAGTGGGGTGGGGAAATGGGCCGACTTCCTGTGATTCAAAACCGTGGTTCCGGATTGAAACCGGGCCGTGATCACAACACCGAAGGCTTCAGCATCTGGATGGCCGGAGGCGGAATCAAGAAAGGCCACGTCCACGGTGCCACCGATGAGTTCGGTCACCGCGCTGTCGACGGTATTGTCACCCAGCACGATTTTCACTCAACCCTGCTTCATCAATTCGGTCTCGATGCTGATTCACTCCACTTCGAATCCGGCGGAGAGAAAGTTGCACTCGTCGAGAAGGGGAAGGGCAAAGTCGTCGACGGAATTTTAGCGTAGGACCGAAGGGCGTTCAATCGATCACCACTTCCTGTTGGATCGAACGCCCGGTTCAACTTTCGAAGAAAGAATGCCGGCACGGTAATGGATCAGACGGATTGCTTCGCAGCGAGCGCCGGAAAAACTACAACGAAGATTACTCATAAACGGGTCGAATCATTTAAGTATTACAGCTTGCTGTATTTTCCATAAAACAAAAAGGTGAGGTTTCCTCTCACTCAAAACTCTATGAAATCCCTCATATTACAAAACCAGGACAATTGAAAAGCTTGCGAATCATGGCGTAAGAGCGTAAATTTCGACCCGTTCGACAAGGGGAGTTGGAATTCAGGGATTCAATATGAACAAGGTGATATTTTTCAGAGCATTGGCAATTGGTGTGACTTCACTGACGGGTTTCGCCCATGCGCAGTTTCATCAAAAGCTTAAGGGAGGCGCAACCAATGGCTCCCCTCAACAGGCTTACACCGGAGCGGCCCGCAGTGGATCGACCGTGACCAATGCGGATGGCACCGTAGCGACGATGCCTTCACAGGGGTTTCAAGGTGTCCAAAGTGGAGGAACGGCTCCTTCCGGAAGCCTCGGGAAAAACAAATTTTCCACAATCTATGTGGGCGACAACGCAAAGAAACAATACGGTGCAAGCGTAGGGGAACAGGGGGACAACAAAGTCACCAACTGGGGACGCGCTATTCACCATTCCGACGGATCATTTACCCAGTCGCTCAGTCAGGATGGCGCCCGCATGATGGAGCAGCAGACCATGAGTAAGAACGGCGTCCTTCTTCAAAAAAGGATGATCACGCTCGACGAATACTCCCGGGCAAAAGAAGTGCTGATCTACGATGGTCGCGACCAGTTCAAATACAGGGGCGTTCTCCTCTATGACGCTCAAAGCCGGTTTCGCGAAGAACAAATCTATGCTGCCGACGGAACGGCGATTCGAAGGAAAATTCAGGAATACGCACTCGACGGCACCAAACTCCCTACTCGCTCCGTCGATTATGTTGATGATGTTCCCTTTGATCTCCGACTCGTGATCACTCACGATTCCGAAGATGATTTTTCAAATCCCGAAGGGGAGAAAAAGAAAAAAAGCGGATGGCTGTCCAAAAAGGGGAAAAAACAAGACCTTGCTCCTGCACAACAGCAACCCGGCGTGCAGCCTGCTGCCGTGCAAGCTCCGGAACCAGAACGGAAACGTGGCGGTGCTTTCGGAAGATTCTTTGGCAGCAAAAAGAACAAAAAATAGCCCTGTTCTTTCCCAATGAAAAAGGCGAGTCCCGAGCTGATTTTCATTGGGCTGATTCTCTTCGGAATCGGAATCTCCGGTTGGATTTACGGAATCCACTGGAAACAAGTCGCCTCCGGGAAAAAGTTCTCGGGCGAAGAGAGGCTGATCATCCAGCTTCAGGATCAGATCGATGCCCTCTCGGAGGAGAATGAAATCTTTGCCCGCGAACTGAGAAAACTTATCCCGGAAGGAACCGACCTTCCATCGAAGGGTGACTCTACTTCTCCGGCGCAGCCACTTTTAGATTCTCAAACAGCCCCTGAATCATCGGATTCGGAGACTGTCGTCCTTCCTCAATAAGCCGGTTCTTTTCCTCAAGGGACATCTCGCCCGTCCGAACACGGTGCATCGTTTCGAGCGAGGAAGACAATGTCGCAAAAGGTTTTCCATCTTCCTTTCCGTCCGGGCCTTTCGGCTTCATCGACGTGATCCATTCATAGAGAAGCGCCTCTCCCTTTGGATCAACCGTGCGAGCACCGATCATCGGCATATGTCCGACCCCCGTTGTCACTGAGCGATAGTAGACCACTGAATTCTCTGCCTGGCCCGGAGCAATCAGATAGGGGGCATCCATCCCGAAGCCCCCTTTTACCGGAGCATCATCGATCACATCCATTTTATCGAGCACGGTTTCCAAATCCATCTTCATCGTGACAGAGCCACCGCCCCGGTTCCGATGACAGTGCGCGCAGTTTGCTGAAAGCCAGGTCCGTGCGCGAGTTTCAATTGGCGCAGACTTATCATCATATTGCGCTGCCGGTTCCTTCTCCGCCTTTTCAACGAACACCTCATTGATCAGACCCATCTCCTGAAAACGTTCCAGTTGGCCGTCCCGGTTCAACTGCCCCGGATGAAAAGCCAATCGAAAGTCGGAACCGATATTGTGGCAGCGAACACAATCCGTCCGACTGTGAAAGGTCCACGGTTTCCCGTCAATATCCTCTGTGATTCCGGCAGCATCTACGAGCGCAGCGTCTGTTTGATCCTTATTCCATCGATAGCTGTATCCTTGCCAAGCCAGATTCTCGAAGTGCAGAATCTGTGTTTCCAGCTTCCTCCCGTCTCTCTCAATCGTTTTCGCCAGAACCGTACCATCCGGAACCTTGGAAAAAGGACCCGTCTTCGCTTCGATGGTTTCCTGCCCGGGAACAGCCACCCATCGCTTCGCAGTCGCTCCGTCGTGCCACATTTCCCCATTGATGTGAAAAGGGACGACTCCATCCGCAGGGCTTTGTTTTTTCACGTCGGAATAGACTCCTGTCTCACTCAGCTTGCGCGGAAACTTCGCAGACTCGTCGGGCTGAGTATTTCTAACAAGTCGATAAATATTCTGCTTGCTCGGCCAATTCATAAACACCACTTCGCCCTTCGCCGCCTGTCCGAAAGTCACGATCTGGAGTCGCGTATCAGCGAGATACTCTTTCTTCACCACCTCACTACCATTCAGCCAAAGCCCCCACAGCTGCCCGGTCACAAAATCTCCGTAAAGATAGACACCATCCAGTTCCGGCAGGCGGTCGCCCTCATAAACATAACCTCCTGTGATCGAAGCAAACTCAGTGTGAGGATGGTAGACTGTGGGTGGGGAAATCAATGAAGGACCCATGTCCTGGGTCACTTTGATCGGCTGAGGTCCTTCAGCAATTGACCATCCGAAGTTGGAACCTTTCTCCACTCGCAAGAGCATCTCCCACAGTTCCCAACCGACATCGCCGACCCAGAGGTCGCCGGTCGTGGGATGAAAGCAAAGCTTCCACGGATTTCGAAGTCCGTAGGCCCAGATCTCAGGGCGAGCGTCAGCCACTTTCAAAAACGGATTGTCCGCCGGAACAGAATAATTTTCCCCATCACTCTTGTTGTCCACATCGATCCGCAAAACCGAAGACAACAGGTCGGTCAAATCCTGACCCGTATTCAAAGGATCGGGCGGGGAGGGGACTTCCGAATCGCCGCTCAGAATGTAGAGCATTCCGTCGGGGCCGAAACCGAGATGACCTCCATTGTGGCCACCCGCCCGAAAAGTCAGCAGGATATCTTCGGTCGAAGCATCCAACTCCATGCGATCAGGGAAAGCGCGGAACCGGGAAATGCGGGTTCCGTCTTCCATTCCTTTGATCCCAATCCGGTAAAAGACAAAAACTTCCCGATTAGTTTCGAATTCAGGATGAAAAGCGATACTGAAAGAGGACTCCATTACCTCCAGTTCCGCTGCCAGATCGACAAAGAGTTTCGGCTCTGGATTTTTCGTATCGAGATCATCCGGAAGCATCCAGATTTTCCCTTTCTGCTGCGTGAGAAACATCAGGTTCCGCGAAGGAAGGCGGCAAATGTCGGTAACTTTATCGAACTTCAACTCCGGCCATACGACCTCAGCGACATAGGGCTTTGGAGGGCTTGGTTCGCCCTGAAGATTCGAACTCAACCACGGGACACGAGTTGAGTTGTCCTGCGCAAAGAGCGGAAAGGAAAAGAGGAGAAAGATGAGGAGAACCAACCGCATCCTCAAGTCATAGCGGCGTTTCGAAAATTCCTCAAGGACACAAGACCGAAAGAAAGAAAAACGGAATACGAAACCGCAAAGACTAAATCCGATAACACTTTGACGAATGGGCTTGGCACAAGTGGGCTAACGCGCAGAGCTACGACTGCCGCCGGTCCGTAGCATCGATCTTCAGTCGATGTAGGGAGTCCTGCGAAAAAGCGCTGAACTACCCTCGAAGAGCATTCAACAAATACTCACTCGGCCGGAAATTTTCGATGATGATCTCCTGTTGATCGCCTCGATTCATCCGCACCTGACTGATATTGAAATTCGGCGTCTTATGTGGCGCAAAGAGAATATCGTCGTGGGTCGAGTTCTCGTGCTTCTTGAACATTTCCGGAACGATGTCTCCACCAAGATGGTCATCACGACCTGTAGCGAGATGGCAGGTGCCCAGAACTTTTTCATCCTGAATGTCAGCTCCGGAAACAGGAAGCACCTGAGATCCAAATCCGAGTTCCCCAAGCGTTCCGGTCATGGGATCGTCTTCAAGACGGGCGTTGTGGGCATCAATCGTGGCCTGGTCTCCCCGGAAAAGTGTCGACTTGATGATGTTGCGATCGACTACCTCGAGAATCCCGAGTGTGCCGTCTTCGTATTTCATCGGAAACTGTCCGCGAGCATCGACAGGAACAAAATACACTTCACCCGCAGGAAGGTTGGCAATGTCGGGTGCAGTCCCTTTGCAAAGTCCGTGGGATTTTTGCGCATCCTGTCCGTCAAGACCAAGCCAGGCAGTAAGCACTTCACCGTTCTCCAACTCAAAATCAATTTCCACGGAATCGGGATTCGTCATAGCGGCCCGCAATTTCTCCGCATCCGCACTGACTTCGTCGTAATCAACTGCCAGGCCCGAATTCAGGATCACATCATTCAAACCGTGAAGCGTCGCCCCACGGAAATCAAACTCCTTACACTTCGCCGTGAGTGGCGCAGTCGCCGAGTAGGTGGAGATACAAAGAATCAGATCGTAGTTCGGGTAAATGTCCCGATCGAGACTGAGCTCCTTGCCTTCCACATCGTAACACTCATCCTTCAAATCAAGATTCGATCCGTAGGTCATCGGAAAGGCAAACATCTCTCCACCGGTCATGCCGAGCTTTTCCATTCCGCCATCTTTCAGGCCGAGGTAAAACTCTTCGTAAGCCTTTTTCTGAACCGCGTGATCTTCGGCATTGAGAAATCCATAGCCCTTCATCAGACTCATGTCCTCGAGATCAATCAGGACACAGACTTTGCAACCCTGAGTCGGTTCAAAAACGGTTCCCAGCAGTTTTTCGAGACTGAATTCTGGAAAAACCCGCTTTTCCGGATTCAGAATAATTTCGTGATCGAGAGAGGCGACAGACATGGTTCTAACGGTAGATAAAGTTATTCAGAAGGCTGAGACGTTGAGGAAGAAACTGGCTTACAGGGTTTTTCCTCTTTCGACGCTAACAATACGTGAGTGATTGGGGGTTTGTCTTAAAGAAATGTAGAAAAATTTGCATCACCCGGAAGTCCGCCACTGCAATAATTGCTCGGGAAAAGGGCAATTCTCGCATTCAGAATGATCCTCCAGGCAAAAGTCCCGGTAGATCTGCAACAGGCCCTGCTGCTGAAAATACAGTTTCGAAAATTCACCGGCCCGCTCATCGTCGCTCCCGAAAAGCCGCAACAGAGCCCGCCTCAGTTTCTCATTGGAAACAGATCCGCACATCACTTCATAATCTTCCCAGAACGACTCGTCCTTTGCAACCAGGCAGGGAAAGATCAGGTTCCCGAGGATGTCGCGCTGCCTGTCCGCACCGACGAGCTTTAAAGCACAATCCGAAGGCGCGGACCGGAGAGTGTAGTGATTCTCCCAATACGAATGAGAAACTCCGTCAAAAAACTCACGCAGCGCTTTCTCGCAATCCCCTTGCGGATTTCTCCAAAATGACGAAAGCAGTCGCCAGTGATTGGCAATCACAGCAAGAGCACCGACCCGCCGCTGCGGATGATTCACTGGACGCGATCCTCCGAAATTCCAGGGAATCGCCCGATGGGAACTCGGCTCCACCTCATCTCTAATTTTCCACCATTCCTCCCAGAGACTTCCCAGATACTGTCGCGAATCTTCAGACAAAGATTCCTCATAATGCTCCTGCTCCATAAAACCCGCCGCTCCGAAAAGTCGGGCTTCTCTTTGCATCGGATTCAGCTCGAGCAGCGTCCGGATCGGATTCCGCTGCGCCAACACAGCCATCTGAGTTTTGTTTTGCCGAAATCCTAGAGCCTCCGCGATTCCCTGGAACATCGCCTGATCCAGCGTCGTCGACTCCGCCATCGACCGGAAACGCATGCTCTTTTGCAAAAGCCTGAACTGAGCCGCCGAATGGAGAATCGATTCGACCTCAGTATTGCTCATCCTCCCCAGGGGAGTGACGCATCTGCCGGGGTAGGCCTCCGGAAGATAGTCCGGCGGGCCCTGAAGCCCTGTGAATTGAGGCAGCTGCAACTGACACACTTCGTGATGAGACGAAGTCCTCGTGAAAAACCGGTTCAAGGCCGGACCATCCGTGTAAATGTGAAGTACCACCGGGTCAAAATTGGGATTCGCGCCGTGCCCGTGCCCTTCCCAATCGCTTGCGCGGATATCGAGTTCGATCGGCCCCGCCCTCAGCTCACCATTGATACGAACAGCGCACTCCGTGAAATCAGGACCGGCAGCACGGTTCCAGTGACCAAATTGAACGATCTCGATTCTCTCGCCATTCGTCCCTGTAAAATTCCGACCGAACTCGCCACCAAACCACTGCGCCTGAATGTCGAGCTCGTAAGTGGAAGGACGCGAATACTCAGGCTCAGCCACGCGACAGGCTGAAGCAGCAAAGACCTTTTCCCGAAACGAGGAGTACCGTTCCGCTGCCCCGGGGAATGAAAGACAAGTCAGCATTCCCAACCATGGAGGAGGAAACGCGACGATTCAAGCTCTGTCTCTTATACACATCTCCGAGCCCACGAGACCGAGGCTGATCTCG
>OJCB01000414.1_pt1 | contig 16396 bp, 12 predicted proteins | sample 1591501 | NCBI WGS metagenome assembly OJCB01 (sample SAMN05416813, study PRJEB24817) | seawater metagenome | isolation source: Sea water | place: Canada:Atlantic | collected 2013-07 | reverse complement strand
GAGATCAGCCTCGGTCTCGTGGGCTCGGAGATGTGTATAAGAGACAGACAATATGTCGAACCGACTGCGGATCCGGAAATCCGCAGCTGGTTCAAAAAGAGAATTTTTGGATGGGTGCTTCGACAAGCCCGCAACCGGATCCGGGATCGCGAGAACCTTCGCTTCGAAAGGACCCGCCTGTTTGGAAGGGTTCGCCGAATCATGGTGGAACAGGGAAGGCGTCTCGCGGAAGACGGAAGAATCGACAAAACGGACGACATCTTTTTCCTCACTATTGAAGAGATTCTTTCCGAAGAAATCTCCCGTGAGCTCATTGCAGAGCGTAAGGCTGCGATGGAAACATTCCGGGACGATTCACCGCCACCGGATCGTATCGAGTCGATCTCCGATACGCCGGAATGGAATTCAGAAATGCTTGTGACAACGGACTCCGACACAAGTAAGCAGGGAACAGGATGCTGCCCTGGAGTCATCGAAGGTAGAGTTCGTGTCGTGTTGGATCCCAGAGGGGTTGAATTGAAGTCCGGTGAAATCCTTGTCGCAAGACAGACCGACCCGGGTTGGGTGATGCTCTTCCCGGCCGCGTCCGGACTACTGGTCGAGCGGGGAAGCCTTCTTTCGCATTCGGCGATTGTTTCCCGTGAGCTAGGACTGCCTTCCGTAGTGGGAATGTCAGGATTATGTTCCTGGCTGGAGACGGGCGACCGCGTCCGGATGAACGGGAGAACAGGTCTGGTCGAATTGCTTGAGAAGAAAGGAGAGGAATGAAAGACTCCGATATTTCGAAACGGGCAGACTTTTCCCGAATCCGTTATGCCCAGTGCTGGGAGGATGCGGACGTTCTCCTGGGCGGGCTTGATATCAAATCAGGAGATGCATGTCTGTCGATTGCTTCTGCGGGAGACAATACCCTTTCCCTTCTTGCGAAGGCTCCCTCCAGGGTTGTGGCCGTCGATCTAAGTCCTGCTCAACTCGCCTGCCTTGAACTTCGGGTGGCGGCATTCCGCGAGCTCTCTCATCAGGAGTTGTTGGAGCTGATCGGATCCTGCGAATCCCGGCGGCGAGCTGAACTCTACCAGCGATGCCGAAGTCAGTTGGAAAGTGAAGCGCGCACTTTCTGGGACGCGAATTCCGGAATCATCGACGCGGGAATCGGCAGCGGGGGAAAGTTCGAGAACTATTTCAGGATTTTTCGTGAACGTATCCTTCCCCTGGTTCACTCGCGAAAGAAAGTCGAGATGTTGCTGATGCCGAAGGGGAAAGAGGCCCGGGAAGATTTCTATGCAGAGAAATGGGATACCTGGAGGTGGCGCCTTCTCTTCCGGATGTTCTTCTCCCGCAGAGTGATGGGGCGACACGGGCGGGATCGTGAGTTTTTTCGTTATGTGTCAGAATCAGATGTCGCTGGAAAGATCCTTGAGCGAACAGGATATGCGTTGACCGAACTGGATCCAGCTGAAAATCCCTACCTGAGCTGGATCCTGACAGGAACCCATCGAGGTGTTCTTCCTTTCGCGCTTCGCGAGGAGAATTTCGAAGCCATCCGGGAGAATCTTGACTGCCTGGAACTGCATTGTGGACCGGTCGAAGAAGTTCTCGAATCCGGTACGGCCTTTGACCGTTTCAATCTCAGTGATATTTTTGAGTATCTGAATCCGGATCATTGCGAAACCCTCTACGAAAAGATTTGTGAATCGGCTTCGCCGGGAGCGCGTTTGGCCTATTGGAACATGATGGTTCCAAGGTCGAGGCCGGATAGAATGGCTGAAAGATTGAGACCTTTGGAGGAGTTGTCAGAATCACTCCATCAGGAGGACAAAGCATTCTTCTACAGCCGGTTTATCGTAGAGGAGGTAATATGATGTCATCGCCGCTGATTACTGTTCCTTCGCTGGCGCTTCTCTTTGCAGGGATGCTCTGGAGTATCAGTATTCTGGCGAAGCGCTTTCAATGGCATTGCGAAGTTTCGCGTAAGGCAGCCCATGTCGGAATGGGATTGGTCACCTTAAGCTTTCCATGGATCTTCGATTCGATCACTCCTGTTCTTGTCCTGGGGATTGTTCTGATTGGTGGCCTTGTCCTGGTTCGTTGCTCACAGAGACTGCGTTGTCAGGTGGGAGGAGCGCTTCATGGCATTGAACGAAAGAGTTTCGGGGAGATCTATTTTGCCGCTGCAGTCGTCATAGTGTTTTGGCTGGCGAAAGGCGACCCGATCCTGTTTTGCGTTCCGATTCTTGTCCTGACAGTCGCTGATGCTGCGGGTGCACTAGTCGGACGTCGTTATGGCGAGATGAAGTTCGATACTTTGTCCGGACGAAAGAGCACCGAGGGGTGCATCACTGTCTTCCTTGTGACTTTCTTTGCCGCTCATATCCCACTGCTGCTCTTCAGTGAGATTTCCCGAAGCGGGGCGATGATTATTGCTTTGTCCTTGGCAATTCTGGTGATGCTGTTTGAGGCCATCGCTTTTGATGGGCTCGACAATCTCTTTATTCCTCTGGGCGGATGGTTTGCCCTGAATCGCTTCATGGATCTGGATGATCAAGCGATGCTGGCCAGATTTGTGGTTCTGGTTGTTTTATTGTTCTTCGTGATCGGTGCGAAGAAGCGAAGCTCCCTCGATGGAAGCGGGATCCTGGGATGTGTTCTTCTCGGCTATGCCTGCCTGAGCCTTGGAGGCTTTTTGTTCTTTCTACCACTGTTGCTATTTTTTGTCAGTCATCTGATTGAGACACCGAGGATCAGAAGATCGGGAAAGGCCGACACACTCAGGCACGACCTCCGCGCCGTATTCGCGATCGCAGCTACTTCGATGTTCTGGGTGGTTTTGAAAACTGGAATCGGAATTCAGGCATTATTGCCTTTTACCATCGCCCTTGGAATTCACTTCGCGATTTCCAATTACGGGACTCTGACTATGGTGCGACCGGAATGGAATCGGAGGACACGGATTGCGGCGGCGACGGTGAAAGCATCGTTCATCATCTTTCTGCCATTGGCAGTGTTGGATTGGCCCGGAACTTTGAGTCTACTTGTTGGTGTGGGCGCTTTATTTTTAGGAGCGCTGATCTTTTCGATTCGATACAGCGATGATGTTCCAGACACGACCAGACGCTGGATCGAACAAACAGTTCTTGTACTTATTTTATCTTCAACCGGATTGCTCATTCGCGGATGAATAGTGAAAGGATACAGATCGAAGGTGCCGGATGTCGAATCTGGTGGGGAGAGCTGGAATACGGAATGGTCGGTGAATTCTCTGCTGATACCCGGGATGCTGCTGTTGATGTTCTTGCTGAAGCGGAGGCCCGTCTATTTGAGCGCGCTTGTCCCAGGATATATGGACCGATAAATGGCAATACGATGCAGAAGTATCGCTTCGTCACCGGGACGGATGGCAGTCGAGCGTTCCCCTTTGAGCCGGAAAATCCGAGTGAATGGCCGGATTGGTGGAAGGAGGCGGCCTGGGTGAAATCTGCAGACTATGTTTCGTCGCGAGTGAAGCTCCTTGGAACTTCTTCAGTTGGGCTGGAGAAATTTCGACTTCGAATTGACGCGAAGGGAATTGGAATCCGGCCGCTCGATCTTGAAAATTATGAGAAGGAGCTTCGTCAACTCTATCCGTTCCTTCTGGAGCGTTTCTCAGAGAATTTTCTTTTCACCCCATTTACTGAAGAAGAATTTCTGACTCAGTATCTACCGGCACGGCCACTTGCGGATCCCGCGTTTATACGAATCGCGGAAAGAAACGGAGAAATCTGCGGGATCGTCTTCTCCTATCGGGATAGTGAGCGGCTCATCGTGAAGACTTTGGCTTCACGTGTCCCGGGCTTGGGGGCGTTGCTTTTGGATGAGGTTCATTTGGCTGCGAAGAAGGCAGGCTGTTCCGAGGCAGTTCATGCACTCAAGCATGAGGACAATGCCTCGTGTCGGACCAGCGAGCGGTCAGGCAGCGAAGAGTTTCGTCGCTACACACTCTTTCAGAAAGGCGCTCCATGAATTTGGTGAGTCTGTTAGATGAGCAGGCCGAAAGAAACCCCGATCAACTGGCTCTTGCCGATGGGAAGTCCCGGCTCACATTTGGTGAGCTTCTCGATGCTTCAGTTTCGGGAGCGCAGGTTCTCAAGGATGTTGGTCTCAGAAAGGGGGATGCAGTACTGTTTTTTCATCCTGTAAAGGTTGAGCTCTATACTTCACTCTTGTCGGTGATTCGGGCTGGCATGATCGCCGTCTTTGTTGACCCTTCGGCACCACCGTCGTTTATCGAGGAATGTTGCGGATTGGTGAGGCCAAAGGGATTTTTTGGTTCTGCAAAAGCGCACTTGCTTCGGCTCAAGATTCCCGGAATGCGCGGAATCCCGGTAAGGTTTCATACGGGACGGATTCCTGTTCCGGGGTCGAAGAGATGGCTTCCCAATAAAGGCACGTTGGGTGAGTCTCTTGCCTCGATCAAAGGCGGCGAGACCGCATTGATTACTTTTACCAGCGGCAGCACTGGAAAACCAAAAGGCGTTGCCCGTTCTCACGAATTTCTCATTGCTCAGCACAAGGCCCTGGAAAGTTCGTTGAATTTGAAGTCGGGCGACATTGATTTGGTAACTCTGCCGGTCTTTGTGTTGGCGAATCTTGCCTCGGGAACTTCCAGCATCATTGCGGATACTAATCTGGCGAGGCCCGGAGAGATTGCTCAAGAAGCTGTGGCGAAGCAGATTGTTGAAGAGAAGATCTCCAGAATTGTAGCATCACCCGCATTCTTTGAATCACTGTTAGGTAATGGAGGATGCAGTTTTGATGGAGTCGAAAGCGTTTACACCGGGGGCGCGCCAGTGTTTCCCCGGCTTCTTTCGAAGATGAAGAAATCATTCCCGAACGCATCCGTTACGGCCGTTTATGGTTCCACCGAAGCCGAGCCGATTGCCGAGATTTCCTTTGATCAAATCTCTTCTGGCGATCTGGATACGATGAAGAATGGCGGCGGATTGCTTGCCGGTGTTCCCGTGCCGGAGATCGAGTTGCAGATTCTGGATGGTGAGATTTTGGTGACTGGAGATCATGTGTTGAAGAGCTATCTGAATGGGAAGGGAGACAGCGAAACAAAAGTGAATATCGATGGAGTAATTTGGCATCGAACCGGCGATCTTGGGAGAGTGGATGAGTCCGGGCGCCTCTGGTTGTTGGGACGTAAGTCTGCTTTGATCGGGGATGTGAAACCGTTTTCGGTGGAGTGTGCCGCCAGCTTTCTAAGTGAGTCCGGGCGAACGGCTGTTATTGAATGGCAGGGCGAGGCTGTGTTGGTCGCGGCGACGGATGCGGGGGGAAATGCAGATCTGGAATCTCTCGCCCAATCGTTTGGAATCAACCGAGTGCTTCGTATTGCCAAGATCCCAATGGATCGCAGGCACAACGCGAAAGTGGACTATCCGGCCCTTCTTGGAGAGATGGAGCGACGATTCAAGAGGGTATGATGATTGATCGCACCCTCTTAGTTGTCACTGAAGTCAGCTAGCTGTTGGACTTGTCGTAGTCGAGAAGACGTTGGCACTCTTCCAGCAGCCAGTTTGGATACATGAAGGGTTCAAAGCTGATGTTCTGCCAGCGGATTTGCCCCTGACCGTCGATCAGGAAAGTTCCGTGGAGAGGAGTGTCTTCAAAGTCATCGAAGGCACGGTAGGCCTTAAACGTTTTAAGGGACTGATCCGAGAGCAATGGAAAGGGGTAGGGGTTTTCTTTCTCCTCGGTTTTCAGGAAGGTCTTCGCGAGCCCGTCTGGAGAATCGGTGCTGATGGCAATCATCTCGATTCCGGCTTTCGCGTATTTTTCTTTGGCGGGGGCAAAGTCCTGAAGCTGTTCAATACAATGGGGACATCCGCGACCGAGATAAAAGATTACGAGGACCGGCTTTCCGCTGAATGAAGACAGAGTCGTGACTTTTCCTTCAGAATCGGACAGCTCGAAATTCGGTGCTTTGGGTGGGCTCCAGCGAAATGGTCCCAGTGAGTCGAGTGGCGGTCGTTTGCCGAGATCGGTCGCCGGCGTTTTTGGTGTCTGCCATTTCTCTCCCAGGCCAAGATCTTTGGCGATCGGGTTCAGAGCCGCGAAAACCGGAAGCGTTACATCGGCGCTGTGGGCAATTTTCTGAAGGCTGGAAAAGGCAGCTTTTGCTTCGTCTTTCTTTCCATTGGCGTGGAGAATCTTGATTTGAGCAAGGAGCGGGAGAACTTCACCATCTCCGCTGGAAACGGCAGATTTTACGGTTTCAATTGCCTTTTCAGAATTGCCTGCCCGGTGCCAGAGCATGGCGTGGCGAGCCTTGGCGAGGTTCTTAAGATCGGGGAGTAACTTCAGGGCGGCTTCTTTGTCCGCTTGGTCTTTCGTCAGGGCGGCGTAGACCTGCAATTCTTTTACCGGATTCTCCAGGCTTGTGATCTTCGTTTTAAAATTCTTCTCAGCGGCGGCTTTGGCGGATTTAGTATCCTTCTCATTCTTGCCGGCTTTCTTCGCTTTGGCCTCGGCATCCTTGACGGCTTTATCGCGATCGGTCTCTTCTTTCGCCAAAAGAGTTTGCAGTTTATCGAGATGAGATTTTCCGCCGTCCACGTTTCCGGTTTCAAATTTGGCGATTCCAACAAAGCGATGGAAGTCGATCTCTTTGATCGACTTTTCGTCGGGCTTGAGGAGATGATTCTCGGACTGGGAAATGAGCTGCTCCCAGAGTTCGAATCGAACAAGGGTATCGCGGAGGCGGATTCGGCCGTAGTACCAACTGCTGTTTTTCGGTTCGTAGGTCGACTCGTCACCTTTCTTGGTGAACTTGGCAAGTCTCGGAAGTGAGACCATATTGGTCGCCAGTTCGATCGAACGATTTACCTCTCCGGTGTTGTTCAGATTCCTGATAAGCCATTCGTTGTTATGAGAAAAATTGTGAATCCGATCAGGGACGATCTGAAAACGGATCATGTGACCATGATCGATGCGCGCGGATGCTTCCTGCTGCCATGAAGCATCGGTGTAGCGATGGAGCTTAGAGTAGATGTGTCCCGGCATGTGCCACATGTGGGCAATTCCCGGTGCGGCAGGTCCGCAGTTTCCTGCAGCTTTGAGAGCGTTTGCCGGCTTCTCCTTATCCCAAAGGTGGATTTGATAGTGGTTCGCCGGATGATCAGGGTCACTTGCGAGGATCTTTTCGGCGAGAAGGTTGATAGCGAAATGACTGGGGATAGTGAGTCCTTTACCATTGTTGTAATAGATCTGTTTGAGGAGAAAAGCCTGTGCTTCAATGTCATCCGGGTGGGCTGCGGCGATTTTCTCCAAGGAGCGGACAAGCTCGCGGAGACGCTTTTTGAGATCCAACTTGGGGTCCTTGTAGTAGGCCGCAAGACCGTCGATCCACATCTGCTCATGTGGCGATGCTTTGTCGCGAAGGGCGCTTGCCTTTTCGATGAAGCCTTTGCCGCGAGTGTCATTCTTAAAATTGGCCATCGCCATTCCCCAGTAAGCCATTGCGCAATCCGGATCGATGGCTGCGACCTGTCGGAAACTGCGTTCTGCTTCGAAGTCCCAGAAACCGTGGAGCTGACCGAGTCCCTGATTGAAAAATTTCTGAGCCTCCCCGGATATCGTGGTCACCTCCATTTTGACGTCTCCTGTTCCCGGTATGAGAACGGCTGCCTGGCGGGGGCCTTCATTAAAGACTTCACCATGAGAGGAATGGCCGGCTTTGATCTCGTCCGTTTCCTTTTCCGCCGAAAAGACGGGAAATGAGAAGAGAAGGAGTGCAGCGGAAATTGAAAGTTGGATTCGTTTCACGCCGTGACTTTAGGAAAAACTTTTACCGAAAGCAAGAGGCGTGAGTGAGGACATGGCCCAGTCTTTTCCGTTGTCGGGGAAGAGGTGAGCTGATATCCAAAGGGGATGAAGAAACGTGGAAAACGCATTTTAATGATCTTCGCAGCCGGGTTCATCGCTTTGCTGCCTGCCTGCGAGAAAAGTGATGAGACGATTGCTGCGCATATTGACCTTTTTAACGGAAAAGATCTCTCCGGTTGGAACGGTGATAAGAAATGGTGGAGCGTCGAGGAGGGGATGATTGTCGGTCGGAACCAGGAGGAGGTTCCATCCAGTACCTATCTCTTTACAGAGAAAAAGTATCGTGAGTTCAGGCTGCTACTCGAAGTAAAGCAAACCGTTGGTAAAGGGTATTCGACGATGCACTCAGCGGTGTGTGTGTTGGGAGAGCAGTTTTCCGACGCAGGAGAGAATGATCATGGATTTAAAGGGCCCTTGGTAATGTTTTGTCACGACTGGGGAATCTGGGATGCCTACCGACGTAACCGGATCGTGCCACCGGGACACAAAGGGAACTTCCGCCCCGGTTCTGAGGTAATCGGAGAGTGGAATGAAGTGGAAGTGCTAGTGGTCGGAAACCGGATTCGTTGTGTGGCGAACGGAGAAATGGTTTTCGATTTTACGGATGAGGCCGCCAATTTGCAGGAGTCACCGATCGGTTTACAACTTCACAAGAACAAGCAGCCTCAGGAATTCCGGTTCCGGAATATCCGGATCGAGGAGAAACCGGGAGATGTCCTGCGGACTTTGAAAATTGAGGGGTGACCTTACGCCTTGCTTTCGATTGCGGACCAGACATCTGGAAGATCCCAGGACCGGAGAACGCCGAAGATCATGTGAGAAAGCGGAAATTCGTAATGCTCCGATGTAGCGATGGAGTGCCAGCTTTCCGGACGATCCGCCAATGAAACCTTTGTGACTTTGTCATGAAGGAATGCCGCCAGTCCGGCGGGAATCGTTCCCATCTTTTCTCCCGCGATGTGGATATCCTTCCAGCCGTAGGACGAAATCAAATCGATGGTACGCAGGACATCGTGAGTCTTTCCGCCGAGGTAAGGGCGCCCTAACATGTTCGCATAGGCGGAGTAAAAATAGTCTGCGCCGTAGTAGCTGTAGGGATCCGATCCGGTAGTAGTACCGGGGAGTGATTCCCCAATCCCACGAACATCGCAAGCAAACACGGCAGCCTCTGAGCCCTCTTTCTCAATTAGATCCCGGAGGACAGGATTTTCTCGTAACTCCACGTCAGCCGATCGGTCAGCAATCCAGAGGATGGCCCGTCCCTTGCTGCCTTCCGGGGCGCGGGGAGGCCGGGAGGACATTCGCTCGTCGCCAAGCATCGTACACAAGGCCTGGATCCCGGGCTCGCTTTCGATGGCGTAGGTGTTGAAATTTGGGCGCGGATAAAAACGCTTACCGCCTTTCGCCCTGAGGATTCGGAAGTCGGGAGGTGAATTCGGGTCCCGGGCCGGCATTCGGAGAGAAGATTCGACAGCAATTTTCAGTGTCTCTTTTGAGAGAGCCCTTTCCTGACGTTTCTGAAGCAGGGACTTTGCCTTCCTGGAAGTGAAGTGGAACACTGTCCTCGACTTCAATCCGGTAACGACTTGCCCAGTTTCGGTGCAGTAAAGGTCTTCGTCCTTTTCCATCACCATCTCCGGTTCTGTTTTGGCTTCGGAAGCTCCGGTGACTGAGTTGAAAAACCCGTACATCGCCTCGCGATTCTCCTGCGTATAACCATGCGGAGTTGGGCCGGCGTAGAGTTGAATGTTCTCCTCTTTTCCTAACAAGCCGTATAGGTGCTGAAGGCGTTTGTAGCTTTCTTCAGAACCGCGGACATCGAAGTAGTCTTTCTCCTTGGCCAGAATGATCACGGGTTTCGGAGCCATCGCAGCGAGATAGTCATCGTGATCGAGTCCCAGCCCAATTGAGCGTGGGGGACATTGTTCATTGTCCTGGGGCAATTCATTCTCGAGATCACGCCGCCAGGTGGAAACGAAACAGGAAGGTGCGCCCATCGTCCAACGCCGATCCAGTCCGAGAAGCCAGGTGGTCAAAGTGCCGCCGCCGGAATTGCCGGTGACACCCACATGATTCGAATCGATTTCGGGACGGGAAAGCAAATAGTCGAGGGCGCGAATTCCGTCCCACGCCCGCCAGGTACCGAGGAATTCACCGACCAGTTCCATATGGTTACCGGCCACGTTGTGTTCGTGAGTGGCCCCTTTGTAAATGAGTTTATGATCTTCATCCAAATACTGGGAGCGCTCCCCCTGACCGATGGGGTCATAAATCAGGCAGGCTGTTCCCATTCGCGCGAGAGCCTGGGAAAAGCTCTGGTAAGCAACTTCCGCTTTTCCATTGTGGGAATGTCCACAGGTTCCAACGACTCCGGGTATCTTTCCTTTTCGATTTTTCGGAAGGTAGAGATTTGCCGTAACAAAAAAATTCGGGCGGCTTTCGAAGATGACTTTCTCAACGGTGTAGGTGTCCCGGTCCAGTGTACCGACGACCCGGGCATTCAATGGTGATTTCTTTTTCGGCAGGGGGCCAAAGGCCCGGCCAATTCTTTCCTGAACATCTTTTACATAGGCTTGAGCGTCTGCTGCGGTCTCAAGTTTGTTTTTTTTCTCCAAAGATCTCTTCTCAACGCCACGAATCTTTTCCACGTAGTATTCGTGAACCATTCTCGGAAAGCGGTTGAATGAAGTGACAGCAGCGTATTTCGAATCTTCCTGTGCGATACTTGAAGTGGCTGCGAGCCATTCGAGCGAAGAAAGGCCAGCGAGGCCTCCCCCGGTTTTCAGAATGCTTTGCCGTCTGGTGAATTTCGGAGTGCCCATAATGCGATCGATCTAGTTGAGTTCCTTGATGAAGATGTTTCGAAATTGAATCAGGCTGGATGCCGGGGAAAAAGTTCCCTCCTTGTTTTTGCCGCCGTGATGCTGAAGAGCGAAAGGTCCCTTCTCCGGAACTTCGGGGAGTTGTGCGTTTTCGATGATGAGGTGGCCATTGAGAACGACGGTGAGTCGATCCCCTTTCATGGTGATCTCAAAGGTGTTCCATTCCCCAACAGGATTGTCGGCATTGAGTTTTGGAGTTACCCCGGCACGAATCTCCGGAGGATTCTTTTCGTTGTTCCGAATCCCGTAGACTTCTCCTGATCCGATTGGCCAGCACCAGATGTTCAGTTGCGCTTTCGGGGTGCCTCTCAAATAAATTCCGGAGTCCGCGTTTTGCATCGGGTGGGTGATTTTTTTGCCGTCCTTGTCTTTTACATAGGAGCCGTCGGGCAGGACGTAGGGCACATTGTAAAAGCCGGTCGTCCTTTTCAGTCGCCAGTCGATCTTAAGAACGAAATCTCCAAACTCGTTTTTACTCCAGAGATGCTTTTCCCCGCTCGCTTCGGACTGAGCATCGTAGTCGATCACTCCGTCGAGAATTTTCCAGTGTCCCTTGTCTCCTTCCGGGATCTTCCAATGGCTCAGGTCTTTGCCGTTGAAAAGTGATTGGAATCCTTCCGGAGCAGCATCGGGGGATGCCTTGGAAGAGAGGCAGAGCGCGAAAGTGAAGAAAGTAATCAGAAGAAAGGTTTTCATGGATCTGCTTGTAGCAAATCCAGAACGGTAGATCCCGAAGAATTTTCCCACGATCTCGTAATCCAATTCCTTCAGGCGGTATCAATATCGAGAACGTCACGCATCCATCCGGCGATTCCGGCGAGGCGTTTCCGATCACCACCTTTCACCTCGGCCGTCGCCCATCCGCTGAAAGAATTATCCACGAGATGTTTGCGCACCCTTTCCCAGTGAACTTCCCCGCCATCGGTTCCGACAGCGCCTTCGCGCTTTAACTTTGCTTCGCCGAACTCCGGATGTCCGCGGTCTTTGATATCGAGTTTGTAGATTCTTTTCCCAAGAATCTTTGCCCAGTGCTCAGCCGGCTGCTCCGTCCAGGTGATCGTATTTCCGAGATCGAAATAAGAATGAATAAAGGGTGAGTCGAAGGAATCCAGAAACCTGGCCATGCCTTCAGCTGTCTTGAGAAAAGTGGCCCGGACATTCTCCACACAGAGATGGACGCCGTGCTTTTCAGCCATGGGGAGCGCCGTTCGAACTCGTTCCTGCCAAAGCGCGAAATTCTTGTCGTAAGAAATTTTCGGATCCTCCGCTGCGAAGATGAGCACGGACTCACAATTGAAGCGACGTGCCATTTCGATCGCGGGAATGATTTCCGGTTTGCCGGCATTGACGATTCCGTGGACAGGCACTCCGGTGGACTCGATTGCCTTTTCCACTTCGGTGTGATCGATCTTTTCGTCAGTCTTGATTTCAGAGCCCTCCAGGCCGACTTCTTTGAGCATCGTGAATTTTTCCGCTACCGTGAGCTTTGGCTCAATGATCATGTGGTATTTCACCCCGATTTTAATCTTTCCGGAAAGGGGGCCGGCATATGAAAGATCCGGGCAGAGCAGAGAGCCGGCTGTTGCGGCGAGGAAATGTCTTCGATCAGGCATGAGGAGAGTGTAAGCGATTCTCAGCGGGGATAGATCAAAATTCGCGCCGTCTTTGCGACTACGCGCGCCTTGACGATCATGTTCATTTCCCTGTTACATAGCCTCATGAGTGACGAAAAAATTCAAAGGCGGCGATTTATGCAGGGTTCGGCAGCAGTGGCTGCGGCATCTGCTTTTCCATCGGGGATTCATGCGCAAACTGATGGCGGCGACAAATTGAAGGTTGCTCTGATCGGGTGCGGCGGACGCGGCACAGGGGCGGCGGCACAGGCATTGAATGCAGATGATCGCGCTGAAATGTGGGCGATGGGAGATATTGATCTTGAGCAAATTAATATCAGCCGGGAGGTGCTGAAGAAGAATGTGAGTGATCCGGCGCAGGTCAATGTCGAGCCGGAGCGTCAGTTCGTCGGCTTGGATGCATTTCAAAAAGTGATGGATATTGCGGAGGTGGATGTAGTGATTTTGACTACACCTCCCGGCTTTCGGTCCTTTCATTTTGAGGCAGCGGTAAAAGCTGGAAAGCACATTTTCATGGAGAAGCCGGTAGCGACGGATGCCGCCGGTATCCGAAGGGTTCTGGCTGCGGCTAAAGTGGCAAAGGAGAAGGATCTCAAAGTCGGGGTGGGATTCAACCGGAGGCATAGCCCTATCCATCAGACTTTGGTTGGGAAACTTCATGACGGAGTCATTGGTGATCTCCCCCACATTCAGATTTTCAATTGCCGTTCCGATGTGAACAAGCGCCGCGAGCGTCGGCCGGGTGAGAGTGAATTGGAGTTTCAGGTTCGGAACTGGTATTACTTTTCCTGGTTGAGCGGGGATTTCATGGTCGAGCAAAGTGTTCACGAATTCGACGTGGTCCGATGGATCAAAAAGGAGGTGAATCCTCTGAGTTGTCAGGGACAGGGAGGTCGGTTGGTCAGAACCGGGCCGACTAATGGCCAAATCTACGACCATTACAGTGTGGATTATCAGTATGAGGACGGGTCGCTCGTCACTACCCAACACCGTCACTTTCCAAAATGCTGGAACTGGTTTGGTGAGAAGATTCACGGAACGGAAGGATACGCCGAACTGGCTTTCAAGAGCACGGGACTGATCCGGCCTTCGGATCCGGGTGCGGAGGGGTGGCGTGAGAAAGACAAGCTGAACTCCTATCAGTTGGAGCATGATGTTCTGTTCAAAGCGATTCGTGAAGGCCTGCCATTCAACGAAGCGGAGCGGGGAGCCTATTCGACGCTTTTCCCGCTGATGGGCCGTATGGCGGCATACACTGGCAAGGAAGTAACCTGGGAGCAGGCTCTGAATTCGGAGGAGGAAATTGCTTTCAATCCGACTTCCTGGGATGACGAAGCGCCGTTTCAACCGGACGCGGATGGCAACTATGAAACATTTCTCCCCGGTGTTTCGTAGCTAATTTGTTGCTTGAACATGTCCCGCGATTTGACTTGCGGAGCAACCGTTTTGGAAGGAAGGCAAGTGGTGCTGTTGCGAAGGAGTTAATGGCGGTTAATTTTTTTATGGAATCTTCATCCTCAGTTGAAACAATCACCAAATCAGTGCCGGTCCAGAGTGGGGACATCAAAGATGCTCGATTGATTTTCGATGCGGTCTGGGAGCAGCTGGAAGAAGATTTTGGACACGAAAATCTTCGGTTCCCGAAAGAAATTATTCTCCTTGGGGGAGCTCCGGGATCGGGTAAAGGAACCAATACCCGGTTCATCATGGATGCACGCGGGTTCACATGTCCGCCTATCGTGGTCAGTTCGCTTCTGAATACTCCTGAAGCGAAAGCGCTCAAGGATGATGGGAAATTGGTGGGAGATCGCGAAGTCATGGGAATTCTCTTTCGGAAAATGCTGGAAGAAGAATTTCGGGACGGGGCGGTGCTCGATGGATTTCCGCGAACAGAGATTCAGGTCGAGTGTATGAAGCTGCTGGTTGAAAAGATCAGCGCGCTTCATCGGGAATATTCCGGATCCCCTTTGGCGGGGCAGTTTCGTCTTCCTACCATTCACGTAATGGTGCTTTATGTGGATGAAAAAACGAGTGTCGACAGACAACTGTTCCGGGGACGGCAGATAGCGAAGCACAATGAGGAAGTGGAAGCTTCCGGAGTTGGGGAGTTGATGGAACTGCGGCCCACTGACATTGATGTCGATGCAGCAAAGAGTCGCTATCAGGTTTTCAAAGAAAGTACCTGGGACGCATTGCAATCACTTCGAGAAAACTTCTTTTACCATCTCATCAATGCCCAGGGATCGATCGATGAGGTCGAGTCGAATATTCTGTCGGAGCTGAAGTATCAGAGTTCTCTGGAGCTTGAACCCGAAACTTTCGATAAGATTCGTGGTATTCCTCTGGCTTCGGAAATGGTGGTTCATGCCCGGCAAGAGCTCGTTCACCGTCTAGATGACTATGCGAGAGACCACACTCAACTTTTTCAAGAAGTGACAAAACTGATCGGTGAAAAATTCATTCCGATCATCAAGCTTCACGCCATCTCAGGTCGGGCAGTGGTGAACAATGAAGATGAGGTCTTATCCAATCCGGTAGCACTCGCGATGTTGATCGATATTTTTTCAGATCGCGGCTATCACGCGGTGGTTGATAAGCAACTGACTCGCGTTCCTCAGCGAGTTAATCTGGAAACTGGCGAAATCGAATTCCGTCCGAACACGACTTATCGTATTCGGATCTATTTCCAGGGGTCAGAGATTCGACGCGGTGGCAACCGTTGATAAGAGAAGGGCCTTACTTCTCTTCGGCGATGTACTTCGCATGTTGTCCGGCGACATCAGCTTCCTTGCTGTCTCCGTGGTGAAAGTATAAACGGTGACGGAGAGTCAATTTTTCGCCTTTCTTGATGGTGTAAGTTCCGTCTCCTTTTTTGGCACCCCTTTTCGCATCGAAGAATCCGGTGCCGAATCGATTTGCGGTGATTAATCCGTAAGTCCGCGCATGCCAATGGGTCGGATATCGCAGGTTTGAAGGGTGGTCAAATATGGCAATTCCGGCGGTATTTCCGCTTGGGTCAGGGCCATAGTAGTCGGCCCATTCTGCCCGGATTCCCCAGGCAGCCTCATTCTTATCACCTTTGCTGTTGAGGATTGTTCCTTTGCCGGTTTTAGATTTTCTGTCTACCACTTTCATGGTGCCGGCCACACGGACTCCCAGGCCGCCATCTTTTTCGTCAACAAAATTGACATCGACTTCGCCGTTGTTGTTAAGCGTGACATCGTAATCCATCAGCATTTGATTGTTCTCCAGGGGGATGAATGTCAGGCGTGAGGTTTCTGTCAGGACCAGTTTGCCGTCGCCAAGCCAGCGATTCTTCAGTATCAACTCACCGGTTTCCCCTGATTCCATTTTGAGAATTTCATCCAGAACGATCTCGGCTTGAGGTCCGTCCTTCTTCACTGAAGTGGGGGCCCAGAAGCTGAAGCCGTTCACGTTTCGGTGGGAAAACCGAATCGAGCGGTGGTGGGGGTGATCGTGATCCTCTGTAGGATCGTCGTCTTTCATCGGGAAATTTCGGGTGACGCCGACTCCGTTGGGGCCGATGACGGGGTAGAGGTAGGGAGCTTTCCAGGCCTTGTGCTGCCATTCGGTGAAGAGTTTACCATCCACTTCGATTCGAACCCGGTCGTCCAGTTCCGTAATCTTGACTTCCGCACACAAGTGGGACATTCCAAAGAGGGCGAGGAAAGTGGAGGCGAGTATTTTCTTCATGATCTGGCAAAACAGTAGTGGATGAGTTCGCTTCGCGACCATAGAAATTCTCCCGTCATAACGCCAGCAGGCATTTCCGGAAAAAGTTCGAAGCAATCTCATCGAATCACTGCAAATTGAATGGATGTCAGACTTGCAGAAGTTCCTCGATAGACGGTTTGAAGAAGCGGGAGGAGAGATCTCTTTTGAAGAGTTCATGGGCCTGGCGCTCTATGATTCGACGTGGGGATACTATTCTGCGAACATCAAGGACTGTCTCTTATACACATCTGACGCTGCCGACGAAGAGGATAGTGTAGA
>OJCB01000413.1_pt1 | contig 16412 bp, 13 predicted proteins | sample 1591501 | NCBI WGS metagenome assembly OJCB01 (sample SAMN05416813, study PRJEB24817) | seawater metagenome | isolation source: Sea water | place: Canada:Atlantic | collected 2013-07 | reverse complement strand
GAGATCAGCCTCGGTCTCGTGGGCTCGGAGATGTGTATAAGAGACAGATTTGGGATTGAGCAGAGGATTTTAACATGATTTATTTGCAGTGGGTTCTAAGAAGCTGGGTCATCGGAAAACAAAAACACCCAAGTTTTCGCTATTCCAATCCTGATTCTAGGACAGCTGTTTCAAAGCGAGTTTAATCAATTCCTCTACACTAGTCACATTAGGTTGTTCTTTCAAAATTTTGTTTAGTGCTTTCTGAACTTGTATCCTAGCGAAACCTAAAGCTACCAATGCTGATAACGCTTCTTCCCGACTTCTATTGTCTTGCGGAGTGAAAGTTAAAGGTGTATCGCCACTTTCTTTAAGCACTTTATCCTTTAAATCCAAGATAACTCGCTTAGCTGTTTTGGGGCCTACCCCTTTGGCTTGTTTAAAAGCAGCTACATTTTCGGAAAGAATAGCTGATTTCACTTCATCTGGATTCATGGAGGATAGGATAATCCGAGCGGTATTAGCGCCGATTCCCGATACCGAAATTAATAGAATAAAAAGGTGCCTTTCAGGATCATCCGCAAAACCGTAAAGGGTGTGACTATCTTCTTTGACCTGTAAGTAGGTAAGGATTTTGATCTGTTCCAGTTTCTCAATTTGGACATAAGTGTTCAAACTGATATTAACGTGGTATCCAATGCCTCCCGTTTCAACAATAATAAAGGTAGGGGTCTTAAAAGTTATTACCCCTTTGATATAGGTAATCATTTTGTGTTTTTTGTGTGTTTCTCAGCTACTACCAGCTATAATGAATCAAGCTGGTGGCATGTTGACCAATGTCCCACAAGCCGATGCAAAAAAAGGAGTACGAAGGTACAAAAATACCTTATGTTTCAAATCATTTCGACATTTCCATTGCTATTTGAGCGCCCAACTTGGCATTATGCAAAACCAACTCAACATTAGCCTTTAAACTGTCTCCTCCTGTTAAGGATTCAATTTTGGCCAACAAAAAGGGCGTTAGGGCTTTCCCTTTGATATTCTCTGCTGCAGCCTCGGCCAGCGCTTCCTCAATCCGTGATGCTATCAAGGCCGGCGGCATACTGAAACGACCGGGAATTGGATTGGCGATCAAAACGCCTCCTTCTAACCCCATTCTCCATTTATGGCTGAGTACTTCAGCCACCTCTTTGGGAGAATCCAAACGATAATCCACTTTTAGTTTACTCTCCTGTGTATAAAAAGCTGGAAATGTATCGGTCTTGTACCCGATAACAGGAACGCCGTACGTTTCCAAATATTCTAAGGTGAGACCAAGATCTAGAATTGATTTAGCTCCTGCGGAGACCACTGCCACCGATGTTTTCGCCAATTCTTGCAAATCAGCTGAAATATCCATGGTTTCTGCGGCTCCACGATGTACACCCCCAATTCCTCCTGTCGCAAAAACCCGAATGCCTGCCATCGCAGCAATAATCATAGTAGAAGCTACGGTTGTCGCCCCATTTTGTTGCCTGGATACAATAAAAGGCAGGTCTCGACGGCTTACTTTGGCTACTTTCTCTCCGTCTCTCCCGAGAATTTCAATTTCTGCTGGGCTCAATCCTACCACTAAATGACCATCAAGGATCGCAATGGTTGCAGGAATGGCTCCTTCTGATCTGATCACCGCTTCAACAGCCAATGCAGTTTCCTTGTTTTGGGGGAAGGGCATGCCATGAGCGATAATGGTGGATTCGAGCGCTACCACCGGGCGATTGTGCTGCAAAGCAGTCTGTACTTCCGGAGCTATTTTTAGGTAGGGATGGTATTTTGACATTGATTTGGATTTTGCAAAAAAGCGATCATTGCTGCAAAAGTACGACCAAAAAGGGAGCTCCAAAAAAATATGGAACTCCCTCAAAAATCTATTTCAATTCCTCCTAAATGCTTTTGTCTTTAGTCTCTCACCAAGGAAACCTTTTCCGTTATCCATTTTTTGCCTACCCGTAGGCGAATAAAATAGATACCTGCAGGCAATTTGGTCCCGCCGAAGGCCGAACCATCCCAAAGTCTTTGGTGCTTGCCGGGCTCCAGCTGGCTGTCAATCAGCTTATTCACTAATTGTCCTTGTTGATTGAACACCTTCAAGGCTACTTGCTCCAATTCGGATAGGCTAAATTCGATTGTTGTCAGGTTCGAAAATGGATTGGGATACACCGTTAAATGATTGGTGATCACCTTAAGTTTGAGTTCATTGTTCTCCACCTCATAAAAGGCAAGCGATTGGATCTCCTGGTTATCTGTTATATGTATTCTGCATAGCGAGAAATTAAAAGCCAATACTTGAGTATTTTAGATAAGCCGAATAGAATAATTAGGTATTAAAAAAAAGGCAAAGAGAATAGGATTCAGCGGCTTTGATTGTCGGAAACAAAGATCGAGGAGATGGTAAAAAAGTACATGGACTATATGCGCATTGGCATGGACTATATGTGTATTCACCTATGAACTGCTAGTAAAACTGGGGTTTTCTCCATATCGTTCGGAATATGATCTAGAAAAATAGGCAGGATCGGAAAAGCCAACATCATAAGCTACCTCTTTTACAGTTAAACTAGAGGTGAGTAGTAAATGTCTCGCTTTTTGGAGGCGCAAAGACCGAAGAAAAACGGCGGGGGATTGCCCGGTCAGGGCCTTTACTTTTCGTCCTAATTGAGATCGACTGAGGAGCAAAACTTGACTGAGAGCATCGAGATCAAATTGCGGATCATCCATTTTTTCATCAAAAACCGCCTTAATCCTTAGGATGAAAGCATCTTCCGGATTGGGAGAAGACTCAGGCTGGCCTGTTGAATTGTCTTTGTAAAGATTTTGGTAGCGTTTTTGTAATTTTCGACGAATGTCCAGTACATTTTGCATTCGAACTAGCAGCTCCTCTTCGTGGAAGGGTTTTGCTAGGTAATCATCTGCACCATATTTCAATCCTTTGATCTTCGACTCAACGTCAGATTTCGCTGTTAGGAGGATGAGTGGTATGTGACTAGTCCTAGTGTCGTCTTTTAAGAATTCGCAAAGTTCAAAGCCATCTTTTTCAGGCATCATGACATCACTGATGATAATATCTGGAATCGTTTCTAAGGCTTTATCGATTCCTGCTTGGCCATTTACTGCTTCGATCACTTTATAAGAGCTTTTCAAGCAGATTCGTAAATATTGAGCAATATCAGGGTTGTCCTCTACAAGGAGAGCGATTGGCAATTCAAGAGATGTTGGTGCTTCTACCGACATCAGCCCTTTCTTGCCAAATGTAGCCATCGGAATATTAATCGCCTGGAGCTGGCTATTCGTTGCTGATTTTTTTGTTATTGGAAGAAAAACCTGGAAGCTCGATCCTATTCCAAATTGGCTCGTCACCTCAATTCTTCCACCTAAAATCCTTACCAATTCTTGTGTAAGAGAAAGTCCGATCCCTGTACCAACTTCCATGCTTTGATCATTATTATTAGCGCGATAAAAGCGATCAAATATAAATGACAATTCCTCTTCAGGAATTCCTGGACCGCTATCCGATATTTTTAGCAGTAACTCAGGCTGTGCCATTTGGCCTTGACTGGATTCGACTGAGACCTCGAAGGTAACCGTTCCTTTTTCCGGCGTATATTTAATAGCGTTGGACAGCAGATTAGATACAATGCGAAGAACTTTCTCCTGATCGAAGTCCATCTTAATAGTGTTGTCGCTTAGCTTGAAATTCAAGCTCTGTTCCTGACTTATCGCGAAGGCCTGAAACTGTTCCGTGATGACCTGAAGAAATGGAACAATGTCTCCATATTGTAGGTTTAGTTTCAAATTTCCAGATTCGACCTTTTGAAGCTCCAGCATTTGATTGATCAAGTTCAACAAGTTAGAACCATTATTTCGAATCATGTTTGCCCCCTCTTTCAGCCATCGCTTAGGGTCTTTCTCCAACTGATTGATCATCCCAAGAATAATAGTCAAGGGCGTACGGAATTCGTGCGTGATGTTGGCATAGAGTCTACTCTTTAGGGCATCGAGCTCTCTAAGGCTCCTGGCTTCCTGTTTTTCTAATTGACGATGAAGTTGAAAACGATAAAGGATGTAAATTAAACCTAAGATAAGGACCGTATATGACAGATAGGCCCAGCGGCTATGCCACCATGGAGGAAAGACTTTTATTTCGATGATATCCAATACATCTGAAGTTTCATTTTCGAGTGTGACAGCTCTCGCACGTAAGCGATAGTTTCGTGGAGCAAGGTTGGCAAATGTCACTTTTAAATCTTTAGCCAATGGGATCCATTGATCATTCAGTCCCAATAACTGATATTCATAACGATGATTTTGTGCCAATGACCAATTCAGATCTGACAAAGAAAGTGTAAGCGTACGATAGGGGTATTTAAGTTGAATACTTCGCTGGGTCGACTCTACAAAGTGATCCGTAACTTCAGAAATAGATCCTTCGTAAGGATTAGTTTTGGTAATCGTATGAATAAGTAGCTGAGGACTAAGACTATCTAAAACAAGTAAATTTGGTCGGACAACCAAGACACCTTCTGTACTTCCGAAGTAAAGTTGCTTTGTAGTCGCGCTTTTGAGATGAGCTTTAGGTATAAAGGAGACTGTTTCTATTCCATGCTCTAGTCCTAGGGGAAGAAAGCGAACATCAGAATCAGCAGGTAGTTGTCGGGCTAAGCCATTCTCTGTACTGATCCATATGACACCAGCCTCATCCTCAAGAATTCCATAGACCGTATTATCCGGCAGGCCATCTTTTTCATAGTAATGTTGGAAGGTCTGGCGTTCGAAATCAAAGTGATTAAGTCCAACATCGGTTCCTATCCACAGGCCTCCTTTCGAATCTTGATAGATTGCCCAAATCATATCATTTGACAAGGAATTCGGATTTTCAGGATCATGCCTGAAATGCTGGAAGGATGAAGTCTCTGAATCAAAGACATTCAAACCTCCTTCAGTCCCAACCCAGAGTTTACCCTCCTTGCCAGATAAGAGGTACCTGATATTATCATTACTCAGTGAATTAGGATTTTGAGGTTCTCGACGGTATTGTGTGATTTCTCCCGTGCGGGGATTAAGCCTGTTCAATCCATCTTGCCAGGTCCCTGCCCATATATCTCCTCCTTTATCTTGCGCAAGGGCCCAAATCCGGTCAGCACTTATGCTGGTAGAATCTTCCGCTTGATGAGAATAGACCTGGAATTGATTAGCCCCTTTATCCATCCTGAATAAACCCTGATCGTTGGAAGCAATCCAAATGGAATTGTTCGAACCCTCAATGAGTTTGATGATGCGTTTACTAGCAAGCGAATTGTTTTGTGTTGGATCAGGAATGATTGACCTTACTTTCTGCAAGTCATTGTCTACATTATACATGAATTGTTCGATCCCATGATTTAAAATACCAATCCACAGGTTTCCTTGATCATCTTCTAGGAGACTGCGAACTTGTCCACTAGCTATGGAATTGGGGTCCGTCTGATCATTTTCTATCAAACTAAAAACCTCCTGATGATGGCGCCCCATATATAGACCACTTCCAGCCGTACCTATCCAGTAGTTTCCTTGCCTATCTATAAAGTGAGTATGAACAAAGTCGGGAAAAAGGTCCTCTTCTTTTTGTTTTGCTCCCTGCATTAATTGCTGCTCCCCTGTTTTTGAGTCAATAAGGCTTAAGTTTTTGAAGGAAGGGACAGATAGCACTCCATGAGAGTCGATAAGCAGAGACCGGGTAAAGGATTTCCCTAATTTTGAAGCGCTACTTTCTATTTCGAATACTTCAATTTGAGGAGATACTGCTTCGGTATCAAGTGTATAAATTTTATCCTCTAAAGTTGCAAAAATCTTGCCCCTGGGAGTCGATAGGCCAGGTATCAGATCATATTCTCCCTTGTATAAACCATCCTGATCAGGGAAATAATAAGTAATAATTTTTTTGGCGTTTTTATCTAGGCGATCTATGCCTGCCGAGGTGGCGATCCATAATTCATTCTCAGTGGCATGCACCAGATTGAAAATCCGGAGGCTTTCATTAGCGTTGAGAAAAGGTTGACCGTAAATGAAGTGTTCAGCTTGTTTCTTGGATCTGTTTAATCGAAATAATCCATTTTTACCTGTAACAATCCATACCTTGCCTGTAGTGTCCTCAAAAATATCTTTGACAATATCTGATATTTGTTTCCCATCTCTGTACAGGGGTATTCGCTCAATTGTCCCTGTTAACCGATCCAATTGATTCAACCCCCGTTCAGTTCCCATCCATAGGGTCTGATGACTATCTTCAATGATAATCCTAACCCAATTATTGTCTAGCGTTTGTGTATCCTCTGGATCAAAACGAAAGCTTACAAATTGTTGCCCGTCAAACCTATTGAGCCCATTTTCAGTACCGATCCAGATAAACCCCTGATAATCTTGACAAATGCTTAAAACATAATTGCTAGCTAGGCCATCTCTTTGTGTGAAGTTTTGGAATTGGAGGGTAGGCTGGCTCCAAGAGGAAAGAGAACTAGATAGTAAAAGTAGGAATAGGCAAATCTGCATACCATACTTGCCTAGTTCAAAAAAACTATATCTAATGAAGTGACTTTGTAACTCGTATTTTCCCATTTTGAAGTTCTGGTCCTGGTTTATCGGTATACAAAAAGTATTATAGCAAAAGAGATGGCTATGACACTATAGGGCCAATTACAACTATTAAGGGAGAGAATAGGTTTGGGGCGATTGGTGCTCAAAAAAATGTAGCGTACAGTGTATTATCATTCTTCTTTTAACGGCTACAAAGATATAAAGTTCCAATCTTAAAAGAGAGTAGGTCTAAAGCAAATTCTCTGCTTGCCCAAATAGGCTCACCCTTCTGGCCCGCCTCACAACAAAGTATCCAATATTTACTATTTCTAAAAGGCTATTATCTTTGCCCTTCAAAGCTATCCAATGGCAGAAACCTCCATGAGTCGACAGCTCTATTTTCGGCTTTCTTTAATGCAGTTTCTTCAATACCTAATTTGGGGTAGCTGGTATGTAACGCTCGGGACCTACCTCTTAAAAACCTTGCACTTTACAGGTCCGCAGGTGGGATTGGTGTATGGTGCAACGGCGATTGCAGCGACGATTACGCCTTTCTTCATGGGAGTATTGGCCGATCGTTTATTCTCTACTGAAAAACTCTTATCTATACTTCATATAGTAGGTGGTGTAGTGATGTGGGCGGCTTCCTATTTGACGTCTTTCGAGTGGTTTTACCCCACCTTGATCTTGTATACGATGTTATACATGCCGACCTTTACATTGACTAGTTCCCTTTCTCTTCACCATGTAAAAGATGCGACCAGGGATTTCCCTCGGGTACGCGTTTGGGGCAGTCTTTCCTGGATTATCATCGGCTTAGTCATTGGCTACATGGATATAGAACAGGAGGTGTTACCGATGCGTATTTCAGCGGTGTTTTCTTTTATTCAGGGCCTGTATTGCCTGACTTTACCCCATACGCCTCCACAACCACAACCCAATAAATTTGCCTTGAGGGATGTATTTGGAAAGGAAGTGCTGGAGCTTCTTCAAAGACGCGAAATCCTAATTCTGATCATAGCCCTTGCGCTAATTCGGATTCCATCTTCTTTTTATTACAGCTTTGTCAATCCTTTTTTGAATGAGATTGGCGTGAGTAATGCGGCGGGTAAAATGACTATTGGGCAGGTGACAGAGGTATTGATGATGCTTCTACTGCCTTGGTTTCTACAGAAAATTCGTTTGCGATATATCATCGCCATTGGACTGACGATCTGGGGTGGCAGGTATTTACTCTTTGCCTGGGGCGGCGACTCTCATTGGCACTGGATGCTTTACCTGGGTATCGTCGTACACGGTATCGCTTTTAATTTCGCTACGCTGAGTAGTCAAATATTTATAGATCGGCAAGTACCTAATCATATGCGAAGTACGGCACAAGGCTTTATTACTTTCGTAACGATGGGTTTTGGCGCTTTTCTTGGTTCTTATGTAGCTGGCCATATCGTCGAAGGCTACACTTTGACAGATGGCACCCATGACTGGTCTAGCATTTGGCAATGGCCGGGCTGGTTTGGACTAGCCGTAGCCGCTGGTTTCTTATTTTTCATCCAAAGAACAGGAACGAAAAAAGGCAAAGTACAAAAGACACCTAACTAGCCTTTTATTCCTTAATCACCTTCCCACTAAATAAGCGTTTTCCAACACTTAAGCGGTACCAGTAGATACCTGTAGTTAATGGAGACAAGTCTAGCGTTTTGAGTGAATGGCGAGTAGCTTCCCAGTTTTCTGACCCGACAAGCTGTCCCGCGCTATTAAACCATTCCAATTTAGCAGGACCTTGCAAGGTATCCATATCGATCGTTAGATTACCATTGGTCGGATTGGGAAATACTGTCAAATTATCAGCTCCAAATGGCTCATTATTATTGGATAAGACCAAGGCTTTTTCGATAGCTGCTAGGGCATTTATCTGACCATGGCCCGCGATGGCATTGGGGAATTGGTCGGAAGGAACATCCCCACAAGTAAATCGGGAATAGGCCTCTTCTGCCGTTTCTTCAATAATTTGTTCAATTAAGTCTACTTGCCCCGCCAAAGCTGGATTGGCAGAGATAATCAAAGCCACCAAACCCGCTACATGAGGGCCCGCCATACTCGTTCCATTCCAGGTAGCATAACCGCCACCTCGGACCGACGATCGCACGCCCACGCCTGGGGCTGATATATTTGGTTTAACTCGCTGGCTTCCATCTACCGTGACCACTCCTCGGCTACTAAAATTGGCCATGGTATCATTGGATGAGACCGCTCCTACCGTAAAAGAGTTTTCGAAGATCGCTGCAGGGCTATTTACCGTTCCACAACCGCCACCTCCACTATTACCTGCCGAAACGACAACGACTATACCTGCCGTTTTTAGGTTATTAACGACCGTTTCCATCGTCTCAAAATTTCCTGCATTACAACCTTCTGAAGGTGGACATCCCCAGGAATTATTAATGACATGGGGAGATTGAGCGGGGTCGGGATTATTGCCTGCTAGATCAGTCGGTGCCAAGAAAAATTCAAAGCATTCGATATAAGAAGCTGGTGAGCCCCAGCCACGTTCCATATTGCGACAAGCCATCCATTTTGCATCAGGAGCTAATCCAATTTGATTACCCTGGCCATCATCACCCACCATCGTACCTATGATATGCGTACCATGGCTATGATCATCGCAGGGCACCATAATATCTAACCCACAAGGATTATTAGATGCAGCTATCGTATCATCATTGTGTAGCGGGCTGATCTCGCGGATCGCATCATGCCAATTGTAAGCGTGATTCGCTTCGGTCCCATTCCAGCCTCGGTATTTATTGCGAATAGCGGGATGCTCCCACTCTGTACCCGTATCCTGTCCTGCCACGACAACTCCTTGCCCTCGGTACCCTAAATCCCAGACCTGATCAGCACCAGTCTTGGAAAGGCCCCAGGTTAAACTTCGGGCGTTTCCTTGATAATTACCTCGATATTCTGGCTCATCGAGTTTCACCCAGGGGTTGGGTTGGATCTGTGCGACTTCATTGAGTTGTGCCAATTCTTGTACCAAATCCATTTCCCCTTTGGCATAAATCGCATTAACGATATAGAAAGGGTGATGGGTAGCGCCCGAATTATTCAACAGAGATAGGGCGTTCTTTTGCGTTTTGGTAGCTATTTCCTTAAGCATTTTATAAACCATCGATCCCTTCATTTCCTTATCTGGCAAAAGGCTGGCGCTCGATACATCCGCTTGTTCCTTCATCAACACTATAAATTCTAAGCTTTTTCCTTCTTCTAGTGTTGCCATTACAGCAGGATCCACCTTGTTACGCCATTCTCCATTGACCGGTAGTTGCCAAGAAAAGAACACCATCAATAGTAATAATGAGAAAAAGTATTTCATCTGCTATAGATTTACAAAATTCTATAATATTATAATTTATCCTATCCCTCCTTCGTTAAGGAGATTGAATTGTCAAATTTCTACTATATCCAAAACGCTAAAGTAGATCGAAAGTTACAGTTCATCCCCTCGATACGCCTTAAACCTCTACCTTCTGGAAAATGAATGACAAAATACGAGGGAGTAACCTTGACCGTTTTCTCGGCAAGGTGAACCGCTTAAAGACATATTCGAACCTTTTTTAATACAGAATTAGTATTAAATATTTGGATATAGCCGACTTTTTCCCTTATTTTTATTACGGTGTTGATAATACGATCAACCCATTTACTTTGAAAATCACGTACAAATGGAATTCACTACAGTCCTGTACAATGCCTTTTCCGGGATTAGTCTTAGAGAGGCCAGTGGCGTAATTAGATTCCTAAGAGATCATGTTAACGATTCAAATGAACAGCACATTCGTGACGCAGTTGATTATGCTTTGAAATTCAAGCCTTCTTTCGGTGGTTTTGTTTTGGTCGCTAAAGCTGAAAATGAAATTGTTGCCTGTGTCGTTGCTAATCGCACCGGCATGGAGGGATACAGTCCCGATCATATTTTCGTTTTTGCTGCGACACATCAAGACCACAGAGAAAAAGAAGATTTGATGCAAGCCGTTCTACAGAAAGCACTTAGTTACACAGGAGGCCATGTAGCCATGCACGTCGAACCGAATCATCCAGAAATGCAATTATTGCAAGATGCTGGTTTTCGGGCCGAGTTCTTGGAACTTAGACTTCAAAAAATTCAATCTAACCCCGCAAGCGCTGTTGCCTAGCCATTCATTTCTAGGCTTATTTTTTTTGTAAAACTTCACCCTATAGAACAGCACTATTCATCCCTGTGCAAATTTGATCCCAGTTATTTTTGAATCGTTCTATAAATGATCGTCAGAAGGGAAATTATGCTTACTAAGAGTATTCACTTACTCCGTCAGCTATTTTATTGCCTTTTTTCTCGTTTTTCAATGCCAATTCTTTAAGTTTGACTCAACAAACTTTGGTACGAAAACACATTCGGGAAACAGTAGAGCTATGCAAAGAATCATTGGGCGATATAATGGTACAGAATCGGGCCCATTACTTATTTGTTTAGCAGGTATTCATGGGAATGAACCAGCGGGAATACAGGCCCTTGAGCTTATGTTGAAAATGCTGGAGATAGAACCTCTCACCAATCCAAATTTCTATTTCAAAGGTCGATTATTGGGGCTTAGGGGGAATTTGCAAGCTATCCAAGCAGGTAAGCGATTTATCCAGAAAGATCTCAATAGGCTTTGGACGCCAGAAACAGTCGCCAAGTGTAAGCGATTGGATGCTTCGCAACTTTCTCCAGAAGAGCAAGAGATTAAAGCACTTCTTGCCATTATTGAAGCCGAGATAGAAGACTATCAACCGGATCGATTGGTCCTTCTCGATCTGCACACGACTACCGCGACAGGAGGAATCTTCACCGTAGCTACGGATGAGGAAGAGAGTGTACGAATTGGAATAGAACTCCATGCTCCTGTTGTCAAGGGTTTACTAAGTGGCATACAAGGCACAACACTCCACTATTTTAATAATCGAAACTTCAGTCCTGAAACGGTAGCGGTTTGTTTTGAGTCAGGCCAGCACAACGAACCCCTTTCGGTCAACCGAGCTATCGCTGCTATTACTAATTGCATGCGAACGATTGGCTGTGTGAAGGCCGAACATGTCGAAAACAGGCATGATGAGTTACTCATTCAATACTCTAAGAATCTACCTAAGGTAACAGAACTAATTAACTATCATACCATTTTGGAAGGGGATCAATTTGAAATGATTCCCGGCTATTTAAACTTCCAAGCCGTAAAAAAAGGAGAGGTTTTGGCACACGATAAGCGTGGCCCTATCGCGGCTTCTTCTGATGGCTACGTACTCATGCCACTCTATCAGAAACAGGGAGATGATGGCTTCTTCCTGGTTAGGCGCGTAGAAGGCTTTTAGAGCGTGTTTGGAGGTAGCAATTTGGGCTGCAAATATCTATCCCAAAACTCTTAGGAATCCTCTTCGGCCAACTGCAAGAATTGCATTTCATATAACTGACGATAATGCCCATCATCCATTTTTAATAAGTCTTCATGTGGCCCAAATTCTTTGATCTGCCCCTTCTCTAATACTAAAATATTATCGGCATGACGGATGGTCGACAAGCGATGCGCAATAATGATGGAAGTGCGCTTTGCAATCAAGGTCTCAATCGCAAATTGTATGACTGATTCCGTTTCGGGATCAATCGACGAAGTAGCTTCATCCAAAATCAGAATATCGGGATCAAAGACTAATGCCCTGACAAAGGAAATCAGTTGACGCTGGCCCATCGATAAGGTAGCGCCACGTTCCATTACTTTGTAATCGTATCCGCCTGGCAATTTTTCTATAAACCTATCCGCCCCAATTAGTTTTGCAGCTTTAATGACCTCATCCCTACTGTATCGGTCATCTCTCAAGGTAATATTTTCAAGTACGGTCCCTGCAAATAGAAAAACGTCTTGCAAAACTATAGCGATGCGTTTTCTAAAAGCGAGCAACTCATAATCCCGAATATCGACGCCATCTACTTTAATGGCTCCTTTTTGAATATCGTAAAAGCGGTTCAGGATATTGATAATGGTCGTTTTACCAGAACCCGTACCTCCTACAATGGCTAAAGTCTCTCCCGCCTTGATATCAAAACTCAAACCTTTGAGTACATAATCTCTTTCCCGATAAGCAAAGAACACCTCTTCAAAAGATACTTTACCCGTCAGTTTCTCAGGTTTATTTGTGCCTTTATTATCAATTCTTTCGTCGCGGTCTAGTAAGGTAAAGACCCGCTCTGCAGCCACCAATCCCATCTGCAGCGTATTGAATTTATCTGCCAACATTCGAATAGGTCGGAAGAGCATATTCAAATAAATCGGAAAGGCTACTAATGCCCCAAGCGTCACCCCATTTTCGAGCAAAGATTGCTGCGCCCCCCACCATACCATCAAACCCAGCGAAGCAGCAGATATAATTTCCACCACAGGATAAAACACAGCGTAGTAGAGGATGGAGTCTAAGTTGGCCTGCGTATATGCTTTGTTGATCGTCTTAAACTTAGCCATTTCATCCTGCTCCGCATTAAAAATTTGAACGGTACGCATACCTGTAATTCGCTCTTGCAAAAAGGCATTCATCTTCGAAATCTGGGTCCGCACAATCTGAAATGACTTTTTCACCTTTTCTTTAAAAATGTAGCTGGCTATCATTAAAAAAGGCATCGTCGTGAGGCAGATTAAAGTCAATTGCCAACTCGTATAAAACATAATAGATAAGACGACGATCAAAGTGAGTACATCTGCTATGATCGTAATCACGCCTTGAGAAAAGACCGTATTAATCGTCTCAATATCGTTGATTGTTCTTGTTGTGGAGGTACCTATAGCCGTTCGATCAAAATAGGTCAGACGTAAACTCGTAATATGGCGAAATACCCTGACACGCAGATCACGAATCACGGATTGTCCCAGCCAACCCGCGCTGTAATTGAATACGTATCGGAGAATGGTTTCTATGATGAGTAAAACAAAGACCAGTATTACAATATTGGTCAGGCCGGTTATATCATTGGGAAAGATATAATCATCTACCATTTTCTGAATCAGAAAAGGCCGCATCGTCGCTAAAGGGGCCAGAATAACAGCCAACCCTCCCGCTAAGCTAAATATAAGTCGATAGGGCTTCGCCAAACTAATTACTCGCCTAAGCAAAAAGAAGTCGAATTTGTTCTTATTAAGATCTTTAGTCCCTTGGCTATTTCCCATTCAATAGAAATGTATTTTGAATCGCAAAGGTTTAAAATGTGAGAGATATTTCCAATAAATCCCTCACATATTAAATAGTTGCTGCCCAAATGACCTTCTCTCAAAATGCGATTAATCAAAAAAACCTTCATCGGCAAAGCTATAATAGCCATTTTCACTAATAATCAGATGATCCAATACGAGTACATCTATGTGTTTTCCGGCCTTTATCAATTTCTCGGTCAGTCCCTTATCTGCTTGACTAGGGAACAGACTACCGGAAGGATGATTGTGGCAGAGGATAATCGAGGACCCTCTACCTTCCAAGGCCTTGGTAAAAACCACCTTGGCATCCACGACCGTACCACTTGTTCCACCTTGGCTGACCTGGACACGATCCAGCACCCGCGAAGCCCTATTGAGCAGGATAATCCAAAATTCTTCATGGGGTAAATCCGCCAAAATCGGGGCAATCACGTTAAAGGCATCCAGACTGCATTTAATTTGTGGTCGCTCTCTGATATCGGTCAGTTGCATTCTGCGGCCCAGTTCTAGGGCAGCCATTATCGTCACGGCCTTTGCATCACCGACACCTGGAAATTTCTTGAGATCGATCATATTACATTTCCCCAGGGCATTCAAATCATTCTCTAGATCAGAAAGAATTCGTTGCGCTAAACCTACGGCTGATTCGATCCGACTGCCCGAGCCCAACAAAATAGCAAGGAGCTCCACATCAGAGAGGTATTTTTTTCCTCGACGTTGCAGCTTTTCTCTTGGCCGGTCGGCTTCAGCCCAGGCTTTGATAGATAATTTATTGACGTACGGGCGTACTGAGGGTGTAGTATTTTCCATGTGTAATTTTTAAAGCGGCGTTTTGATATTGAAGTAGTACCTGGTAGATATCCTGCCAGATACCACTTCACTTTGTTCTTATTCTACGGTTTGTCCGGTGGTTGATCCGGCCATTTCACCCACTACTTTAGTCAATAATTCTAAAAATTTGGGCGCATCGTCTTCAAATAGCAGCAAGCTATTGCGAGTAAATCCCTCAGCATCTTTTTGTTTGTAACTTTCTGTTACAACCAGATAAGGATTACCTTTAGTCGATTCTTTGACGTCAAAAAAATACGTTCTTGATAAAGTGTTTAGTCTTTCCGAGAGCACGATTTTACGATCCATTGTAAGTGTGATTTGATTGTTAAAAAATATAATTGACTATGGTATGACGCTCAAAGGCATAAAATTCCATAACTTATCTAGAAGAAAAATTATCTAATTCAAACACAAGCAATCTAACACATTAAATATCAATTGATTAGATGAATGAAAAAACTTTCACTTTTAAGAAAGAAGAACGTTTAAAAAGTCGGAAAACCATTGATAAACTTTTTGGTGGGGGGCATTCCTTTGGGCAATATCCACTTCGAATTGTATGGACGGAAGTGCAGAATGAAGCGCACAATAGTCCCGTACAATTTGCATTAACAGTGCCCAAAAGAAAATTCAGGAATGCCAGTGATCGGAATAAAATCAGACGATTGATTCGGGAGGCTTATCGTTTACAGAAGCCCGACTTTTATGATAACTTACCTCCTATCGAACAGCAGTTGGCGATGATGATCATTTTTACGGGCAAGGAAATTCCAGCATTCGACACCGTCTATGAAGCAATGAGTCGAATACTGAAACGCTTGAGCAAAAAATATAGCAAGTAACAGAATTGTGAGTGAGTGGATAAGTAATTCTTCTTTTGCAAACCAACCCCTGAACCCCTAAAATGATCTTTGTGTTGAATAACATCAACTAAATCCTATTCTATGCGGAACGCTTACCTTTTATTAATCTTCTGTGGCATTCTATTTCCACTTTCGCTAGCTAGCCAAAAAGTATTACAAATTGAAACAGCAGGAAGAGTCAAGGCTAAAAAAATCTTTAAGGGGGAAGCCTTGGAGTATTTATTGACCGATTCTGATACTTGGATACGAGGCGTGATTGAAGATTTCAATGTAGAACAAAAGCTGATCATTTTTGGCGATCGATATGTAAAAGTAGACGACATTGCTGCCATTCGGTACTTCAAACCTGGAGCGGCCCGCATGGGAGGGCAATTGGCCTTATTTGGTGCCGCTTGGTCTGCCTTCGCTGCTATTGGTACGGCTACCGATGGCAACCCTGATACGAATTATCGGTGGTCGGATGCGGTGGTCACAGGCACCTCAATGGGCTTGGGTTTGGCCTACGCCAGGCTTTTCCGTTATAAGAAATACAAGATAGGAAGGCGGAGAAATCTTCGCTTAATAGACTTGACCTTCTTGGCGCCACCTAAAAAGCCATAGTTTATCAAATAAAAAACTGAACGGCCAATTCATAACCTTTCAAGCCTAAGCCGATGATCGAACCTTCACATTTAGCTGCCAGGTAAGAATGGTGTCGATAGGATTCGCGAGAATGTATGTTGGAGATATGTACTTCAATGACTGGCGCATGAATGGCTCCGATCGCATCTGCAATGGCAATGGAAGTATGGGTTAATGCGCCGGCATTAATGATGATTCCATCGTAGATAAAGCCTACTTCATGTAGTTTATCAACTGTCTCTTATACACATCTCCGAGCCCACGAGACCGAGGCTGATCT
>OJCB01000412.1_pt1 | contig 16433 bp, 15 predicted proteins | sample 1591501 | NCBI WGS metagenome assembly OJCB01 (sample SAMN05416813, study PRJEB24817) | seawater metagenome | isolation source: Sea water | place: Canada:Atlantic | collected 2013-07 | reverse complement strand
ATCAGCCTCGGTCTCGTGGGCTCGGAGATGTGTATAAGAGACAGCGCGACCACCGTGATGAGATGCTCATTTGACGGAGAAACTTTGAAATACCTGGAGCATGGAAACGAGATGACGGTGCCGGTGAAGCGCGGATTTCCCGAGCCCTCGATCACCCGCTTCGGTGGAAAATTCTATCTGACCCTGCGTAACGACGAAGCCGGGTATGTCGCCGTTAGCGATGACGGATTGAATTATTCAGAGCCAAAGAAATGGACCTTCGATGACGGTAAAGATCTGGGAAATTACAATACGCAACAACACTGGGTCAGACACAGTGGTGCGCTTTTTCTTGCCTACAATCGCCGGGGTGCCAATAACGATCATGTGATGCGCCATCGAGCTCCGCTTTTCATTGCGAGGGTCGATCCGGAGAAGTTACAGGTGGTTCGCGAAAGCGAGCAGATCCTGGTCCCGGAAAAGGGAGCGAGAATGGGGAACTTCGGAGTGACTGAAGTGACTCGTGACGAAACCTGGGTGACGGTGACGGAGTGGATGCAGGGGCCGGGGCCGAATTATCATGACCCGAAACCATTGATTGAACGCGGAGCCGACAACCGGGTTTGGGTGGCGAAGGTGAAGTGGAAGAAGCCGAATCTGGATTTCCGGCAATAGAGCAGCTCTTTATAAGATTTGCTTAGCGTTCCGCTTCCAAAACTGGAAACTCGCGTTACCTTCCCGCCTTATGTCGCAGCCAGTTTTGTCGGTCAAAAAAATCACGAAAACATTCGGTGATTTTACGGCGGTGGATCAGCTTTCTTTTGAGATCGGGAAAGGAAAGGTTCTGGGGCTGTTGGGGGCGAATGGAGCCGGGAAAACGACGGCGATCAATATGGTTCTGGGCATCATTTCGCCGACTTCCGGTGGAGTTGAGGTTTTCGGAGAGGACCTCACGAAAAGCCGGATCGCTATTCTCAGGCGGATGAATTTTTGCAGCACCTACACGCAGCTTCCGGGCAATCTGACGGTAAGGCAGAATCTGAAAGTGTTTGGAAAGTTGTATCGGGTTAAAAACCTGAAGCAGCGCATCGATGAGGTTCTTGGTCTTTTGGAGATTTCTCAACTGAAGGATCGGGTTTCGGGGCATTTATCAGCAGGGGAGTCGACTCGTTTGAACCTTTGCAAAGCTCTTTTGAATCGACCGGAACTCTTGCTCCTGGACGAGCCCACCGCCAGTCTCGATCCTGACATCGCCGACAAGGTTCGGAAAGTTGTGAAGCGGGTCCGCGATGAGGAAGGGACCACGATGCTCTACACTTCCCACAACATGCGGGATGTCGAAGAGGTCTGTGATGAAATCGTCTTCATGCACAAAGGGAAGATTTTGGTGAGCGGGACGAACGAGGAAGTGAAACAGCATTTCGAAGAGGAGTCCCTGGAAGATGTTTTTATTCGCGTAGCAAGAAGCGGGGACATCGAGGCTAAGAGATTGAAGGAGGCAAAGAAATGAGCTGGTCATCTATTAGTGCACTCGTCCTGCGATACCTTTATCTTTACACCCGGAATCCGATCCGGATGATCGAGCTATTGTTTTGGCCCCTGGTGCATTTGTTAGTTTGGGGGTTTCTGACGGAGTTTTTGCAAAAACATACGACCGATTCCTTTCCTCATGAGATCACTTATTTGATTGGCGCGGTGATTCTCTGGGATGTTCTGTTCCGGGCGCAGCAGGGCGTCGCGATCTTTTTTCTCGAGGATGTCTGGTCGAGGAATTTGCTGAATGTCTTCGCTGCTCCGGTGACCAACGCCGACTATCTTTTTGCCACTTACATTGTGGGGTTCATGCGGGCGACGGTGACCTCCACTCTCCTGGTAGTGCTTTCGCTGGTCCTTTATTCTTTCAATATCTTCACTTTGAGCTGGGCCTTGATTCCCTTCCTTTTCAATTTACTGGTTTTCGGTTGGGCTCTCGGGATGATTTCGACAGCCTTGATTGTGAGATGGGGGCCGGCTGCTGAGACTCTGGCATGGGCTGTGCCATTTTTTATCCAACCGTTTGCCGCTGTGTTTTATCCTTTGAATGATCTGCCGGCCGGGGTTCAGGTAATATCGAAATCTCTTCCCTGCACTTATGTGTTTGAAGGGATGAGGTCCGGATTGCGGGACGGAGTGGTTCCGATGAATGACCTCCTCATGGCCACGGGACTAAATGTTGTTTACCTCGCGCTTGCGGGATTGTTATTTGTCAGGGTCATGGCGAAGGCACGTGAAAAAGGTCTGCTGACTAAATTTGCCTCTCAGTAGGCGGATGAGGGCTGATTTTTGGTCTTCGATTGCCGAAGTAGAGTCGAACTCTAGTCGACTCAGGGCCTTGCTTCAGGTAAATCGACTGAAGATCGATTCTACGGATTCTAATTTTGAGAGAGAGAATTTATTTCTTCATGACAATTCTGTCAGGCAAGAGGGATAGGCACTTTCTGCAGTTGATGCTTTTCAAACCGGCCGGACCTGAATACAACTGAGAGGGAAGATGAATGAAGCCACACAGGAGGCTCTGAGCCGTACAAATTTTACCACGATCGATACTGTCATCGTCGCAGTCTATCTGCTGCTGTCCGTCGCGATCGGCTTGATGGTGAAACGCTATGCCGGTTCGATGGCGAACTATATCGGCGCGGGAAGAAAGGTGGGAACCTGGCTCGGCGTTGCGACAATGACAGGAACTGAACTGGGTCTGGTGACGGTGATGTATTCGGCACAGAAGGGGTTCTCCGGTGGCTTCGCAGCCTTCCATATTGCGGTGATTGCCGGGGTTGCGACTCTTTTTGTCGGCTTAACAGGTTTCATTGTGGGACCGCTACGGAGGGCGAGAGTGCTGACAATTCCTGAATTTTACGAGAAACGATTCAACAAATCGATTCGGGTAATCGGAGGCATCATGCTGGTTTTCGGCGGGGTGTTGAACATGGGATTGTTTCTCAAGGCTGGCTCGATGTTTATCGTCGGAGTCACTGGCCTGGCCAGCGATGGGGAAGTCTTGAAATGGGTCATGGTTGGCCTTCTCGTTATGGTGCTGATCTACACGACTTTGGGAGGAATGATTTCTGTCATTCTGACCGATTACGTTCAGTTTGTAGTTTTGTCCTTCGGACTGCTCGTGGCCACTGGGATGGCGGTTTCAAAGCTGGGGTGGTCAAAGATTTTTGAGACGGTCCATACCGAATTGGGGGATGCGGGTTTTAACCCCACTATCGAAGGAACCGGTTTCGGATGGTCTTACATTTTGTGGATGCTGGTTACCGCTGGACTCATCGGCAGTGCCGTCTGGCCTACTGCTGTTTCGCGGGCCCTGGCGATGAGAAGCGAGAAGGCGCTGAAGCAGCAATATTGCTGGTCCTCTATTTCCTTTGCGGTGCGTTTCCTGATTCCCTATTTCTGGGGGATTTGTGCACTCGTTTTTATCTCCGCCACTCCGGAGGGAGCCGATTTGAAGGCACTGTTCTTTCCTCCAGAAGGATCGACTCAGGAAGGTCTCAATAATCTCTACGCCATGCCGGTATTCATCGGGAGAATTCTTCCGCCGGTACTGATAGGGATCATTACCGCCGGCATGATCGCTGCTTTCATGTCGACTCACGATTCCTATTTTCTGTGCTGGAGTTCCGTGATCACTCAGGACATTGTTGCCCCTTTGCGGAAAAAACCTTTCTCGACGAAATCCCGGGTCAAGCTCACTCGAATCGTCATTATTCTGATGGGTGGATACGTTCTTTACTGGAGCCTGTTTTACAAAGGCGGTGAAGATATCTGGGATTACATGGCGGTAACCGGAGGTATCTATTTTACGGGGGCTTTTGTGGTGTTGATGCTCGGAGTCTATTGGAAAAAGATGAGCTCTTTCGGTGCTCTGTTAGGTTTGTTGGCCGGCTTCCTGATGGTGGTGGGATTGGAACCTGTCCAGAAAGCGGTAGGTTTGAAAGTTGAGAGTAGTCCAGGGGAATGGACGGAAGTCCTGACCAGTCCTCAAATAGGCTTGATCACAGTTGGTATATCTCTGGTATTGTCTGTGTTGGGATCGCTGATGCGGCCTGACAAGGCTAAAGGGAAAGAAGAAGGGAATCTTGCGGTATGACTTGGGAGCTACTTTGGAAAATTGTATTTATTGGCGTGGTCTCGCTTTTTGCTCTGCTGTCAGTCCTGGTCACGATCCTTGGTGCACGGGATGTGAAGCGAATGTTAAAGGAGCTGAAGTCGGAAGAATCCGAAGAGGAATGATCGCGAAACCCGGCTAACTTTGCTGTGGAACCAGCTGCCTCTGATGAAGCCAGGCAAACATCAGGGCGAGTAGGGCGATAATCATCCAGATTTGCCAATGACGGTCCGGGGCTGACTGCTTTTCGATGACTGATTCGGATACTCCTCCCAGTTCTGAAAAAGAGGAGGCCTGAGTCAGGTCGGCTTCCCGGGTATCTGCAAAATGGGAAGCTCCATTGATTAATGTCTGGTCACCCTGAGAGATCGTGAAGAATCCAGTTTCATCGTCTGCCCGGAGAAATCGGCTCCGATTGAGATTGATCGTTTCTTCCCGGCCTTCGGATTTTACGAGAAGCGGCGGGGAGTTCTGTCCGGTTTCATGAGCCACATCGACGATCTGACCAAGTTCGAAATTTAATGATTCCTCAGCAATTTTTTCGGTGCGAATCGATTCGATGAAGCGGTGGATCAGGACGATGAATGCCGGCAGTCGAACAGCGTTCGAAGAAGGAATGTCGAAATTAAAATGGAGAACCTTTTCATCTGAGGTCTCACGAAGAAAAACAAGCGGATGTTCTCCCTGCCAAACCAGAGGCGTGTCATCATTGTCGAAGGGGATGGAAGGGGATAATCGGGCAATGAGGCCCTGCCAGTTGAGTCCATTGACCAGTGGGTGATTCGTTGCCACGATTGGTCCCTTGTGAAAATCGCGGGGAATTTCTCCCTGATCGATCATGACGATCCCGGTTTCATCATGACTCGTGGGCGAGACTGGACTGTAGGGATACAGGGTCAGATCAGCTACAGAATCGGAAGGGGGAGCTTCGGCATTGTCCAGGGTATCCAGAATATCGCCGAAGACATCGATAAGTCCGTCCGAATCAATTCTGGATATTGTGAGCGGTTTGGGAGCGGGAATAATCACGGGGATCTGATCGTCGAGATCAAAAGAATCGGGTTCGAGTTGAAGCAGAATTCTTCGGGTGTCTTTCGGAAAACGGCCTTCCAGAGTGACTGCTTTCCCTGCCTCCAACGAAATCTTTCGCGGGTCTGTCTTTCGACCTCCGGCGGTGAGAATCCACTGGCGTTCCGCGACGGCGGTACCGTAATTTCGAACGATCACTTTCCAGCGGGGGTAGCCTTCGTCCTCGTCGACCGTAATCCCCGCAAAGCCGACGTTCTCAAGTGGAGCACCAACAGCCAGTAGTTTACCGCCGTAACCGGGATCGATAGTTTTGTGATCGGTCAGGAAAATGAGGACGCCATTCTCCCCGGCGAGACTCCGACCGATTCGAAGAGCTGCGTTCGGATCGTGACCGGGCCGTCCCGGTTTCCACTCCTCCAAGGTATCCAGCAACTCCTGCAAGCTGGTTCCGTGATACAGCGTTTTTCCCGTTTCGTGGGATTCAAGCAGGGTGAGTTCAACTATTGATGCTGCCCCGATGATAGACGGGAATTCATCTTGAATCGCAACCGCCGCATCTTTGGTAAACGCTCGCATGCTTGCCGAGGTATCAATGACAATGGCAATCCGTTGAACGGAGTCGCTTCGCTCCCATCGTGGTGAAGTCAGGATCCAGGTAAAGATCAGAGCGGTCAAAAGTTGCAGCCACAGAGGGATAGAGTTTTTGATCTTGTCAAAGTTCCGGCCCTGAACACTTTCCTGCTGTAGCTTTTCCAGTAGAAAGAGAGTGCTGACCGGCATGACGACCGACTGTCTCTGCAGGAAATGAATCAACAGAATCACAGGGATTGCCAGTAATGCCCAGAGGCCGGCTGGATTGGTGAGGGTGATCGGCATCAGTGCGAGTTACATGTGGATGGCATTGAGAGGGACTGCTTCTCTTCGAACCGCCTCTTCGAATTTGGAGTCGGATGCAATCCGCGCGACCGAAATGCGATGACGAAGTGCTGTTGTTTTCCAAAGGTCGAAGTGTCTTTGGTAGGCTCGCAGGTATCGGCCCAAGAGGTTCCGATCAACCCGGTGATTATGGCGGGTTTGCGATTCAGCATCGAGAAACTCATAGTTCCCATTCCATTGCGGGGACGATTCGCTTGTTGAATACGGGCACCAGACTGACGGCCTGCCTTTGCCCTGAAGCAGCTCGCGAAAACTCATCTCGGGATCTCCCGGAAAGAGAAGGTCGCTGATGAAAATTCGAAGTGACTGGGAGCGGAAAGGGAGTTGAGAAAATTCGGCAGCCGCGGATGAGTCAGTCGCCGGAAGCGCTTTGGCAAGATCGAGCCATTGGTGAAAAATGACCGCACTACTGTCGAGCGGAACTGAACGATTGCCTTTGACGAGAAAAGTTGAGACTGATGCTCCGCCTTTCACCGCAGCATACTGGGCAAAGTAAAAAAGCTCCAGTGCCCGGGTTTGTTTGTCAGGGTCAAAAAACATCGAGTCTGAAACATCGAAGATAATATCGACAAGAGGGCGGACCTCTTCCCGATACAGTTTCATGCTGTAATTACCTGTTCGGGCGTAAGCCTGCCAGTTGATGTGGCGCGGATCGTCACCGGGCTGGTAGGCCCGGTGATCCTGAAAGTCGAGCGAGCTGCCGACTCCGCTGCCGGCGAACTCGCCCACGTTTCCACGCCAATAGTGATCGCTTAGAGGGAGTGCGAAAACGTCGGCGTAGGATTGCGCATCGGCGGCAATCTTCTCCAGGGTTTCTTTTTCCAGTTCCTCCAACATCGATCAATTTATTAATCAAGCAGTCATCGTATCTTCAGGAAGAGCCTCCGGATTTCGCATTGCCTGCTTCAATTCACGAATCTGATCGCGTGATTTCCACCAGGGCAAAGCGATAGAAAAGAATGCAATGGTGAAGACCGCAACAAAAGAATAGAAACCTCGAATATCGTGACCACTCGCTCCTCCAATTAAGATTACGGATGGTAGCGGTACTGCCAGATACACATATTCATTGAAGTTGCGGGTGACTTCCATGGCGAAGGAAATGAACATCGTCATGATCGCAAGGCAGGCTTGAATGAACATGTAGACGGCGAAGTGCATTTCCGTTTCCCGCCTTTTTGGGAAAAACAGCTGAATCAGAATCAGAGGAAGTCCTACCATTGCGACCAAAGCCACTGACATAACTGTTTCCGCATGGAAAGGATCGGTTCGTATTCTCCCCAGGTCGCCTTCGAGCCACTGAACGGCGACAGTCCAGACGACGGACACGAGGAAGAAATAGCGGATGCCTGTGTGCCATCCGGGGATCAAAACAAGCCCGCAGAGCCTGGTGAATGTATTTTTCGAAAACTTTCGAGCGACCGGTTTCGCAAGTGGAAGCGGTTCGCAAAAGGCATCGATGGAAGCCAGTGCCAGAATGCTTCCTGAAAATATGTATGCCATTTCCTCGATTCCGAAAAAGCAGAACAGGAGGCAGGCAGCTGATGCAATGATTGCCCAAAGCCTTTTTCGAAATGAATGGTTTTCTGCCGCCGGGGCGATACGGCTGGCGCCGATGGAGAGGAAAAAGAAGATTCCGTAAATTGCTGCGAGTATGATGAGTACGATGGTCGCCAAGTCCTCCGGGCTGCCGATCCATTGGCGCCGAAATTTCGCCATCACAAAAGTGATGAAAATCATGAGTCCGAATCCGCACCCAACAAGTAGGACGATTCTCAGGATGAGCGAGCGATAGCCTGAGGCTCCGACGGTGATTGCACTTGCGAGTGCGGAAGCCAGGCCCAGCATGGCCAGTCCCACCATGTCGTTTACAAAGTTCACCCCGCCGAGAAAGTAGCGCATCACCAGATAGGGGAGGATCCCGATCACGAGGAGCAATGTCTGAGCATTGAGGGCGGTCCATTTTCCCAAAGTAATTCGCCAGGCATCCAGTCGGGTCAACTGGAGCAGGTCCATGGTGTTGAGTTGATACTCGGAGCTGAGAGCTGCAAATCCACGGATCGGTTGAACGACCAGCAAGGTGAAGAACACAAAGAACCAAAAGAAAGCCCCGGTGTCGTTCGCACTCGGGGATAAGGCACCGATCATGAGACAGAACACCATGAACATTTGCAGGAGGATAAAGGCAATTACGAACATGTTAGTTCGCAATCCCTGACGCAGTTCCTTCACCAGCATCGGGCTGAGCTTGCCGGGGAAATCGGCGAGTTCTTTCGTTGGTGCTGGCTGGTCGTCGGGCATTGGGAGGGTCTCTATTTCCTTGTCTGATCTTGATCCGATCCAACGGGGTTGGGTGATCGATTTAAGAGGGGACAGTTAACTGACAATCGCGGTTCCTTCTGCTTCGAGGTTTCCGAGTATTTCAATAAATGCGTCTTCGAGTTTTACTTCCTCCCGGTGAAAATCGGTCACGGCGATGTCGTCCTTGATCATACGCTTCAGAATAGCGGCGACTTCATCGGGTTCCGCGGAGTCCACAAGGATGCGGGCGCCGGTTTTGGTGGCCTCTTTGAAGCGTACTCCCGGATTCAGCTCGGTCCATTCTTCCAGCTTTTCAGGATCTCCCGCTACACTCACGGCAATGACGGTCTGGCCCTCTTTACTCTCTCTGAGACTCTCGGAGCTGCCGTGATGAATGATTTGCCCCTGATTGATAAACAGGAGCGTGTCGCACATTTCCTCCAACTCGGAGAGGATGTGAGAGCTGATGAAAACAGTTTTTCCCTCGGAGGCAAGAATTCGAATGAGGTGCTTCAACTCGACACGGGCTTTGGGGTCAAGACCTGCTGCCGGCTCGTCGAGAATGAGGACGTCGGGATCGTGAATAAGAGCACGGCCGAGACAGAGACGTTGTCCCATTCCTTTACTCAGCTGATCAATGAGCCGGTCGCACAGGGTCGTGAGATCGGTGAAATCCATGACTTCTTGAACCCGTTCGACTCTTTCGTCACCGGAATATCCGAGGGCGCGGGCGAAGAAATCAAGATACTCCAGCACCGTCATGTTCTTGTAGGTTCCGAAATGATCGGGCATCCAGCCGATACGGTGACGAACTTCCGAGGGGTAGCCAACGACGTCATATCCGCAAATCTTGGCAGTGCCGCGATTCGGATAATCCAGGGTTGCCAGGATCCGCATGGTGGTCGTTTTCCCGGCCCCGTTTGCTCCGACAAATCCAACTACCTGGCCCGGGGTAATGGTGAACGAAATATCACGGACCGCGTGGACTCCTGAAAACCATCGAGAGAGATTGGTCACTTCAATCGCAGGTGCTTTGGTCTTAAGTTCACTCATTGTGATTCCTCTTCTCCGGATTTGTCTACCGCTTCAAGAGCCTCTTCGCCGGGCTGGCCGGAATCAACCGTGCCGGTGAGAATGACAGTTTCGTTCTGCCAGCTGATTCCCGCATGAGTCTTGATCAGCAAATCACCGGGCTGAGTGGCAGTGGCGAAAAATTGCCCGGGACGTAATCTTAAAGAGAGCACTTTGTTGTGGATGGAAAGCTCCTTGCAAAGATCTTTTACGAGGGCTGCATGAGAAGTGCCTTCAATTTTCTTCAGCGGAATTGTGTTACCTGGATCGATCTGCTGACCCGGTGGTGAGGAATAGGTCTCATCGCTGGATGTCCGGAAAATGAAATCCGAAACAGGAAATGCGAGAGATGAAAACAATTCCGGCGGGCTTCCCTCTTCGGCAGGCTTCCGGACTTCGATCCGCGAACGGGTGGGGCGGACGGTTCTTATCGTATATGCCTGTTCTGATCGGCTCGTGAAGAAGTCACCCTGATAGCTTTTTCCGCTGAACTCAAGATTTCCGAGAACGCGGCTTCTGGAGGAAATTGGGTTCCAGGGAGAGTCAGGAATGTCGACAGGAGAAATCTCAAACTCTTCTTCAGCTTCAAACCCGGCCTTCATGATGACGCCTGTCCTGCTGAATTGTTCCTGAGACACATACATCCTCATTTCGTCCTCGTTGGACTGAAGCTCAGCCACGGCGATCCTGGCTCCCTTCCCGCCAATTCCATCCTGAAAATAAATGATGATGCCCATCACGATGACAGCCGCCAGGGAAATGATGGGAGTAGTGATAAAAAGGCGGTGACGGCGACCGGGTTTGGCGAACCAGAAAAGGTTTACCGGGCCTACAATCATGGCAAATACAAAGAGGATAGAGAATGTCAGTAGGAGATTAAACTTTTTCTCCCCAAAATTATGGTAGAGCAGCCAGCTGTTCCCAAAACCTTTGGAAATGTGGGCGTTTCGGACTGGGATGCTACTTCGATAAGTGGGCACCAGACTTTCGGGGAGAGAATCGCCATCCCACCTCCGGAGCCGCACTGTTCCAAGTCCCAGGTCGAGGCGATCATAGTTTCCTGTCGAATCGAGGAGTTTTACAAGAGTTGGGTGTTTGAGATCGAAATCCATGTCGGTGGAAAAATACTCCACCTGTCCGCCCAGTCTGATCCACTCGACAATGGCCTGGCGCTGAGCCGACTCGAGCTTGGCCCATGTTTCTTCATCGATTAGAAATCCATCGAGACAGGTGTAGCCAATCCATTCGCGGGGGAGAAGCTTCGTGTTGTAAGTGTCGCCGAAAGAGTTGCCTCCGTATCCCATGGCGTCTTTCTTCTTATCCAGAGACACAAGGCTGCGATTGGCCAGGTTTTCGCTAAGGGCGATGCTGGGCCAGTTTCGGGATGAGTTTGAAGAGTGTTCTCTTGAGAGCCGGGGCAGTCCGGGAGAGGTGGCTGAGATTTCGATCTTCTGATAGGCAGAAGAGGAATTTAAAAGGGGGGAAACCGGAACAAAAAAATCAGACTGGATTTCGCTTCCCGCAGAAACTTCGTATCGCGAGTTCGCCCGGTAACCAAGGCTCCCGTATGTCTCCTTACTGACGAATTGCAGATTCCAAATACGATCGCGATTGGTGTTGTTGCGAATCACAATTCGATAAGGCGCGTATCCTGCCGTCTTGCTGCCTCCGAAGGTGCTGGTCACCCTGATAAAGGACTTGTTCGTATCTTCGTATGTTTGATTGAGAATCTCCTCGCCGGAAAAAACAGGGAAAGGGAACAGCGCTGCGATTCCTGACACCAGAGCAATGAAAGCAGGTCGCGTTCGCGATTTCAAAAAGTGAGGCATACGGGAAAACAAGGAACAGGGGGAATACGGTCAGTTCAGGTTTGCTCTTTCAGGATTCCTTTAAAGTGTTTGGCAGGGCCAGGTCCTGGTGGGGGATTTCCTTGAGGAGCGCTTCGACAACCTGCCGGCTGGTACGCCCATCGATTCTAGCGCTGTATTCCAGCACGATCCGGTGTTGCAGAACAGGAATTGCCACTGCGTCAATGTCATCATAACTCGCATTGGGACGACCGGCCATGAGGGCTCTCGCTTTGGCTGCGGAAGCAAGACTGAGAGCAGCACGAGGGCTGGCTCCGAATTTGATATTCACTGCCGTGCATGACTCGCCGCTGTGAGTTGCGGTCACGAGACGGGCAATGTAATTGGAAACCACTTCAGGAAGATAAATCTCGCGGACCGTGTCGATGATCTCGTTGAATTCTTCCCCGCTCAAAACCGTGCCGACTTCGGGTTCTATCCCGATCTCGCGGTTGTTCACGATTTTTTCCAAAGTAGCAGTGGTGTTGCGCGGAACATCCAATTTAAAAAGGAAACGGTCCAGTTGTGCTTCAGGAAGGGGGTAGGTTCCCTCCAGTTCGATAGGGTTCTGGGTGGCGAGAACGAAAAACGGAGCCGGGAGCTCATGAGTTTCGCCGAGGACTGTGACCCGACGTTCCTGCATTGCCTCGAGAAGAGCTGACTGGGTTTTGGGCGAAGCCCGATTGATTTCATCGGCAAGAACGAGATTGGCGAAAACGGGCCCACGTTGAAAAACGAACTCACGCCCGTTTTCGGTTTCCTGAAGCAAAGGATTTCCGGTGATATCACCGGGAAGAAGGTCGGGAGTGAACTGAATTCGTTTGTTCTCAAGATTGAGTGTTTTTGCCAGTCCTTTGACCAGTTCCGTTTTCCCGAGACCAGGCAGGCCTTCCAGTAAAATGTGCCCTCGTGCGAGAAGGCCGGTGACAACGAGATCGACAAGAGATTCCTGCCCGTAGAGAACTTGATTGAGAGCCGTGACCAGCTGGTTTACCTTATCTGCCTGCTTTTTGATCACTGAATCATCAATTGCCATGAGCTGATTGAACAGTTGGCAGGGCAAACATGCAAAGTGAAAACCTGATTAGATGATGGTTTTTTAGGAAAATACTTCGCAACTAGCGGTTGATTTTTCAGTGAAGAAAGGTATTAACGTGGTTTTCCCGTCGAATTTGACGGTCAACTGTACACCTAGACAGAGAAATGGTAAAAATCAGACTAAGGCGCGAAGGCGCGAAAGACCGTCCTTATTATCGCATTGTTGTGGCCGATTCCCGGTCACGACGTGAAGGACCGTATATCGAAGATCTCGGTACTTACGATCCTATGAAAACGGAGGACGACCTCAAGCTTAACGTTGAAAGAGCGGACAAGTGGATTGGTGACGGCGCTCAGCCTTCTGAGACCGTAACCAATTTGATCAAAAGAGCTCGCAAAGCTGCTGCAGCAGCAGCCGAGTAAGTTCTTTTCGACTTCGGTTTTTTCAGCCCGGGCAAACCCCGGAGCATTGTGGTACCGATTGAGGAAAAACGGATTTTCCGCTTTCCCTCTTTGCGGGCTGAATGTTATTTTCCGTCCTATGGAAGCAGCCCTCGCCGTTCAGGAATATCTTGAGTATGTCATCGTGCAACTCATCGAGCATCCTGAAGAAGCGGGGGTTTCGCATCAGGAGAAAGATGGGCGGCATCTTTATTTGATTCGTCTTCATCCAGATGACGCCGGGCGGGTGATTGGGAAAAACGGAAAGACGATCAAGGCGATTCGCAGTCTCGCGATCGCTTCCGCGCAGAAAAATGATATTCGCGTGGACGTAGAACTTGAAGAGGAAGACTGACTCGCGGCTTTCCGATTCTTCAAATTTTTCATAGGAACTAAGGGCGTTTTTAACGTCCTTTTTTGTTGTCCGGATTTCTTTTTCCACTAAGAATTTCGACATGACGTCCCTCGTTCCCATTTCACGTCTTTCCTTTTCGCCTGTACCTATTCTCATAGCGAGTTTGCTGTGCTTTGCGGTCAGCGTTTCTTTTTCCGCTGGTGATGATCGCAAGCGCGGCGGAAAAGGGAAGCAACGCCCGCCTCGCGGAGGTGAGGTTGGAGAAGTGCAGAAGGCCTTGGTGGAAACAAAGAAGCAGCTTGAGCGAACCCGTGACAGTTTGCACGAAGCTCATCGTGAACTCGGCTTCAAAGCGGAAAGGATTTCCCGTCTGGAACAGCAGGTGAAAGAGATGTCGGAACAGTTGAAGACTGCAATTGTCGAAATTCGCAGGCTTTCACAGAAGGCGGATCAGCCGATCGCCCGGATCCAGCAAAGTTTGGAGAAAGAAAAGAAGACCAACGAAGCGCTGAAGAAGCAGTTGGAGCAGATGAGGGTCGCCGCAGCAAAGGCGGTTGCTGAAGCCAGAAAGGAAAGGTCGAAATCCAAGCCTGATTCAGAGAAAGGTGCGAAGCCTGAGAGAAAGGTGGTCGCGAAGAAATCGACTTCGAGTTCCGGGAAAAACCCAAAGACGGTCAATCTCGATCCTGTCCTCTATGAATTGCGAAGCGCCGTCAATTATGAAGGTCGCGATCGACTGGTGGAGGAAATCCGGGTAATTCTGAAATCTGCTCCTGAAGCAGTCTTCTATCTAACTGGTCATGCGGATGACAGTCGTTGGGATCAAACGAATCGCGATATCAGTCTGAACCGGGCTCAGTTTTTGGCGAATCATCTTCGGTTCAGCGGAATTTCTGCGGATCAGATCAAAGTAAAAGGGGAGGGGAGTAAAAAACCTTCCAAAGCGGGGAATCGGCGTGTCGAGATTCAGGTGCGGAATTTATAAGCGGGTTGAATGCCGTGCGGCTTAATATTTGATTGACCGCACCATGGGTATCGATGAAGTGAGAGGCGGTTCGATTCAATATCATGTCATCTGATTCTTCATCATCCAACAAACCTGTGTCCCTTGTTACCGGCGGGGCAGGTTTTCTCGGTTCTCACCTGTCTGACCGCTTGCTGGCAGAGGGCCACCGGGTCATTGCCGTGGATAATCTTCTGACCGGTTCCGAGGCAAATATCGCGCATCTTGCAGGGAACAGTGATTTTGATTTCATCAAGCATGATGTGACGAAGTACATCGATATTGCGGGCGATGTTGATTTTGTTTTTCATTTCGCCTCTCCGGCCAGTCCGATGGATTACCTGGAGCTCCCGATTCAAACCTTGAAAGTGGGATCGCTGGGAACTCACAACGCGCTTGGCCTCGCCAAAGCCAAGGGGGCGAAGTTTTTAATCGCATCCACTTCGGAGGTCTATGGCGATCCGCTGGTTCATCCTCAGACAGAAGATTACTGGGGAAATGTGAATCCGATCGGACCGCGTGGTGTCTACGATGAGGCAAAGCGTTTTTCGGAAGCGATTACCTTTGCTTACAATCGCTCACACGGGGTCGATACAAAAGTTGTTCGGATTTTCAATACCTACGGCCCGCGGATGCGCCTTCGGGACGGCAGGGTGGTTCCTGCTTTTATCGGGCAGGCCCTGGAAGGCGAGCCTCTCACGGTATTCGGTGACGGATCCCAAACCCGCAGTTTTTGTTTTGTAAGGGATTTGATCGACGGAATTTTTCGCCTCAGCCAGAGTAGTTCTCACGGTCCTGTGAATATCGGGAATCCGAAAGAGATGACGATTCTGCAATTTGCTGAGAAAATTCTCTCATTGATCGATACGGATTCGAAAATCGAATACCGCCCACTTCCCGAGGATGACCCCAAAGTCAGACAGCCTGACATCTCGCTGGCGCGCGAACTTCTGGGATGGGAGCCCATTGTGGAAGTGGATGAAGGACTCGCAGAAACCATTGATTACTTCCGCAAAGATTGATGCTTCCGGCCGACATCGGAAAAAAACCCCATTTGTTGGCATTTGTGTCTTTACGTCATGGTTTCCCATGTCGTAGGGTAAAGAGCGAAGCTGGAGAATTGTGATCCGGCATATCCAATTAATGACTCTCTACAATCTTATGAAATCCTATTTAGCAGGTATTTTTATCATCGTTTTGCTTGGCCTTTTCTCATCGCTCGAAGCCCAGACCCCGGTCCAGGTGAATGATGGGATCAAAGTTGAGGTGAATTTTGATACCCAGCAAACCCCTGATTTTCAGGCAGGAAATGTGGATGCCAAGAAAATTCCAAATCCTCGCGACTGGCTCGAAGTGGAAGTCCAGTTCGAACCTGAGGTCGCTCCCCGTAAAGCGATTGTTCCAAAAATCATGCTTCGCTACTATGTCGCGATTGAAAGTGAAAATGGAACCAAAGTGATAACGGGAGATGTGAATCACGTGAACGTGTTGGGTGATGAAGATAATTTCTCAGTCGCTTACGTGTCTCCATCCATGCTCTCCAAGATTACCGGAGAACATAAAGGTTTTCAGTCGAGCTCAGTTAAAGGGGCTGCTGTTGAAGTGTTTTTCAACGGAGTTTCTAAGGGTGGTGCTTCTGCAAGCGGAAGCCCGAGTGGGCGCTGGTGGGAAAAGGTTCCCAATGAAGCAGGAGTCCTTTCGAAGGATAAAACCCCATTTGCATTGCTCTGGATTGATCGATACGCAGATATCGAGTCCAATTAATTCCTTGAGAAACCCTGACGAAATAGAGTTTCTTACATCTTGTACTTGTCAAAAACGGAAAAATCGGATTAGTCCTGAGTCGAACACTCTTCAGTGAAGAAGAGTAACTCAATCATTTATCATGGCGGAAGATCGCATTGTTTCATTAAATCTGGGGTCGCAGCAGGTCTCAGGTGCTGTTTTTACCAAATCACCGGGAGGTGGTTTGCGACTGGATCGGTACGAACGCACAGACTTGGTTGGAGATCCCTCCGAAGATAGTCGACGTCTGGCTCAGGCCCGCATGGCTGTCAAGGAAGTTGCTGGAGGTCTGAAGCTGAAAGGTGCCAAGACTTCGTATGTCGTGCCTTCTTTCCCGGTTCTGATGAAGTTCGCCAGTCTTCCGGCTCTGGACGGAGAGCAGGTCGATCAAATTGTTGAATTTGAAGCGCAGCAGCAAGTTCCTTATCCGATCAACGAGGTCGTCTGGGGCTGTCTCTTATACACATCTGACGCTGCCGACGAAGAGGATAGTGTAGA
>OJCB01000411.1_pt1 | contig 16444 bp, 12 predicted proteins | sample 1591501 | NCBI WGS metagenome assembly OJCB01 (sample SAMN05416813, study PRJEB24817) | seawater metagenome | isolation source: Sea water | place: Canada:Atlantic | collected 2013-07 | reverse complement strand
CTTCGTCGGCAGCGTCAGATGTGTATAAGAGACAGGTTTTGGGAGTAGGTGTATACCACCATCGGAGGCCCCCCGACATTGAACGCGCCTCCCAGAATTCCCCCGGCAATTCCAATGGGTATTGCTGATCTTTCAGGAAGAGAAATGCTGCGCAGCCGCTTTCCCGAAAATTCGCTCAAAGCGATGAGAATCAAAACGATTCCAAGCGTCCGAATGACCCAGTCGGCGTCCATTGCCCTCAATCCAAAATACCCGATAGGAATGCCCAGCATCATCCCAATGATGAGTGGTAGCGCAAGACGGAGCTGAAACCCCGCCCGGTTAAAAGCCATCACTGCAAGGGTGACAAAAAGGTTGAAGACTGACACCAGTGCAATCCCCTGATCAACCGGCATGATCAGCGGCAATAAGGATATGCCAACGAGAGCAAGACCGAAGCCAGTTGCCGACTGGACAAAGGCCGCGAACGCAAGGATCACGACAAGATTGACAAAGAACCAATCCATACCGGATCTTCAGGGATCTTTCGTCGTCTCCACTCCGATCGATACCTCATCGGATTCACCAGCCACGGGAGCAACCGCCATCAAGTGATCGCCACGGTTCCGCCATTTCAAAAGAGACAACTCCCCGGAAAGTCGATCCAGGCCGGTGTTGGCATAACCGCCGCCAACATCAATGCTCAGTCCCTGTCTGATTTCAAAATGAAGGTGAGCCAGGTAGTTTCCTCCGGCTGTTCCAACGGTCCCGATCTCGGTGCCCCGACGGATCTGTTTTCCCATGGACACTTTAATCGTGTCGAGGTGGCCGTAAAACGTTTCGATGATCCGGCCATCGGGAATTTCATGAGCGAGAATGACGACATTCCCCCATCCGTCCGAAGGCCAACCGGCGAAGACCACTTTTCCATCAGCTGCTGCATAAACAGAATCTCCCAGATCCGAGTCCCAGCCTCCGATTCCATTCAAATCGTCTCCGAGGTGTTTGTCTGTCAGGAAAGGTTGAGCGTTGTAGGCCAGGGCCCCGTGTTCGCTACCCATCGGGGCATCCCAGCGAACCGCCAGCGGAGCTGATACCATCTCGATTGGAGAAACCACGAAAAAAGCAGGATCAATCGGCCCCTCACTTTTGATCGGGAGCAGCCCATTGGGCGCGGCGGCTTCCATTTCATCGGCCTTTTCGTCAGAAGAATTCCGCAGTGCGAACCAGGAAACCATGGTGATCGCAGCAAAAATGACCGTCAGCGGAAGAACATAGCGATACCACTCCGTAAGGTGTCGTTTAACATCAAAATGGATCGCGGTTTTCACTTAAATAAATTCTCAGCAGGTTCAGTCAATGACTCGACGGGGCAACTTTGCGCAAGTTTCGCGGAAGACGAATCATTTTCTGCTACATTGCGCCAAGCGCAAAATGGAACCCGAGACCAGTCACCTCCGCCGATTCAGGATCGACCTCGCCTACGACGGCCGCCTCTTCGCGGGTTGGCAGAGTCAGGCCTGCGGGAATACGATTCAGGATGTTCTCCTGGCAAAAATGAAGCTGATCTGTCCGGAAATCGAGTCCGTTCAGGGGTCCGGTCGCACCGACGCCGGTGTTTCTGCGGCGAATCAAGTCGCTCATTTTGATGTGCCTACCGACTGGAAAATGACCGCACGCGACTGGAGGAATGCCCTCAATGCCCACCTGCCTCCATCGATCCGGATTTTTAAGAGCAATGAAGTGGCATCGGACTTTCACTCGCGATTCAGCGCGATCGGAAAAACTTATCGTTATCAAATTTGCTGCGGCGAGGTTCTTCCCCCGCTGGAACACGGCTTGACCTGGCTTCTCCGGGATTTCGATGAGATCGAGCAACTGAAAAAAGGCGCTGAAGCATTCATCGGCACCCACGATTTCCGCTCTTTCTCCGCCAATCGGAATGATGGAAAGGACCAAACCCGGGATTGTGTCAGGGAAATCCTCAGCGCCACGGTGGAAAAGGGCCAACAGGAATCGATCATCATGACTTTCTCCGGGGATGGATTTCTTTACAAAATGGTTCGATTCCTGGTCGGCTCATCCGTCTACTTTGCTCAAGACAAGCTATCCCTTCCAGAAATAGAACATCTACTTTCAGGCAAGTTTCCATTGGAAAAGGCACCCTACTGCGCCCCTCCCGATGGCCTCAGCTTGATGGAAGTGCGATATCCTGTTGAATTCGCGGGGAAATAGCGGTTTATCTCCATCGTAGGAATGGCCTTGTTTTTTAAGAAATCGGCACCGGGCGAGAACCGGATTGAAAACTCCGGTCGTTGGCCGGTGCGGTTGACGCACTTTTACCTGATCGAAGATTACGAATTTCCGCCGACGAATTTCCCGGAAATCTTCTTTGTGCAGGAAGGGAACTTCCTTCACGAGACGGAAATTGGCACGCAGGCTCTCCGCGAGGGAGCTATCGCAATGGTGAATCCGGGAAACCGGCACATCATCAAACAGCCGCAGGAAGTCGTCCTCAGCCGGGTTCGCTATCTCCCGGAATGGCTTGCCCAGGAGTATCAACTGATCATCAACTCTCCGGAAGTGGTTTCCCTTTTCTTCGATCAATCCTGGTTCCGCTATCCGCGCGACGACACCCTCCATGTCTTCACGACCCAGGAGAGTTCGTCCAATCAGATCAGCAGTGAACTGGAGTATTTGCGTTCACTTTTGAAAAACAACCGCCAGCTGGATCCTGCCGCCCGCGTTTCCGTGCTGAAGCTAATGATGCTGATTGCCGACGAGCATCATCGCTACTGGCGTGGCGTCACCGAACTTCAGTTTGAACCTGCGGCAAAACATGCGCTCGATGTCATCGAGCGGAAAGTGCTCAATGGTGATCCTTTTTACGAATTGAAGATGGCCCGCGGCGGGTTCGATAAGAAGGAAATCGAAACGACTTTTCGCAACCTCACCGGAATGACTCTTCCTGAATATGCGGAACGCCGACGAGTCTTCCATGCCGCTTGTCAGTTGCTCGGAAGCAGCGATGAGCCACGTAAGATCTCCAAGGAACAGGGATTCAAAACCACCTCTGAGTTTTCGAAGCAGTTCCAGAAAGTTTTCGGGATTTCCCCGAACGTTTATCGTCAGAAATTTGGCTCCGCCGCCGAGCCATCCGGCGAAATCGGGGATCGGGATTGAAACTCCGATTCTCGTTTGATTCCAAAGCGGGCCGCGTGTTTCTTCACGACCTGATTTTTTCCCACCATCACCTTTCATGAAACCGGTAGCCGAACAACTCGAAATCCTTACCAGCGGAACTGCGCAAATCGTCAGCGAGAAAGAACTGGCAAAGAAACTGGAACGCGGAACCCCACTGCGAGCCAAGCTCGGCGTCGATCCCACCTCACCGGATCTCCACCTCGGCCACAGCGTCGTATTGGAAAAATTGCGACAGTTTCAGATGCTCGGGCATCAGGCCGTTCTCATCATCGGAGATTTCACCGCTCAAATCGGGGATCCAACCGGACGTTCCAAAGCACGGCCTCCTCTTTCGCGCGAAGATATTTTGGTAAATGCCAAAACCTACACGGAGCAGGCCTTCCGGATTCTCGACAAAGAGAAAACCGAAATCGTATTTAACGGGGAGTGGTTCAACAAGATGACTTTCTCCGATGTGATCCAACTCAACGCCCGGGTCACCATGCAGCAAATGTTGCAGCGGGAGGATTTCAAAAACCGCATCGCCAACGATCAGGAAGTTCGCCTTCACGAAATTCAGTACCCGATTGTGCAGGGATGGGATTCGGTAGAAGTCCGCGCTGATGTCGAACTCGGCGGAACCGATCAGCTTTTCAATATTCTCGTCGGACGTGATATGCAGAAATCTGAGGGCATGGAACCGCAGGTCGTAATGTGCATGCCGCTTCTGGAAGGGCTCGACGGAGTTCAGAAAATGTCGAAGAGTCTCGGTAACTACGTTGGAATCTGCGAACCGGCTGGCGAGATGTTCGGGAAATTGATGAGTGTTTCGGACGAACTCATGGCCCGCTACTCAACGCTCTTGTTGGGCGAAGAGATCGATCCGGATGCTCACCCACTCGAGACGAAAAAGGCAATGGCTGCAGCTCTGGTCACTCGCTACCACAGCGAGGAAGCCGCACAGAAGGAGATCGACAATTGGAACAACCGCGGAAATCTTGAAGAAGTCGAGCTGCCCGCTTTCTCGCCTCCCGCAGATCGTAGCGATCTCTTAGGCATCGTCGGCGCTGCATTCCAATCTATCGACGAGCCAAAAAGCGGCAGCGATATCCGCAGATTGATCCAGCAGGGCAGCATTCAAATCGACGGCGAAAAAGTCACCGATCCCAAAGCTGAGCCGGGACTCGAAGCAGGACAGGTTCTCAAGCTGAATAAAAAGCGCAGTGTGAGGATCGGGTAGTTATCGGCTCTGCCGATTCCAGCATACAGGACCGGTTCAGTTCCGCGTGCTTCAGCCTCGCTCGGCCAGTGAGGTTTGCGCTTTACTTCGGCTTCAGCAAAATCGCTTTCCACTCGGCGGGAAGCCCTTCGCTTGCCTCGATCCAATTCTTCGCAAGCGCACGATCAGAAGTGAGCCATCTCCTCGCCTGATCCATCGTCTTCTCCCGCTTCGTCTTCAGGTCTCCGATTGCCAGAGCCCAGGTGAGGGCCGTTTCCCGATCGGTATATCCTGCGGCACTAACGAACTCCGAAATGGCTACATCCCGCAGCGGTCCGGAATCGAGCTTGTTGAGAGCGACGGCTGAGGACTCCAGATTCGATCTTGCCCAGCCTCCAAAAAGCCCGCCAATGGCCTCCTTCCTCATTTTTTCACTGGGCAATTCCAGCGCACGGGAAACATAGGATTCTCCTCCTTTGTTATACCCGAAACTCCAGAACGAGGATCGCGCAAGATTGGCGAGCGAATCGGAACCGGTAGAAGTATTCAGAAATTCGAGAAGCTTGTCCGGGGATTTTTTTGCCCATTCAGAAGCAACTCCGCTATACGCTTCTTTTCTCACCTCTTCCGGTAAACTCGCGATCTGTTTCACCGCTTCGCTTGGAGATACTTCAGCCCATGCGGTCATGATCCACCGGACGGCGAGATTCTGCCCCGTACCCGAATCTAGATTTTTGGTCGCCCAATCGATAGCTTCCTGAGGATTCCCCTTCCGTGCCATTCGACTCAGCGCACTGGCCAGAAACGAGTCGGTGTCGTCTCCTTCTGGAAGGTTTTTTTGACCGAACTCAAGCGCTGCCGTCGGATTAATATCAGATAGAAAATACAAAATCGACTGCGTCATTTTCTTGGTTCCCTCGCTCTCTGGCATCTCGGAAAAGGCATCCAAAGCGCGAAGGGCATCTTCTCCATCCCAGCCCTGGAAGATATGATAGGTCGTCCCTTCCAGATTGACGTGTTCTCCATTCTTTTGAAACCATTCAAGAGCGCCCTCTACATCTTCCCCTGACTTCAGCCAGTTCAACCATCCCTGCCCGGCCATCGCCGCCATCGCTTCATTGGTTGCCACGGCGGAACCAAGGCCTTTCACAAATGCAGCCGGGTCGGCCTCCATACGTGCTTGAGCGACACGTGAGATTACGTGATCCTGAAAAGTCCCCGGAGGCTTTTCCATCAGCCATTCCATCATCGCGGAGTTGTCCTGTTCCCCCCAAACCTCGAGAAGAGCCACCAGCTGATTTTGATACTGCCACTTCTTGTTCCTTTCCGACAAAAAACGCTCGGCGAGAGGAGCAAGTCCGGATAGCTCTTTCGTCGAAGCCAATTGCTTCGCGAGGTGGATCGACTCGAACAAACCCGTCACTTCAAGAATACGGCGATCCACGGTTTCCGGCGCAGTCTCCACAAGATTTGATAGCAAAGTAAACAGAGCAGCATCCCGGGTCTTCCCCTCGGGTAGTTCATCAACCCAAATCTCCGCCGCAAGGGCATCCTGCCCGGTCCAAACTTCGACGATTTTTTCAATTCCGAGCCCTTTCCCGCTGCTTTCGAATTGATCGGCCCATATCAGAGCGGCATCCTCAAGCGAAAGGCTGGCCAAACGACCATAGGCCGCCGCAATCAGGACCGGGTTTTTGTCTTCGATATCATCCTCTGTAAAAAATTCGAGAACCTCTTCTTTGCTCGCCAACGAAAAAATCCTCCCCACTTCAAGATGAGCTTTGCCCATTCGCTGCCCATCGATGATGTAAGGAGCACCTCCCGGATTCGCCGCCTGATGCGCCAACTCTTCGAGACGCTCGCGTGATTCAGCGAAGGTCTTGCCCGTTCGCGGATCCCGGGGAACGCCATCGCCGTTCGACTCCGCTTTTCCTGACAAACCGCCAGGTTTCAACCCGGTCACTTCAGAGATATCGCCCGAAGAATTACTACGATCGGAAGAAACCCGGGGCGAATAAATACCGATGACATATCCCGCTATTGCCAGCACGGGAATGCAAATAAGTTTCAAAGATGGCTTCATCGGCTGTTACTTGAAAATTTGTGCTTTCACCTTGTCGGAAATCGAAGTGTTCCCGCGAATCGCCTTCTCTGCTTCTTTCGGATTCTTCTTCATCCAGTTCTTGCCCCGGTATATCAGTTCCTTCTCCCGGGCACCAGCATTGGAGATTTGTGTCGCCAAGTCTATCGCCAGCGCAGGATCGCGACGGGCAGCAAAACTGTTGAATCCCTGGATCGCCACGTTTCTCAAGGACCCTTCCGGCACTTTTGAGATCGAATCAGCCCCGGCCTTCGCATCCGACAGGGCCCAGCCTCCGAACAGCCCTTTCACCGCATCGTGTCGCAATTTCCCCGGAGGCATCTTGAGTGCTTTCTGAAAATATTCTGTCCCCCCTTTTTCTTCCGCGAAATGACGGAACGAATTACGGGTCAGGGTGGAAACAGCCTGAGGCTCCTCCGCATTCTCCAGAAAAGCGATTACACCGTCCGGATCTTTCTCCGCCCACTGATAAGAGATCCCGGATAGAGCGTCACCTCTCAATTCCTCCGGCATAGTCATGGCAAACTGAGCCGCGGCGTCTGTATCTGCTTCCGCCCACGAGCCAAATGAAAACCGAATGGCGTCGTCCTGAGAACCTTCATCCTCCAGATTCTTGAGACTCCATCGAACAGCTTTCTCCGGCTCCCCCATTCTGGCCCAGTTTCCCACAATTTGGGCAATGGTGGAATCGGACCGCGAGCTAAGCGGCAGTTGTTCCATCGCGAAGGGAAGAACGGTCTCCGGCTGATAACGCCCAAGACGCTCAAAAAAGTCCTGAGAAAATTTGGCTTTAAAATCCGAGTCGGGCATTCCCGCCATCGCCTCCAAAACCCGCGCGGTTCGGTCCGCGGTCCAGTCCCCGCTGTTCACTGCCCGATCAGCGACTTGATACTGCTCAAAACCGCCAGACAGACCTGCGTTTTCCCCCAACCATTGGAATGCGGAACTCTCTGCCCCTTCGGTAGCCAGCCATTTCCACCAGGCCTGACCGGCGGCGAGTTTAATCGCCTGGTTCGTGGCAAACTCTTCAGGTATCTGATTAAGAAATTTTTCGGGATCCTTCGCTGAAGCTTTCCAGAGGGCGCCCTGAAGCTTGTCGGAACCGAGCAACTCAGGATTCTGAGAAAAAAGCCACGCCACCATTTCATCGGAGTTCCGGTCTCCCCATGCAGTGAGGAAAGGCGCCAGCATCGACAGCAGACTCGATCCATCCTCTCTTTTCTTCAGTAGAAAATCCGCAGTTTCGGCCAGCTTCTCTTCTTCCATGGTCTGCCCCAGAATCATGGCCGTTCCGCTATGATACTTACCTGGCTCAGATCCTTCCAACTCGGCAAGCACCTTCTCCGGCTGCGACCTCGCAATCATGCTGATATACACGTCTCTCGCCAGGGTCCCCTGCTTTTCGTCAGCGAGCGAATCCACCCACTGTTCCGCGGCCGGAGAATTCCGTTTTGTCCATACTCTCATCACAGCCCTGAGAGTCTGCATGGACAAAATCGGATCCATGCCTTCACGAATCTCCAACCAAAACGCTGCCGCTCGCTGCGGTGAAATCTTTGCGAAAGCAGAATAGGCAATTTCCGCTATGGCAGCTCCATCCTTTTCGATTTTCGTGTTCCTGATGAAGTCGAGTAATTCCGATTCATTCGCCAATGCGACAATCCCTTCGATCTCCTCCAGAATCAGTTCCCCCTTCATCGGAACGCGATACTTTTCCCAATCGCTGAGATCATCATACTTCGCTAACAGTTCTGTCAGTCTCAGGGCTGCCTCGGAATAGCTCGTGAAAGATATAATCCCAAAACGCTGAAGCTCCTCATCGGAGCCGTCCCTGCCTTTCTCACCTGAACTCAGACCTCGCCCTTCAAAGGTGATGGCCTTTTCTCCGTTCGAGGAATCGACAGTTGAATTCCCCTCACCGGAAAGCTTCTTCTGAACCGTCCCGACTCCGAATCCAATCCCCAATGCGGCGACTCCCACAATCAATCCCGGCAAGGCCTGCATGTCAGGATTGTGTGGAAGCGGGATAGCAAAGGCAAGGTGAAAGAGTAGCGCGTAGCTCCTGTCGATTGCAGAGAACAGGTCCAAATCACCCCGGCGGGCTTCGTCCCCCACTATGCGAGTGAAGTCTGCTTTTCAGTTTGGAAGGCCGGGTGTATTCCGCTAAAGTCCACCCAATGAAGCGAACCCTTTTCATCTTCCTCGCGTGTGTAATCTCTCTCGCCACCGCGGCCGACCGTCCTAACATCGTCCTCATCATGGCGGACGACATTGGCTACGAATGCCTTTCCTGTTACGGCAGCGAGTCAAATAAAACGCCAAACCTCGACGCGCTTGCTGCGAGCGGAATGAAATTCAATCACGCTCACTCTCAGCCTATCTGCACACCTTCCCGTGTGCAGATCATGACGGGGATCTACAACAATCGGAACTATGTAAAATTCGGCTACCTCGATCCGGCACAGACGACATTCGGAAATGTGCTTCGTGATGCGGGTTACCAGACCGCCATCGCCGGAAAATGGCAGCTCGAGGGCGGCTATGAAGGCGTGAAGAATTTCGGCTTCGACCGACATTGCCTCTGGCAACTGACTCGACGCCCCAGCCGTTATCCCAATCCCGGCCTTGAGATCGACAGAGTGGAAAAGGATTTCAAAGAAGGGCAGTTCGGTCCTGATCTGGTGAGCAACTATGTTTGCGATTACATGGCGGAGAAAAAGGGAGACGATCCATTTTTTGTCTACTACCCGATGATCATGCCGCATTGGCCTTTTGTCCCAACTCCTGACAGCGAGGATTGGGACCCAACGATGTGGCGGAATGAGAAAGGCGAACCGGGTGGTTACAAAGGCCCGGAATACTGGCCCGACATGGTCCGCTACACCGACAAGATGGTTGGCAAGGTCGTCAACAAAGTCGAAGCGCTGGGGATTCGCGACAACACGCTCATTATTTTCACCGGAGACAATGGCACCTACGAAAGCATTACAACAAAGATCAAGGGCAAGGACTACAAGGGCGGAAAGAGTTACATGACGGACAACGGAACTCACGTCGCCTTTCTCGCGAGCTGGCCCGGGAAAATCAAAGCAGGAACAAGCAGTGATGCGCTCGTCGATTTCAGCGATGTTCTTCCCACCCTCACCGGGGCCGCTGGAGTAACCACACCCGAAGGTCTCGATGGCAAAAGCCTCATGCCTGTATTCACCGGCGAAGGAGAACGCAACAAGGACCACATCTTCTGCTGGTATTCCCGGGACGGAGTCCGCGATAAAGCGAAGCAGTTTGTCAGGGATCAAAGATACAAACTCTATTCGGACGGGCGATTCTTTGAGACTGCTTCTGACTTGCTGGAGAAAAACCCGATCAAGAAAGACGGCATGAGCGAAGAACTCGCGGCACGTCACAAAGAACTAAAAGAAGCTCTCGTCGCGCACACCGCGAGAACGACAGAATACGATTCGGTCCAGAATGGGAAACGGGATAAGCTGGGAGCGAACAAGCCGAAAAAGAAAAAGGAGAAGAAGCCGAAGAAGAAAAAACCCGCCGCTCAATAGTCAGCAGCAGAATCGATTCTCCATGAACCAGCCGCCCCAAATCATGGGGATCGTCAATATCAATGACGATTCCTTTTCCGGTGATGGAACCCTGGATATTACTGCCGCTTTCGAGCAGGCAGTGAAGATGGTCGGAGAGGGAGCCGACATCATCGACATCGGGGCGGAAAGCGCTCGAACCAACCGCGAAGCAATTTCCGTAGAGGAAGAAATCGGTCGGCTGCTCCCCTTTTTAGATCGTTGTCAGGAGTTTCCCGCAAAGATTGCTGTGAACACCTGGCGTCCCCAAGTTGCTCAGGCAGTGCTGGAAACCGGCAAGGTCTGGATGATCAACGATATCGGCGGTCTCGATACAGATGCGAACGCAAAACTCTGTGCAGAGTTCGGAGCAGTGCTGCTGATCATGCACACAAAAGGCCTCCCCAAGGAACCGCACTTCGAGGAGACCTACACTGACGTCTGGAAGGATCTCGACGAATTCTTTGACTCAAAAATTGAACTCGCTCTTTCCACCGGTCTTTCCCCGGATCAGATCGTCCTCGATCCGGGTATCGATTTTGCCAAGCAGTGCTCAGACAATCTTTCCATCTATCGCGAACTCGAAAGCCTCACCTCGCGGGGATATTCCGTTCTATTGCCCGTTTCCAGAAAGACCGTGATCGGTGACGTCCTTCAACTTCCCGATCCCTCAAGCCGTGATGCAGGAACCGTCGCCTGCCTTGTCCGGGGCTTGCGGGCCGGAGCCAATATTTTCAGGGTCCACAATGTTGCTGCTGCTGCGCAAGCCAGTCAGGTGATCACAGCAATTCACTCCACTTCCTGATCCGGATCATCTTCCTCTTTCTTTGTCTTATTCACCCCGTCATCGATCGGCGCTTGATAGGTCAATCTTTGTTCCTGGATAACTGACATCTCCGGCTCACCGGTTTCGGGGTTATCAAAGAGAAACCCGATGTAGTGGATTGGTTTATCGATTTCGATCTCTCCCAGAGATTCCCCTTCGAACTGGATATCCACTTCATCTTCAAGCTCAACTTCGATCACCTGAGATCTGCGGCCAGCCAGGGTGAGCCTTTTCAACCCGGCTGTGATCTTCAGCGATTCGCGATTGGATAGAGAAACGAGACTGAGCTTCGCCCCTGGATTTCCGCCGAGTTCTCTGAAAATGGTAAACCTCAGTTTGGTCTCCTTTGATCCGTCGCGGTATTCCTTCTCTTCGTCAAAAAAGACGATGATAACATTTTTGCCATTCTCCACCGTAACACTCCCCCCCCTTGATCGAGGCTTGGCGGATTCATTGGCCACGGAGAATCGATAAATGTTAGGAATCAGCGCCACCACTCCGCTGGATTCACCTGTGGGCACCGGTTCGCCACCGGCCATGGATAGTCCTGCTACCTCGATGAAGCTCGGTGTTTTCAGCGAAACAAGATTCACCATTTGCAGAAAGCCCGCTCTCATTTTCGGCTGCCCGTCCTGGGAAAAGCCCGAAACCGAGACCGCGATAAGGATGAAAAGGAAAATACAAAGTTTCATAAGTGGGGACGCTGCAATTACAATTCGCGGGAAGACAGGATTTCCAGTTTCACATCTGAGACTCCTCCCCAACCGTCATGGGTAGGCCGGAGGAACACCTCGTAAACCCGCCGACTTCTTCCTGCTACCACGCCCGATTTGGCATAAACAATCTCGCCATAAGTAAAGATACGAAAGTGCCGACTCGAAAAAGTGGTCGTATTAAAAACCCGCGCAAAGGTCTCCTCCATTTCCGCGTCACTCGCCTGCCTCGGGAGGACTTCATGCTCTTCCATGAGTTGTGAGAGAACCCGCGCAAGATGAGAAGGGCTCAGGAACGGACGCGCCGTCATCAGACCGAGCGCAACTTTATGAATCTTGCCATCCGTGCCGTCGTTCAATCCGTTTTCAAGCGCCTGTTTATCAATCGGTTTCGTATTCTCCGGACCTTCCACCCGGTCCCCTTCCACCGGCAGGACCGCAGAGGAAGCAAAAGGCCCACGGAGAAGCGTTTCGATTTCAAATGCCGATGGCGCACTGTTGATATTCAAGTGGCCGTACTTTTGCTGATAAATCCCTTCAGCATGAAGGCCTGTAGGATAAATCAAGACATAGGGAAGATCCTCCGACTGCTCAGAACTGGGTGCCGAAGGAGGCGGCTGATGATCGCGCGGATCGTAATTTTCATAGAGCTCATCGCTGTCATCCACCCCTTTCAAATTCGTCCCTGTGAAACCGGTTTGAAAAATATCGAGCAACTGTGACGCTCGCATACCGGGACGATCAAACAGCCTATGTTCCGGTCGTCCGATTCGCAGTGTATTCCCCCCGCCCCACGCCTTTCCGGGCGCCGCATCGAGAGGGAGATTTCGAAGGTGGGTGTCCCGATGTTCATCAAACAACTGGGTTGATTGTTTGGTCAGGACGGAATCTCCCTTCCCAACCGGTCCGGCAATCCACATTACCGGGTCGTAGATATTCCCCAACTCTGTCACAGAAAAGAATCTACCCTCATTCGAAATTCTCCATGGAGCCAACTCCGGGTCGTTGTCGGGAGGCGTTAAAGCATCCGGCATCTGATCGTCTGTGGGGACAGAAGGAGGCACGTCGCCATCATACCCTCCATCGGGCCAGTCGCGCACCCTGGTCTCGTCTTTGTAGTAGTCCCGTCCCGCTTTATCCGTATCAAAATTTCGATAGCCCGGGCTCGCTTTCTTATCATAGGTCGCCGCTTCAAATGTCGACATCGAATAATAGGACATAAAGGGATCGCCGAGATGACTGCCAAACCCTTCGTTAAACCCGTAGGCCTTCCCCGCGGTAGCAGGAACTGTCATTCGCATAAAGTAATCCTCAGGCTCCATCACTTCCTTGTGACGCTTGAAGAAAAATCCGAAGCGAATAGGGTCAACTTCCATAAAAATCGGACGGTCGGCTCGACCAGATTGATCGATCTTTACATACTGGAAGGGTTCCGCACCGTCTTCGACGTACTCTTCGTCAAGTTCATCCATAATGGAAAGGTCGTAACCGGCCCGAACCGTCACCCTTTGCCTTCCTCTCAAATCCTGAATCACAGGGAAAGCGATCGGTGAATTTCTCGCTTTATCGATTTCCACGTCCCATTGAATCTTCCCGAAAGACCGAACCACGTAGCCATTCGGAGGCACTGTAATATCCCGTGGAATATCATAGGGCTCATCCAGGACTCGATAGATATTGTTGATATGGTGGGTTCTCAGATTCGATTTAAATTGGAATGGCTCCCGGAATCGAAACGATAACTTCGCCTGCTTGAGCTCGGCCGGCTTGTTGAAAGTGTTCCAAAATTCAGCGTATGGGGTCGCTTCAAACTCGATAATCCATTTTGATCCTTCATCCCGGTAACCAAGGTAGGCAAAGCGGACGAAAAACTCGTTGATCACACTGTAACTGTCGACGCCGCGAAACTTGATCTCCGGCTCGCTTACACTGGTTGTACTTCTGTTGTTGGATGGCTCTGAATCCTCGTCCGCGTAGTCAATCATGTTTGCCGCGAGCGTCCCGAGATAACTTTCATTGTAAGGAAGGCCGCCTCTTCTTTCCTGGCTGAACTTCGGAAGGTTACGACTAATAATTTGTACGAGTCCGCCCTCACCCTCATCAACACTAACCTCACGTTTACGAATATATTTGTTCAGATTGTAGCGGACCTCCCCTTCCTCTGGATACTCATGGCCATAGGGAATCTTCGGAGCAAAAACATAAGGTCGAAGCCCGAGGACAAAACGGTTCTCGTTCCTAATGCCCGGATCTTTCACATAGGAACCACCCGGAGCCAGCCAGTGACGCGAAGCGCTCAGAGATCCGGCGCGATAGTAAGGATGCTCGTCCAGCGCCAGTTGTGACGTCTCCCAGGGTTGCAGAATGATCTCTCTCGGAGAAAGGCCGGGGGCCACCTGATTTGTGAATCGCTGGCCGCGAAATACTTTGGGAAACTGCCATCCCAGTGGGTGATTTCGACCAAGCTCTATTCTGGCTCCCCGCGAGGAACTCCCTTCGGGAAGGGCACGGGAATCAAACGAGTTGTATCCTGGACGAATCAATTCGGTTCCCCCCAACCCGTCTTTTGCCGAATAATGATCTGTCCAACCACCGACCACGTCGACATTGGGAAGACCTTCCATGTCTTCAATCCAATAGGAATAACGCATCCGGAATTTATCACCCGGCTCCAACTCGGGCTCCTGAAAAACCGTTTCCGGAAATCGGTTTTCCGCGACCATGGATCCGGACTCATCCAGGTGAGTAAGGCCAAAGGTCTCGATCTGACCCTCTTCGGTATCCCCGTCAAAGAAGACTGCCGGACCGGCGATCGACTTAGATGCCAAAGTAGGAGTATCCGTCACACTGATATTCGGCATTCGAACGGACTCACTTCTTCCACCGGAAAATAGAGGAATGTGAGTGAGTTCGTCCTCCTCCACTTTAGTGAGAAAAGTATAACGGGATTTCTCCGAAGTACCGACACTGTCTTCCATCAGCGAAGACACGATGTAATCATCATTGTCCGTTAAAGCCTGGAGCAAATTCCGGGCATCTTCAAAGGCAGCCCGCTCCGCCAGATCCGCACGCGTCGCCGAGAGCCTGTATGCGCTGACTTTCTCTTCGTTTCGGGAAATGGAGAAATAGCTGATCGTCAGCAGAACGACCGCGCCCAGAAGAATCAAGGTAGTGATCAAAGCCGCTCCACTGTTTTCAGGGCGATGAGTCCGTTTCATTCAATGATAGCGTTGAGTTGAACCCGCAGGTGAAAAGTGTGTAAATTTTGCTCGATGACCTCCCTCTGCGGAGACCAGTTGTTCGGGTCCGTATCGGTCCAGTCGACGATCCAATCATCCGGCCCCTTCAATCGTCGCGCTGCAGACTCCTTGATGATAGACAAGGTAATATCGATAAAGTCCGGCCGGACCAAAGCCGGCCAGTCATCGGCTTCACTTTCCAACTTTAAATACTTGTTCATGTCGGCGGCGTCCAGATTTTCATACTGCCCCGGCCCAATCTGAATTTGACGATAAGGTTTAAGCTCAAAACGCACCACGTTGTGAGCTATGGGTTCATCAGGAAAGACCGTGTCGTGAATCTCGTCTTTTGGATCCTCCCAATTAGAGGCCATTCCGCGTAAGGGATAGAGAGTTGGGGGAGGAGATGGCAAAAAATCAGGAACTGGATTCTTCGGCCAGGGCTGTATGGCAGTCTTTCCCTCGAAATCATCCTCGCTGCTGATGAAGCGCGAGAAAGTATACGGAAGCTCGCTGTTCGCAAATTTCCCCAGCCTGACTTTTGCCCGGTTCTTCGAAGATAAGGGACGCGCGCCACCTCCGTATTCGTCAAACGCATCATTAACCTCGTTGGAGACCGCCATCACCAATCCACTGGCGTATCCTTGTTTCATCAGGCTGTCTCCTACCCGGTAGTGCCGATGCAGGCGCATACTGCCGCGCCGCTCACCCGCGATGGGCGAATCGTAAGTGTAGGCGACATAATACCCGACGAGACTGGCGTGAGCCATCGCCTCCCATGACACAGCCTTCTCTGAAACCGAAGCCGGCACCTCGCTGCGACGGGAGCGATCATAAGAAACGCTGAACTGCGCATCGATCGGCAACTTGGCAACGAACACCATGGAATCGAAATGCGGATGGCCATTTTGAAAACTCCGCGGCTCCGACAATCCAATGCCTTCTTTGCGATTGATCTCAATCAGTTGAAAAATTCGATTTTCAAAGTAGTAGCGCTGAATGTTAGGAACACTCGCAGGTAAGGGTGGCAGATTTGCATACCTCTCCGTAACAGCGGATCTCAAGTCATTCTGAATCCAGTCCAGCGACACCTGAGTCGCGACCACGTTTTCGGATCGGTCCACCCCGCCCCGAAACTTTTTCATCGTCAACTCAAGGGCCGAAGAGAGCATCAGAACAATGACGGAAAGCAGAACCATTGAGGTCAAAAGCTCCAGGAGGGAATATCCCTTTGCCCCATGCCTGACCGGCGCTGTCGGTCTTTGCATCATAGTTTTCCGGCCAGTACGGTCGTCAGCTTATGACGACTTCGATTTGGTTTTGAAGTAAAAGCCGGCGCCTCGACAAACAGAGTAACTCTGTACATAGGAGGCGCTCCCTGATCCATGGAGAAACCTGACTCTCCGCCCTCAACTTCGATTTTCGTCAGGTAAAAGATATCCGTCTCCGTGGATTCCATCCCCAGATCAAACTCCTCCACCGACAGGGTCCTTAGCAATAATCCATACCGATCAAATGCCAGGTATACTGCCGTTTTTTTCTTGGGAGCCGGAACCGGAACTGTCTCTTATACACATCTGACGCTGCCGACGAAGAGGATAGTGTAGAT
>OJCB01000410.1_pt1 | contig 16462 bp, 8 predicted proteins | sample 1591501 | NCBI WGS metagenome assembly OJCB01 (sample SAMN05416813, study PRJEB24817) | seawater metagenome | isolation source: Sea water | place: Canada:Atlantic | collected 2013-07 | reverse complement strand
GGCTCGGAGATGTGTATAAGAGACAGCTTAACGCTGTCTCCCCCTCTCGCGCAACTGCCGGATTCTCCAGAATGCGCTTTCCCCTGTTTGTCGGGAGAATTGACGTAAAGATTCGTGAAACAGCTGTCCTTTACGCTAACGCTCACCCCACAAAAAAAGCCCCACCTTTCGGCGGGGCTCTTGTTGAATTGATTAATCCGACGGAAAACCGCCGGATGGAAGAAATCAGTCTTCCTTCATTTCTTCGGCAGCTTCAGCACCGCGCTCGGCCATGGCAGCCTTACGGCTCATCTTAACGCGTCCGCGTTCGTCGATGCCGATACACTTGGCGTAAACCATGTCGCCGACTTTGACGATGTCTTCGACCTTATCGACGCGGAAGTCCGCGAGCTCGGAAATGTGGATCATGCCGTCTTTACCCGGAAGCACTTCAACGAAGGCTCCGAAGTTCGTCGTGCTGACCACTTTGCCGTGATAAATCTTATGGATTTCGATCTCAGCTGAAACACGTTCAACCAATTCGATAGCACGTTGAAGGGCTTCTCTATGAGCGGCATAGATGCTGACAGTTCCATCATCAGTGATGTTGATGTCTGCACCGGTTTCCGCCTGAATGCCTTTGATGTTTTTGCCACCAGGTCCGATGAGTTCACCGATTTTCTGAGGATCGATTTTCAAAGTCTCGATACGCGGAGCGTGCTCGCTGAGTGCAGCAGGCTCGCTGATCGTAGCATTCATGACATCAAGGAGATCCATTCGGCCTTGTTTGGATTTGTCGATTCCTTCGAAAAGAATGTCGAGTGGAATACCTGGAAGCTTGAGATCAAGCTGGTAACCGGTAACACCTTCGGTGGTTCCACAGAGTTTGAAGTCCATGTCGCCGAAGAAATCTTCACTACCGATGATGTCGATAATGGTGACGTAGCGTTTCATTTCTTCGCCGTCCATCTCAGTTACAAGACCGCAGGAAATACCGGCAACTGGACGTTTCAGTGGAACACCCGCATCGTAGAGGGACATTGAACCGGAACAAACCGAAGCCATTGAAGTGGAACCATTGGACTCCATCACTTCACTGGAAACACGGATCGCGTAAGGGAATTCCTCTTCGCTCGGGATTACTGGAAGAATGGAACGCTCTGCAAGCGCACCGTGTCCAATTTCACGACGATTCATGCCACCCATCCGACCGGTTTCACCGACGGAAAATGGAGGGAAGTTGTAGTGAAGGATGAAACGCTTCTGGTCTTCACCACCAGCGTAGTTGTCGAGGTATTGCTTCTCGTCGGCAGGTGCCAGAGTCGCAATCGCAAGAGCTTGAGTTTCACCACGGGCGAAAATCGCGGTTCCGTGTGTGCGGGGCATTACTGAAATCTCAGCATGCAATGGACGGATGGTGTCTTTGTCACGGCCGTCGCAACGTTTGCCCTGGTCGAGAATACTGATGCGGAATGCTTTTTTCTGAACAAAGTCAAAAGCCTGACCCATGTCGAAATCAGTCGCTTCAGGATGTTTCTCCAGAATAGCGGTCTCCAAATCCTTGCGAAGAGCACCTGTTGCTTTGGCGCGCTCAACTTTGCTTGGCTTGTAAATCGCGTCTTCGATGCGATCACCAATGACTTCGTAAGCGATGTCGAGGAGTTCCTGCTTGGCGGTAAGGAGTTCAACTTCACGTTTTTCTTTACCAACCTTTTTAACAAGCTCTTCCTGAGCATCGAGAATTGGCTGAATAGATGCTTGAGCAAAGGTCAAAGCTTCTTTGAGCTTCTCGTCAGGGACTTCTTCCCCGGCACCTTCGATCATGATGACCTTGTCACGCACACCGGCGTATACGAGATCGAGGTCACTCTCGGCGCGCTCATCGAAAGTTGGGTTCGCAATGAACTCACCATTCACGAGTCCCACACGGACAGCAGCAAGCGGTCCAGCAAACGGGATATCGGAAATCGCGAGAGCAGCGGAGGCTCCGTTCATGCTGAGAATATCGGAATCGTGGATTGCATCTGCACTGAGAAGCAAAGAAACGATCTGTGTATCGTAGAAATAACCTTTAGGGAAAAGCGGACGCAAAGGGCGATCCGTCATCCGACAGGTGAGAATTTCTTTTTCAGTTGGGCGACCTTCACGTTTGAAGTAGCCACCTGGAAAACGGCCGCAGGCAGCCGCTTTTTCTTTGTATTCAACGGAAAGCGGGAACCAGTCCTGACCTTCACGGATTTTAGTTTGCGAAACAGCAGTCACCATCACGACGGTATCTCCGACCTGAACAGTTACAGCACCATCGGCAAGCTTACCCATCTTGCCGCTTTCGATTTTCATTTCATGCGCGCCGACCTGGCACGTTACGTTTTCTATACTCATAGTTTTTTACTTATTTGGTTTAAAAATTTGTTTCGGGATTTCCCCGCCTTTACAGACTATCCGAACTCCATTGGTGGAAATTCGTATCCCCTTCTTTTTTCATTCGTGGAAAAGAGATTCTCCATGAATTGGCTTTGGATCCAAGGGAATGACACGAATTGTGACAATATCCGCTCTTGCCCCTACCAATCGACCCAAGAGGATCAATTCGAACACCCATCAGGGTTGAATCGAAAAAAGCGCCGGAGTGCGGCGCTTTCTCAGAAAAGGAACTATCGACGAAGACCCAAAGACTCGATCACTTTAAGATAGCGATCATTCTGGGTTCTTGCGAGATAATCAAGAAGCTTACGACGACGAGCCACCATGCGAAGAAGGCCGCGGCGCGAAGAAAGGTCTTTTTTGTTACCTGACATATGATCCGTCAGGTGAACGATACGCTCTGTCAGACGTGCGATTTGAACATCTGCACTTCCGGTGTCGGTATCATGGAGCTGAAGATCAGCTGATTTTGTGGTTGTTTCACTCATTGAACTCAATACTTGGGGCATCACCTTGATGCGATAAAATTTGTCTGTTTTGTTTCGGCGGCAATTCAATCACATTTCGAGACAGATGCAATGGAAAATGTCTGAATTGTAAGGGTTTTTCTCGAAATTAATCGACGACGGAAGCGTCTTAATTTCGTAACTTGTTAAAGATGCCAATCCCTGAAGAAAAGCCCCCGATTCCCGATACCATGCCGGTAATGGTTTTGCAGGGTGCAACCCTCTTTCCCCACGGCCTCCTTCCCCTCTGCATTTTTGAAGAGAGATACCGGGAATTGTTGTCATTTGCGCTGGAAACAGACCGGATGTTCTGCATTGGCAATGTTCTCCCCGGAGTTGATCCGGAAAAACATCCTGATCCTGTTCATCACCTCACCACGGCCGGATTAATCCGGGCCTGTGTCACTCATGAAAACGGAACATCTCACCTGATGCTCGCCGGAATGCAGCGGGTCGAAATCGTTGGATGGGAAGAGTTGGAGCCTTTCCGAATCGCAAGAATTGTCCCGCAGCCCTGCCTTCTTGAAGAAGACTGCGAAGTTTCAGAGATGACCCTGGAGGTAATTGATCTCTGCGAAAAAATCACCAAAAGCAATTCTGTAGCTGCCTCAGCCAATCTTTCCGGCCACCTTAGGGGAATCAAATGTCCTGCCACGATCACCGACATTGTGGCACAGAACTTCGTGACCGATTCAATGTTGCGGCAGCAATTGTTGGAAACCCTCAATGTCCGCGACCGCCTCGCTTCCCTCGTCCCTTGCCTCTCGATGATCGCATCCGGCGACAAAAAGTGAGAATAGAGAGGGATGTCTGCCAGTTCAGCGCCGGAACGACCGCAAAAGCTGCTCCTGAACGCCCAAAACATTTTCCCAGCGTCGAATACAAAGATCCGCGAGAAAAAGAGCGAGAAAAACGACTAACAACATGGGCCAGAGCTCCACATATCGGGAGACATTGGTGCCAGTCAGCTCAAGGGTATCCCCGGCCGATGCCAAATACTGACCGCCGGTCATTTCGCTCGCCTTTTTCAAGAGGTCCTCATTGATCCTCCCGGACGCCACTTCCCCGCTTGGATTGTGAACGTGGCCCGCCGAAACCATCTGAGCGCCTGCCCGGGCCCGAACCAAATACACTCCGGGATCCGTCGGACGAAAATCCCCCTCATACCAACCCGGCCCCTTCTGATCCAGAGGCAGTGTCGAAATTGCCCGCATTCCTGATCCCAGAGCGTTCGACGGAACAAAATACACATCGGCCTCCACTTTTGCGCTGTTGCGGCGGGTTCCCGCGTCTTCGGCCAGATCCACGGCAATACTGACATTCTCGCCTTTCTCCTCGAGGCGAAGATCCATGTTCAAACCTTGAGGCGCCCGGGCCGTTTCCCGCAAAATTTGAGACCAGAGCTTGCTGTATCCGGGCCAGTCAGCCACCCAGAGCGCTGCCCAGCGAGATTTACAATCAGATGTGAAGGCCGTGACCTTTCCCAATCCGAAGCGCCAGTGTGCGAGCAGTGGATCACCGGTGTCCGTGACCAGGGGAATCTGTGAAGTCGATTTACGATTGGTTTTCACATAACCGAGAAGTGGAAGAGCTTCCCCATCCACCCAGTCTTTCAACATGGGATGCTTCTCCACCAGTTTCGGCTCAAAGGCTTCCTCACGAATCATCCGCCCTGTGTGGATCATGGTATCCTGAGTAAAAATGCGGGTGATCGCAGTCGGATCCATCGTCACGTAGCTCTGCCCGCCACCTGCAGCAGCAATCGCCTGCAACAATCCCACCTGCGCTCCAGCTCCCACGGCAACTGTGGAAATGGTGATCCCTTCCGCATTGCATTTCGAGGCAAGCGCCTGGTAGCCCTGACCGGAGGTCTGACCGTCAGTCAAAACGATCATGTGTTTGATCTTGGCTTTAACCGCATTCAGCTCCGCTTCAGCCTCGACCATACCGGGATAAATGTTGGTTCCGCCACCCGATCCCAGAAGCGAAATCTGATTCGCGATCGCACTGGTCGATGTGACCTTCGTCATGGGAACGACGGTGTGGACCTGCGAATCGAAGGCGTAAATGCCGATGTAATCTTTGTTGGAAAGCAGCTCCGTAGTCGCGATCGCTGCGGATTTACAAATCTCAATCTTCTGGCCCGACATCGATCCCGACCGATCCATTACCAGCGCCAAAGCAGAAGACTGCTGCTCTTCCTGATCAGGGGCCTTCAGTTTCACCGGAAGGATTTCTTCAATGGGTGTCCGGTAATACCCGCCGACCCCGAAAGAATTCATCCCGCCTATCATTACGAAGCCACCTCCGAGTTTTTCCACGTAGTCGCGAATGATCGTCATCCGCGAATCTCCGATCCGATGCGCCGCAATATCTGAAAGAATCAGGCCATCGTAGCCTGCGAGTTCCTGCAGGGCATTGGGCAAACCTTCAGGGCTGCGAACGTCGAGCCGAATCCCCTCACGATTCATCGCGTCGACGAGATATCGGGACTCGCCTTCCTCACCTTCAACATAAAGCAGCAAGGGCTTTCCACGGACGTCAACAATCGTCAGGGCTTCATTGTTCTCCGGAATAGCATCACGCCCCTCGAACCCTTCAATAACGACTCGAAAATTGTAGATGTTCCGCTTGTTAGGAACCCTCAAAAATGTCTCGGTCAATGTCTCACCGGCAATAACCTCCACCTTCTTACTCTCAACTTCGATACCATTTTCAAAGAGTCGTATTTCAGCGGGACCGGACAGAGAGCCTTCAATGGTGGCCTCCAGATTCAAACTCGCCCCTTCATTGAGACGCGACTGGGAACTCAGCAATTTTGTTACCCTTACGTCCGGTTGGACTTCCCCTGCAACGCCAATGGTATGAATCTTGATACCGGACACTGCGGCTTCCCCGGCCACAGCCAGAAGAGAACCCTGCGTCTCCACTCCGTCACCAACCACTACGACATGACGCGAAGACCCGCTTGGAAAAATCCCGTTGGCAAGACGGATCGCTCTCTCAAAGTTAGTTGCCGCCCCGATCTCATCCAGGAGTTCCTCGCGGGGTTTCTCAAAAAGCGAATCCGCATCCTTCCCGGGAGCAAGAAGCAACTCCCCTTCCCGTCCGGCAGCGACGTATCCAATCGATGAAGCGCCGGAAAGCCCGTCACGAATTTCAGCGACGGTTTTGTAAACTTCTGCCACCCCGCTAGGCCCGAGGCTTCGTGAATGATCCATCACGAAGACGACCGACTGTTCGCGGCTCGTGATCAATCTCGCAGGAGAGGCAATGCAAAGCAGTGCCAGAAGAATCATCAGAGAACGCACCACCAAAAGGGCACGGCGACGCAAAGAATGCATCGGATGAGTGGAACGGGCATCGAACCACACCAGCAAAGCGATCGCCGGAATAGCGAGAAGCAATATTTTCGGGTAAAGCCAGTCCATCCTCTTTTAGTAAACCGCAAAGCGGTGAAACAACAAACTTTCGACAATCAGGACCAGCAGTATCACGGCAAGCAGAATATTCTTCAGATTTCCGGCCACTCCCTCTTTTACTTTGAAATACTCAGCATCCGAATCGGCTTCCTCGCTCTTAGCTGATATATTCGATTCTGCAGCCGAGAGAAGGTGAGAGGTTCCTTTATTTCCAGAATCTGTTTTCCAAACCCCGATCCGATCCATTTCCACAAGATTTGATTTCAATGGTATTCGCTGTTCCCGCATTTCCCCGTCTCTCCATTCCGACCAGGTGATACTTTCTCCGTCTACAGGAACAAACTCCCCCGCAGAATACTGACTGACCGAATTCCCGGCTCGATCTCCGTTTCCATCAATACACCAGAGCAGCGAATTCCCGACCAAAAGAGGAAATGCTGAGGTTAATGGCAACTGCTCGGATATTCCCGGCGAAAACCCCATCACCACGACTCGTTGCCCTTTGTATTCCCCGGCGGCGAGAACCGGCTCGTTCCCCGCAATCCATAAAGGCTCCAGCGAACCCTCTGTTTGGAAAACTGCAGTTGCTGTCACCGCGACCCGACTGCTCGTAACCCGAAACAGTACAGGATGCTGCTCGTTCCCAACCCGAACGGAATCGTAAGGAACCGGATCTTCCAACTGTGCCGCCAGAACCGGCCCGAGACTCCCCGGAGGATTAATGACGACAACCGGCATATTTTCCGGCCATTCATCGGGAAGCCAACCATCAAAAATGACTGCGTCGACAGGTTCGCTGAGAGGCCAGGCATCCGGCGTCCCTTTCAGTAATTCCAGATTCCCATCCTCCTGAATGGCCGACAATGCGAAACGCGTAAACGGATCTTCCGTTTCATCGGGACGAATCCACGCTGCCAAAACCGGACTTGAATCAGGAAGCGGAACCAGGACCTGATTATCGAGCGGGAAATCATCGTCCTCGCAATTCAATTCCAGGCGCAGCATCTGATTCTGAGATCCCCCCACCTTAAATGTGAATCCGGAATCCTCCCCGGGATCCAGTTCAAATTCTCGGAACTGACTTGGCATTCCTCCTATATTCACATTCAGCCTTCCCTTTATCGGGGCGGGAGCGGCTTCGTTAAGACTGACTTGAACGTAGGCATCGTATTGCGAATACTCCATCGTTACGGGCCTGATCTGAAATGCTGTGATGCCCGGGTTGGACACTTCATCCAGAGCCAGGTTCAATTCCCTTAATTCCAAACTGTCCGGATTGGCGTCCCGATCAAAAACCGAATCGCTGGCGTGCCAGATTACGGCTGGTGGTTCCAGTGAAGCAATACTCTTTGCCGACTCCAATGCCGCTCCTGCTTTATCCGCTATGGGTCGAATACGAACCGATTCCAGCCTGGAAATCAATTCCCGACGTTTCAAGGTGCGAGGTTGCACAATCTCGGGGCGATCATCGTAAGCAATCAAGGCCACGCCAACTTCTTCGGGAATGTCTTTGAGACGCTCGTAAAGAATCCGTTTCGCTTCAGCGAGCCTCGTTTCCCCTTCTTCATTTTCCACAGCCATCGAAGCCGAGCGATCCAGTAATATCACGACCGTACGGAAATCACCATTATCCCTTCCTGACAAAACCATTCGGGCCAGAGCGATGACTGCCGCTACCAGGACAATCGCCGTCAGCAGAAAAGAGAGCCACTTCTTCAATCGACGCAGCCAGGCGGATTCCTGATGCTCCCGGGCAAGCGTTTTGAAAAACACCAGCGTACTCACATTCACCGTCTTCGACTTTCGACGAAACAGGTAGAGCATCACGGGAATGATCCCGAGAAGCAAAAGGTAAAGAAAGCTGGGTGAAAGGAACTGCATCTAGTCTGTCTGCAAGTTTTCGATATTCAGTGTTTCAGCTTCCGGAAGAAAGTGCGGACCCGCGACTCAGTAAATCCAGGAAAAGCTCGTCGAAGGGATAATCCGTTCTCCATCGCTGGTAGTCAATCTGGCGGGACTGACAGGCGTACTCGATGTCATGAATAAACTCCTGATAGCGAGCCTCATAGCGCTTGCGATCGCGGGGAGTGAACCAGAGTCGACGTTGCTCCTGAGTCTCGACATCGATCAATTCAATCTCGCCGTCGAGGTCGGGCTTTTCCTCCCACGGGTGATGAACCTGGATGAAGTGGACCTCTCCCGGCCAACCTGAAGCGTGGTGAATCGCTTCTTTCGCTTCATCAACACTCTTTCCGTAGAGATCCGAAATCACGAAGATGATTCCATAGCGACGACGCGAGGGCTGAAACTCTCGAAAGCATTTTTCGAGATCGGTGATTCCCCCAAACTCCAGGTTTCGGGCAAAATCGAGGACCCGCTGCAGGTTCCCCAGTCCCTTCAGTGGAGGTGGTGGATCTCCGACTTGCTCACCGATTTCATAAAGGCTGACGCGATGGTTCCCAACCAGTCCCATGTAGGAAAGCGCGACCGCAAGTTTCAGGGAAGTGATTCGCTTGTCCGCAAAAGGCTCTGCCATCGAGGCACTGGTATCGACGACGATATGGACATGAAACTCCTGAATTTCCTCGTAAAGCCGAATGAAAAGACGGTCAAGCCGGGCATAGAGCCGCCAGTCAATCGCACGGTAGTCATCCTTCGCAGTGTAGTTGCGATAGTCCTTAAATTCCCGTGTAAAACCACTCGCAGGCGTCGACTGAATCCCTTTCTTCTTAAGCTGCTTTCTTTTCCTCAGGCGAAGGAAAAGCGCACGAAGTCGATCCAAAAACTCTGCATCAAAGATCTCGTCTTCCGTTTGGGTCGGCTGGTCAGTCGGCATTGGGAGAAAAATAAAGCTTACTGCTGCGCACCGGGTTGAACATTCTGCTCCCCTGGATCCGGAGTCGCCGGAGAAGCAGGCAAGGATTCAACTGCGACCGTTTCAGCGGAAGGGCGACCGAAGGCTACAAGACTGTTGCCTCCGAAACCGGTCACATAGATTCCGCGGCCAACAATATCCTCAGAGGAATAGCAGAAAGATGGCTGCCCCGGACCGCCAGATCGAATATTCCCCTGCCATATTCGCGACAAATCCGTGTTGCTATTCTCATTCATCAAATCGCGTTGCTCCAGGTAGTCGAACAGCTCCTTCGGCCACGGCCACTCTGCGATCTGTCTTCCCGAAAATGAATTCAATACACGGACCCCTTTGGTCCCGCGAACGACAACCCGGGTGCCGGCGACCGCCCCTCGCAAACCCTCAGGTGCCCCTAGAGTCGCAAGCGGATGGGAGAATGTCTCGCCTTGAAGAAAATCGACATGAACGAGTTTCCCTTTAGAAATGAACCAGGCATGATTTCCTGTGCTCCCTAAGAATACGCCTTCCGCAGGCAAGCGGGATGAAGCAAGAGGCAAGCGAAGAGACACCCGGCGAATTCCACCGTCTTCCATCAGCCAGAGAAAGCCGTCACTCAACTCACCCATCGCTGGAATTCCTGCACGCAAGCGTTGCTGAGCCCAATAGACAGCAGGAGCTACGAATCGCATGGAACGGTCAGGATCCACAGCCTCGAGGCCGCCGTGACTTCCAGCCCTGCTGTTTAAATAGTCGATGAGTTTCACATCCGGTGTGACAGCCTCCCCGGAATTCCCCCTCTTCCAATCCGCATCCTCATCGCCATCCGACAGCGTGGTGGATACAAGTTGGACTTCACTCTCTTCCGACAGGTTTTTATCCTCGCGGATAGTAATCGGAAATGCGTTGGCCGCACTCTCCCTGAACGTCCACAGATCGTTTCCTGTCTTCAAATCCAATACGGCCGTGCTTAAGCCGTAGACAAATATTTTCCCCTCTGAGACTGAAAGACCTGAATTCAGTGAAAACAGAATTGGCTCATCATCAGGCTCCTCCAGTTCCCTGTTCCACTGCAGTTTTCCACTCACAGAATCGAAGCCACTGACCTGATTTCGTCTCGGCTCAAAAACTACTAGCAAATTCCCGCTTAAGGCCAATCGAGTTTCCGGCCAGGCACCCACCGGAGGTGTGTAGACCGAACCACTGGTCGATTTCCTTAAGGCCGTCCTCCAAACCATTTCGCAGTTATCCACCGTGTAGGCACCGATTCCGTTTTCAACCGCGGTAAAAAACAGCTCACCATCCGTCAGGAAATCCCGAACGAGCTTCACCTTTCCTACCGGTTTCAATTCGGTAACTATGCCGGGATTTTGGAAAGACACTTCAGGCATTTCCTCACCCGGGACACCCGGATTCTCTTTCCACATCAACTTCCCGCTTGCCGCATCCACCCGATAGAACTGCCCGCGATCGTCGAGAACCACAATGCTTTCCCCGGCAGCCCGACTTCGCAGTATCTCAGTACCGGGATCCACCTCAAAAGCCCATGCCATTTCCGGCGCCTGGAGAAGCGACTCAGCTCCGCTAATTAAGGGGGAAAGAGGCCGCACCACACTGTCGGTCACCAATCCTGCCACCGCTGTCGGCGAAAGTGCCAATCCATCAGGAAAAACCACCGGATCACCCTTTACGTTCATCTTCTTCAACTCGGCAATAAAGACCTGCGCCTGATCGACTCGACCTGTCGAAGCCATTACATAAGCACGAGTCCACTTTGACCATAGATGATCCTGACCTCCCGTGGCTTCTCGATCCACCGCATCCAGAAGTGGCAGAACGCTTTCAACCTGATCGGATTCCCCATTCGAAAGCACTGAGGCCACGGATCGCCAGTAGGAATCCAGCAAATGCCGACTCAAGGCTTTCCTCGTCGATTCCCGCAAGTTCAGCGAGTCCACATCTTCAAGAAGCGAGCGGACCACGGCCCGGAACTCTTTCTCATCCCCTTCTCGAACCAAAAGCGAAAGTCGACGTTCCCAGCTGAATACATCGCGCGGCTCCAAGGCAGTGATCGCCGCGAGGACGTCAATTGCCTTGCCTGCGAATCCAAACTCCAGGATCGGCTCAACTGCATCCCGAAGCAGCTCAATGGAGGTGACTTTTGAGAAATCCAGAACTCCGAGGATTTTTCCAGCCAGATCCAGCCTTCCCGCCCGGTCGTAGACCAGGGCCAGCTGCAACTCGTAATTCGCAGCCCTTTCCGGATCTTCGACAGCAAGAAGTTCCAGTTGATCCTCAACTTCCCCAACTTTATCCGAGTCCTCTTCCATCGAAGAAACCAGCAGTTGCCTCAGTCTGATCTTTAAAGCTGTAGAAATGCCTTTGACTGCGAGCTGCGATTGGATTGCGTTCGACACCCGTTCCGACATCCGCCGCCTTCCAGCCAACTCACACAAAGCAAGAAACCGATCGATCCGCTTGGGTGTCCAGTCTTCCCCGGAATAGGCAAAGCGTGCCTGTTCAGAATCAAAAAACTGATCTTCGCGCTCGAAGAGAGCCGTTGATTCCAGGGCGGCTTCCAGCCATTGGGAATAACGAGGAGTGGTATCTGCCAGTCTTCGCACTTGATCGATTCTATCCGAAGCTGCATCCGCATCTCCGATTTCGCCGAGAACACGAATATGAAGAAGCCCGGCTTCAAAAAGCTCTGGATTGATCTTCAAGCGAGCGGTCAGAATACGATTTGCATCTACCAGAAAATCGTTCTCAACCAAAAACCCGACAAGATCAATCAGGTTTTCCACATTCGCATTTTCCACATCCAGGCCGGCGAAAAGGTCTGTGGTCGAAACGTGATCATCCAAGCTCAAATAGACTTCGGCCAACTCGCGAACAACATCGAGGCGCCCCGGATTCTTTTCGACGAACGACTTCAGTAATCCGGCAGCCGGTTGCAGCTTGCCGAGCGCCTGAAGAAAGCGGGCGGTCTCCAGTATCAGACCGGAACTTTCCTCTGAATCCTGCCCCGCCAGAACTGCTCTTAAATCCTGTGTGGCATCTAGATCCTTGCCCAAAGCATAACGGACTTTTACCAACTCCAGCCGGAGATCCCCTCGATCAGGATTCACCTCGAGCCGCTCTTCCAAATACTGCTCAAATCGCTGATAATCAGCATGAGCCCGAAGCTCTTTGATTGCCTTCGCTTCCAGCAGTTCAGACTTTGGCAGTTCAATGGAGCTGTCCGCCAGGAGATCCGCCGCGTCTCCGCGCTTCTCATTCGCAATCAGCATTTCCGCCATATCAAGAATGGCTGATACATCCTGAGGATTCTTCTGAAACTTATCCCTCACAGTTTTCAGCATCGCTTCCCTCTCAGCCTTCGAAGCCAACACACTGACCCGCTGACTCATCACCTCGCTGCGACGCCAGTGATCAGGAGAAAGCCTTGCAAGAACCGCATCCAATCTGCGGCCCGCAGCCTGCCGGTTTCCGAGTTCTGCTTCTGATTTGGCAGAGAGCACCTCCGCCTCAAGCCCTGACTCTGGATCGAGCGCCCCTTCTTTTGCTTTTGAAAGGGCAGAGAGACTCAATTCCCAAAACTGGTAGCGCTGCATCAATTGAGCCAGGACCAAAAGCGATTCGGGGGTTTGCCCATCTTCATCAATCAGCTTCTGCAACTGTGCCGTTGCCAATTCCCGACCGCCCTCTTTAGACCTTTCCAGCAACTCATCAAGCCACTCAGAGCGACGAGCGGGGTTCGTCTGCAAATCAATTGCCCGCGACAATGCTTCCAGGGACCGCGGATCAGAATTCTCATCCAGAAACTGATACAAAACATAGTGAATCGGGGCGAAGTCAGGATACAACTGAACTGCCGTGGCTAATTGCTGTTCCACCCCGGGTTGTTCAAGTAGGCGAAGCACGCGAACTAAAACAACTTTTGCCCCGACATCATCCGGAAACTGAGCAATATGAACTTGATAGAGCGAAATCAATTCATCCGAACGACCGGCATTTTGATAAAGACGAACGAGCGCATCCAGAGGTGACTCAACAAGAGAATCGTAGTGCAGTGCCGTCCGCAATTGTAGGGACTGATCCTGAAATCGCTCTTCCGATAGGTCGGACTGAGCGACGACAATGCCGTTGAACAGGAGAATTACTCCCACTGCCCATGCAGCCAGTTTCTGTTTTACCGTCCTCAAACCTTCAACGTTCCTAAGCCCGATTATGCTTGAGCCGGAGTTGGAACCTCATCAATCACCTCCTGCACCAACGCGTCCACATCCTGAGACTCGGCTTCGCCCTGGAAATTCAGAATCACCCGGTGTCTCAGTGCAGGAAGAGCGACCCGCTTTACATCATCCGTTGAAACGGCAGTTCGGCCTTCGAGAGCACATTGGATTCTAGCTCCGCGAATCAGAGCCTGCAAGCCCCGGGGACTCGCCCCATAGCTAACATATTTCCCAACTTTCTCTGCCACATTCTCCGTCTCCGGATGGGTCCCTAAAATTAACGCAGCTGCATATTCAGTGATGTGATCCGCCACCGGGACATTCGCAACATTCTTCTGAAATTTCACGAGTTCATCACCGCTGATTACGCCCTTTAAATCCGGAGCATCAAAACCGGATGTCCGTTTTGAAATCTCCACCAATGTCGCCTTATCCGGAAACGGGACCCGCAGTTTGAAAAGGAAGCGATCGGCTTGCGCTTCAGGAAGCGGATAGGTGCCTTCCATTTCCATCGGATTCTGCGTCGCCATCACGAAAAAGGGCGAGGGCAAATGCATCGTATCGCCGCCGGCGGTAACAGATCCTTCCTGCATCACCTCAAGCAACGCGGCCTGGGTTTTCGGAGTGGCACGATTGACCTCATCGACGAGAACCAAATTGGCAAAGACGGGGCCCTTTTCGAAATGCATCATCCGGCGTCCGTCATCATTTTCATTTACGATATGCGTTCCGAGAATATCGGCGGGCATCAAATCCGGCGTACATTGAATCCGCCCCGGCTTGAGTCCCATCACTTTTGAAAGCGTCTGAACAAGGAAAGTCTTTCCGAGCCCCGGAACGCCTTCCAGCAGAATGTGACCGCGTGCAAAGACAGAGATCAGGACATCAGTCAGTAGCTCATCGTAGCCGACAATCGCCTTCTGGATTTCAGATTTCATGTCCTGAAACCCGGCCCGGAATTGCTCCAGGTCCTGTTCCAGATTTTCGTTTTCGTTCATACCTTAGATAAAGAAATTGGTGGGGAAATTCGCACATGCCCATCCCCGCGCGCTACAGTAGGACGGGAAGCCTTTCACGTCCAATTCAGGACCAATGATTCTTCATTGCGTGATGAAGGAAAATTGGTGACGGAAAAATCGTTATAATCATCAAAGATTGCGGTCTTTCCAGTTAAGATTCTCCGCCTGTTTCGGAAGGCGGCCAGGAACCGGCCTCACTCGGCGAACAAAGTCTACAAATTCACTTTTCCGTCGGCTTCTCGAACTCTTTCCGGAGGGCCGAAAAATAACGCAGCACGTGATTCCTTCGGGACATTGGAAGCGGTTGGCCATCCAGCGCCTGTTCTTCGACAGCGATAAAATTAGTCATTACTTCCTGCCGACTCAACTGCGCCTCCTCTGTCCGTGCCCCGCCTTCGATGGCTCGTGTCGTGGAATCCCCGCTCTTATTGATCTGAGCAACCACCTTTGAATCTTTGGCCGCTTTCAAAGTATCCGAAGGCGAGTCAACCAGCTCCGCAGTTCCCTCTCCGGCCTGATCACCGCCCTGCGAGCCATTCCCCTGGCCACCACCATCCCCGGCGCCGAGAGCCGCAGCGGCTGATTGCTGGCCGGGAGCCATTCCGGGAATCGGCGCACTGAGCATACCGCTCTTGCCCTTTCCTTTCTCATTCCCCTTGCCCTGCGCAAAACCCGAGTCTCCCTTATCTCCTTTTTTTCCCTCACCGGGAACCGGAGCGGAGAACGCCTGTTGCTCCCCTTTTTCACCTTTTCCTTTTTGACCTGAACCGGGAACCGGAGCCTTTTGCCCACCTTTTTTCCCTTTTCCGGGAGCGGGTGCTCCCAATTGTCCCGGCTGCATCACCTGGGGAGCTGTCATGTTTTGAATTTGATTGGCAAGCGGGTTGCTATCAATGGACTTCAGACCCTGTGGCGAATTCCCGGGCTTCTTTTCCTGACTCGCCAGCTTCTGCATCTTCTGCAACTTGCTCCCGCTGATTTGACTGCCGGCGTCGCGAAGTTTGCTGGCAAGATCTTCGAGCTTTTTACGAGCGCTCTCCCGATTTTTGACGACACGAAAATGTTTGGCCAGTTCTTCAAACTCACGTGCTGCGGTTTTCGTTTGCTGATCCAGCATCTTCGTCGCCGCATTTCCGACCCGCTCCCCGACAGGCTTTGAGCGATCCGCTTCAATCGCCTGTTCCATGGTTCTATCCAGAGCCGCAGTGATTCGGTCCGCCGTCTCCCTAGCGATTTCGAGATCGTCCAATGTTTGAAAGAGCTTCTCCGACTCATCAGCGGCCGGCTCGGCCTGCTTGTCTTTGATCGCCAAAGCCAGATCAGCAGTGTCGGGATGCTGGCTCATTTCAGCTAACATTTCGTCCGAGGCCCAGACATCGGAACTGTTTCCCAATTTTTCGGCAAGCTTTTCAGCTGCCCGGGCTCGTGATTCGAGGGCTTCGAGAACATCGGTAGCGGTCTGCCCGTCGGTGTCGTTCAAACTCTCTGCAGTGTCTTTGACTTCGGCCCGCAGCTTTTCGAGTTGCTTCCGCTCATCGGCGGTCAAAGAAGTGAGATCAGCGACTTTTTCTCCTTCGCCTTTAAGAGCATCTGCCTGTTCACCTGCAGCAACCTGCATTTCCTCAGTGAGCAGTGCATCACCGGCATCGAGGCCGGGTCTAAACAACGGGGTCAGTGCAAAAATTATTGCGAGCAGTGGCAAAAACCACGCCTTGGCCAGCGAAGGCATGGGGATCGATTTGCGAAGCCCGGCGACCGCCCCCGGCAATATACGACGCGCTTGATTGAGATGGAGCGAGGCCCCTTCATTAGATCCTGAAACGCCCTCATTGAGAAATGCCCAGGCAGAGGAAAAGCAATCCTTCCAGCCTCCGCGTTCATCGAGAATCGCCAGAGCTTTGAGAGAATCGGGAAGCCGAACCCGGGAAATGATCCAGCCAATTACCAGCCACAATCCAATAATCCCCAGGGCGACCCATACCCTGTCTCTTATACACATCTGACGCTGCCGACGAAGAGGATAGTG
>OJCB01000409.1_pt1 | contig 16468 bp, 14 predicted proteins | sample 1591501 | NCBI WGS metagenome assembly OJCB01 (sample SAMN05416813, study PRJEB24817) | seawater metagenome | isolation source: Sea water | place: Canada:Atlantic | collected 2013-07 | reverse complement strand
CGAGATCAGCCTCGGTCTCGTGGGCTCGGAGATGTGTATAAGAGACAGCAGCAATTGCAAGAATTGCGATCAGGATATGACTCATTCGAACCCATTCAGCAAACTGCACTGCACCGAGGCGACCTTTCACCCGGGCGGCTGCATTTTGATAAGGCTGTAGTTCTGTGCTGATAAGAAGGCAGGGAAAGTAGGATGACTTGAGGAACAGAAACCCAATTTACTTGAGTTCAGTGAGAACACGATCAATCCGCCGCGTCACTTCCGGATCTGTATTCTGATTACGCTCACGCTCGAGAACAGGTCTGGCAAGGTAACCAAATGCGCCCAGCTCGCGGGTCGCTTTCTCACGCGTAATCCAATCGTCAGCCCCAAGTTGAGTGATCAGCCTGGTAATGCCTTCCTGAGCGTCAGGGGCAAGAGTTGGCGTCGGGGACTCGAGTTCAACAATATCGGAAAGCGGAATCTGCCAGATTTCTCTGCCAACACGAATGGAGAAAAAATCGAGCTGAAGGTAGCCTGTCGCAATGCTTCCGTCCCATGTCTCAATTCGAAACAAGGGGGTTCCAAGGGGAAGACCTCCTGCCGAAGCGGATGTTCCCTCGATCTGATTCATCCTCCGGATGTCACCCGGCTTCATATTTATAGCCTGCCCTTCGCTTACAATTTTCAAAGTACTGTCCGTGAGGACCCCCACAATTTCCTGACTCCCCCGGGCGCGAATCCTCGTTTCATTAGGCAATGTGGCAATCGCCTGCCCGGCCTTTCCTCCACTGGGCGTAATGATGCTGCGCACTCGTGAAAGGTCCAGACTGACGGCGCCGAACACGCTCGACTGCACATCGATATCATTTCCGGCGAAGTAGACGATATTCCCAGCCCCGTTCTTTAATTCTACAAAATGCCCCACCGGCTCCCCTTCAACCGGTCCGAGCCATACGAGCTCATCCGCGGAAAACCGAAGGGATCCCCAGGGAGTGACTCCCGACAGCTCAAGATCTTCATCCTTTTGAACAACCAGCCGCTCCCCTTCGTAGGTTTCCAAAATTGCTGCTGCCTCACTGGTCCAGGTAGATTCCGCCTCGCTTTTAGCCATCAGAAGACGATCAAGCGTCTCCAGGTTCAGATTCATTTTCCCGCCGTTGGCCAGCGCGAACTTCAAATTCTTCGCAACGCCTTTACCGGAGAAAACCTGTCCGTCCTTTAAAAAAATCTGGACGGCATCCCGATTTCCCTGCTTCCCTCCGGAAATAGCCGCGATTTTTTCAAAAGGAATCAAGGCTTCTCCGTAACGTGTAGTCAGGCTCAACTCCTCACAGCTCGCTGTGCCGACAATGCGTGTCTTCTCCCCCATTGCGAGAATATCCCGCGATCCTCTTTTTACGCCGAGGGAATCAAGACTGGAAACCGACGAGAGACTTTTTCCATCACTGAGCGCAGATTTGGGACCGTTCACCAACACGTCCTGAAACACACCCGGAATCGTATCGACCACTTCATTTAGAGAATAAGGTCGGAACACTTTCAATAGATTGCGACGATCGAAACTCTGCGGAATCACCACTTGAGCCACCGCGTGAGCAATCGCTTTCGACTCTCCTGGTGCAACTGTGATTTGATATTGAAAAGTCAGGCCATAACGATTCTGCACCGAGATCGTCGGCTTCTTGGGACTGTCGGCAGAAGTCAGAGAAAATAGAAAAGCACGGTTGGACTGGGACGGTCCCGGTAGAACGAGGATCCCTCCTTCGTTTTCCTGCATGATCACCGACTCGGAATTTCCCCGGTCAGTTAGAAATGTCCGGTAGTTCCCCGAAAAATTCGTCGCCAGACTGACATTGAGAGTCATCGGATTCGCCGAGCCGTTGTAAAATATTTCGAGATATCGAAGCCCGCCCGATTCATCCAGCTGCCGAATTCGACGAATGATCTGAAGTCCCGGTAATCCGGTAACTGAACGCCCCTGCATCACAAACTCACGACCGTCTTCGGTCATCAAAGGCTGAAAGCTTACAAACTTCTGACCATTGACCAGAAGAGCGAGACCGCTGTTCACCATGGTGCTTCCGACTCGACCGATAGTTCCGTTGGCTTCGACATTCCAGGCGCTTCCCGACTTGTCAGTCCGGACTCCCATCGCAGCTGGAAGCAGAGTCTCGCCACGCAGGGAAACAGGAACGAGCTGACTGCCGCCTCCCTCATTTTGAGCATGAAGCTTATCGAAACTACCAGCGACAAACAGGACGCACAAAACCGCGCCGAAGATCATCGAGCGAATTTCTGAAAATTGGGCTGTCGTTTCTTCTCTCATTTATTTTGCCCAGAAAGCGAGGAGGTGAGGCACGGGAACATTCCAGACTTTTTCCCCGTGACGAATCGACAGATCCGAGCCCTGAATCCGCCCTTTCAGGATGTCTCCGTTTTTTAACTCAATTTCAAAAACGGGAGCCGCCGCAGTTCCAGACTCGAGAATTTTCTGGATGGATTCCACCTCGGCTGCAGAAATATCAACGGTCGACTGTCCGTCGAGAACGGTAATCGTTTTGTCATCAAAAGTGCCCGCAACCAGATTATTCCCCTGTAACAGGAATCCGCTCGCCGGTTTGAATCCCGAAGGAATCTCGGCAATTTCCAGCCAGAAATCTTCAATGAGCCCGGTGGACAGCGATCCCATGCCCGCTTTCCAGATATTTTCGATCAGAGAACTGGGGAGGTCCACCGCCTCACCATCCGAAAGCTCAACATTCAAAATCGCCACAGGAAGAAAAACACTGATCCGGGAACCGTCTGCCCGAACCAAACGAAACTTCGGAGTGGGTCGGGAAACATAAGCAAGTTCTTCGATTCCCTCTAAACCAAGCTCTTCACTGCCCCAGGGATTCACAGTCGCTATTTTCAAATCTTCAGGTCCTTTTACCGCCAGCACTGAACCGGAACGCAGTTGAATAAATCCCGTCGTGCCCGGCGGCGGAACACCATCCTCCGGAGCAAGAGCACAAAGCAGGAGATTGATCTCCTTAGGATCAAGGTCATCAACGTTCGAATCTTCCCCAATCGTAAGAGATAAATTTTCGGCACTGATTTCCCCTGCAAAAACCCGACCGTCCCGAAGGTAAAGCTTGGGAACTCGCCCAACTCCCCCTCCTCCTGAAACGGCCGCGACTTTAGCGATGGAGAACTTCCCGTCGCCGGCAAAAGGAGACTCCACAGTCAAAACAGCCTGAGGATTGATGGTTCCAGCAAGTTGATTCGTAGTACTGACCCAGAGAATATCCTCCTCACGACGATGCAGTCCGATGCGATCGGTCAGATCATTCAGACGGGTCAGGGACTGAAGTTGAGTCGGAGCACGGCCTCCTGTGGGGAAAGAGCTCGTATCAAAATTTGCCACCGTGCCGGCCACATCGGCATCGACCCGCGAATTAATCAGACGTCGACGTTGAAAAAATGGATTCCACTCAACTCCTGCATTTTCAGGCCCGGTCAGATTCCGTTGCAGGGCCCAGTGAACCAGCGAAGCAGATTTCCCGGCGGCTATCTTCAATTCATATCGAAACACCAACTCCCGTTGATTGGAGGAAGAAGTGATTGATGGCCGTTGCCCTGACTTTTCCCCCGAAGTCAGATAGAGCATGTCCTGGCGTCCGTCTGACTGACTGAATTTTACGGTGACTCCGGTATCACGCTCTCCCAGGGTCAAATCAGGATCCCGCTCCAACAGGTCCCCCTGAGAACCGTAGAGGTTCTGCCAGGCAAAGGGATGCGTCGAACGGAGCTCCACGGGAATCGTAATCGCGCTGCCCGTTTTGTTTGTCACCGTATCAAGCACACGAACTCCACTGCGACTCTGATCGAACCAAATCAACCGCTTAATCTCAATGTCTTTCCGCGTCTCAGTTAGAATCAAATCCACAACGCCATTGGTTGCTGAATCATCGCGAAGCGTTGCTTTTGCAGGGGCAAAATCTGTGCCGTTTGCACCCAACCTCAACCCGGAAGCAAGATACTGCGTGTCCCCTGATGTCAGAGCCCCGTATTGATCGACTTGCCAGAAAAATCCCAGTTCGTCCTGTCTTTGCGTAAATCGGTCGGGTATCACAGTGAACTCCCTCATCTCAGCAGCATCCTGAGCGATCCCTGAAACCACGCCGAAAACGAGTCCGGTGAGCACCGGGAAAAGCAATCTTCGAAAATGGAATCGGGAGGAAATCATTGAGCTCCATAACTTAGCCAAGCTTGGAAATTTGGAAACTATTAATTAGGGCAATGGAAGAAGAACCTGATCTTTTAAAACTCGACCTGAAAAGCCACAGAACCAATCCCGAAAATTCGCCATTGAATCGGAATGAAATCCGTTCGAAAGTCAGCGCCTGCCACCTTAGCTCTCTCCTGCCGTGTCTGACACTCCATCCAAAATCCTCTATTGCCGTTGTGCCTTCGCCAAGGTGGTCCCTGACGGGGTCAAAACTGAAGTCCTCGACGGACTCTGCGAATCCGGTAAGTCCTTTGAATCAGTTGCCGACCTTTGTGAAATGGCGGCGCGAAAAGATCCCCGGATCCAGACTCTTCTGGATGAATCCGGAACTACCAGGATCGCCGCATGTTATCCACGGGCAGTGAAGTGGCTTTTCCACCAAGCTGAGGCTCCCTTTCCCTCCGACGATCAGGTGGAAGTGATCAATATGAGGGAGGAAAAAGCTCCGGATATTCTCGAAAAACTTCTCAAATCATGAAAAACGATATTCACCCGTTTCAGGTTGTTCTTTATGAAGGCAAAGGCGCCAGCGCCTGGGACAAAGCGGAACGACTCTCGGTCACGGCCACTCTTTTGGACAAAGGGTATTCAGTTAAACGAATCACAGAAAATGTTGCCAATGAGTCCACAAGCCCTGTTTCTGACGCTTATCCCGTATTAATTCTGGGAGAGTTTAACGAAGCCGCGCCTGACGTTTTCGATGGTTCCGGAAAACTGGAAATCACCACTCGAGATACTGCGGATCTCGACAGCGACGGAATTCTTGAACTCGTTGCCACGGTTCGCGGTGAAAAAGATGCGGGCTTGAATCAGCCCGGCGAGAAAGGCGCATGGAAACCCTGGTTTCCGGTGATCGACTATGATCGCTGCACCAACTGCATGCAGTGTCTCAGCTTCTGCCTTTTCGACGTTTACGGCGTTGATGATGAGAAGGAAATTCAGGTGCAGAATAACGACAACTGCAAAACCAACTGCCCCGCCTGTTCCCGCGTCTGCCCGGAAGTCGCGATCATGTTTCCGAAGTACACGAGTGGTCCGATCAACGGTGAACCCGTAAAGGAGGAAGACGTCGCCCGCGAGAGCATGAAAGTTGATATCACTTCCTTGCTGGGAGGTGATATTTATTCCAGCCTCAAAACCCGAAGCGAAAAAGCGAAGTCGAGGTTTTCGAAAGAACGCAGTCCTGACAAGGCACTCACCGAACGGAAAAAATGTCTCACCAAATTGCAGCAAAGTGGAATCATTCCCGCTGAAGTATTGGCAGAACTCGATCTAAGCACGCTCCCCTCGCCCGATGAAATTCAGCGAAAAGCTGAGGAAATGGCGAAACTCATGGGCGAATCTTAGGGGTGCTTACCATTCACACCGTCTCTGGCGGATAGGCACCGGCTTCACCCGGCCAGTGAAGTCTACGTGATTTTCGTCTTCCCATCGTCGCCACTTTTCCTACAATCCGGCGCATGAACAAGATTGATCCGGAAGTCGAAGAAGCCCTCTTGCCTGAACTGAATTCGTTTGGCCCTGACCGTCGGCGTTTTTTGACCCGGGCCGGAGCCGCCGTCCTCGCCACTTTGGCCGCCCGCGAAGGCCTTTTCGCTCAGGATCAAAAAGCCGCGCCGAACCGGGACTGGTCAGGAAATACTCCGACCCGCTATCCGGATCCGGATATCATTTCACTCGACGAGCGCTTCAACAAATACAAACTCGGCAACACTCCCATCCAACGGGTTTATCACAGTCAGAACATGCTGTGGGCGGAAGGCCCTGCCTGGAGTGGAGTCGATCGTTATCTGCTGTGGTCTGACATTCCCAACGACATCCAACTCCGCTGGATCGAAGAGACCCAAAACGTGAGCACCTTTCGTCACCCTTCGGGAAACAGCAACGGCAACACCTTCGACTGGATCGGTCGCCAACTCAGCTGCGAACACGGCAACCGTCGCGTTGTCCGCTACGAGCACGATGGATCCGTCACTGTTCTCGCCACCGAATTCGAAGGGAAGCCCTTCAATGCACCGAACGATGTCGTCGTGCATCCGGAAGACGGCAGCATCTGGTTCACCGATCCCGGCTACGGCAGCATGATGAATTACGAAGGGAACAAAGGCCCTCTGCACATCAAGGAGTCGGTCTACCGGATCGATGATAAATCCGGAAAAATCACCAAAGTCACCGATGAGATCAACAAACCGAACGGTCTCTGTTTTTCACCCGACTACAAAAAGCTTTATGTGTCCGACACCGGAACGCCCGCAGATGGCGAACACAAACAGATCCGGGTCTGGGATATCAAATCCGACATCAGTGGACTCGAAAACGGTCGCGACTTCTGCTCGATGCAGTTCGGCGATATGAGTGGCGGAGCTGACGGCATCCGCGCCGATAAAGATGGAAACATCTGGGCCAGCGCCGGTTGGGTCGGAGACGGCTACGATGGCGTTCACGTTTTCGAGCCGGAAAAAGGCGAACGCATCGGCAACATTCTTCTTCCCGAAATCTGCTCCAATGTTTGCTTCGGTGGGAAGAAACGAAACCGTCTTTTCATGACGGCCAGCACATCGGTTTACTCCGTTTACACCGAAGCCCAGGGAGCGCATGTGACTTAGAATAGTCGCGGCTTTTTTTGCAGAACCATCGGCCTGGAAATCAAATGAACGACATCCTGTTCTGGGTAGCTACCATTTTTAGCACCCTCCTGGCGGTCTATGCGGTTTCTGACCTGTTAAAGTCCGAAAATGAGCCGGTCCATTATAAGATCACGATGACCTTCGTGATCTTATTGCTCCCTGTTTTAGGAGCGGTGATCTACTTTAAACAGAAATATGAGATGGCCGCCGAAGACAAAAAATCAAAACGTCGTCGCCGGCCTTAACCAGTTCTTCAGATAAGTCGACTGAAGGTCGACTCTACGGTTTTGAAGCTTCTCAGGGAGAGTCTATTTTGACCAACTACCGGAGAGGCTGTCTCACCCCAAAATTGGAGCTTCCGACGGGCGAAAAACGATCAAGCCCATGTTGCCGCTCTTTTCGTTCAGATAGCTGGAAATCCGCGAGTCGACAATACAACGTCTCCCTTTGCTACGTGAGGAGGTGGCATGCATGAACCGGCAATTTGATCCGTCCCGATGCGCCAGGCCCACGTGGGAAGTGTAGGAAGAACCATCTTTGCACGCAATCGCAAGGACGTCTCCATCCTGAAGTTTCGACTCGATGCCGGCGACTCGCGAGCGGGGAATATAGCTCACAGGAAGCGCGGAAACATTCGCCTCGACCTTGGCGATTCCGGGAAGCAAAGAGGTATTGGTTCTGAGATAGCGATAGTGACGCCATGAGACCTGCATTTCGCGGATGTTTCGCCGAACTGGAACTCCACCGAGAGATCGAGTGACGTTTGTACCGAGACCGCGCCGCTCATTGTCAGCAAAAACTTCTTCGAGATGATGCATCCGGCTGAGATAATTTCCGGTGCACTGGCCATGGCGATAGCGCTCCATTTCGACATAGTGCAAAAGAACTTCACGCGACCAGAGATGCTGGGAATTTTTGATCATCCGGGAAAACGCGAGGGAGATCTCGTAGAAGGTCCAGCAGTCCATCATCTCGAAATTCACACAAGGAGATTCAATTCTGTCGTCGATCTCCAAAGTATAATTCCCGTAGGGCGTCCCCGTGATTGCCTTGCCAACCATTACGGTACGTTTTCCGATTGGCAGGTTCGACCAGTTCTTTTTCCGGGCTTCGGCACAGAGCTGGTTGAATTTTGCATCCCCTTTAAAGACCGTCGGCCACGGCAGACGCGGTTTTCCAATCTCCTGTGAAGTCGAACTGGCTGGAATTGTTTTGCAGTGACTGAGAAACAGCGCAGCGCTGGAACCACCCAGAACATTCAAAAAATGTCGGCGGCCGGAAGGATATGAATTGGAATCGGATACCATCGGAGATTAGAACGACGTAAAGCCGAATAAAATAGCCCATAAATTCACACGATCAGGGAATTTTTTGATTGGAAGGAATTTGAAAGGAACCGAGCCGGGGAATTCTATTCTCAATCCATTGCCGATTACCAGGAAATCGTTCTCCATGAAAATGGATTCGAATGGACTGTCCTGACTCGAAAATGGCAGCATTGAATGGCATTTCGTGTCCTTATTCCGTCCGATGATGCCTTGTCGATCTGAGGTGCTGACGGAATGCAATTCCATGCTACGGGGAGATAAATGCTCGCAAAGCTCTCAGTTTTTGACTACAGAATCGATATGAAACATCTCGCGCTCATACTTCTTGCCCTTTTCACACTTGGCCTCGCACAAGCTGCTGCACCCACGATCAAAGCCAGCGCCGCGGTCGTAATCGCAGAAGCAGATCTGGAAGAACGCGGTCTTTACGGGAAATATTTTCCCGAATCGATCAATCTGAAATCCGGTGGTCCGCTCAAAGGCGAAACTTACTGGGAAATTCTGTGGAACGATTCTTTTCCAGCGCAAACAAAAGGACGCAACGAAATCGGGATCCGCGTTAAAATGGACGGAACTCATTTGCGGATTGTCCGCTAAGGTTTCGCCGGCCCCAATTGGAAGCCTACCCGATCGACGTCCCGGTCCAGCCGAGTTTCTGATTCAGCACACCGAAGAAATTCTGACCGGGCAAAGAAACCAGGGGCAGGTGAAAGTCTGCCATTTTAATGTCGACTGTCGCTTCACGGCTGATTTCGGCGACGAGTTTGCCGTCAATCGTCATTGATAAATCATCCCGTTGATCGGGAATGTGCAAGGAGATCTCGCTGGATCCGCCGATGATGAGCGGACGGTTCGCCACGGTATGAGGACAGATCGGAGTGACGATAAAAACATTGGCCTCCGGCTCAACGAGCGGTCCGCCGGCTGAAAGGGAATAAGCAGTTGAGCCCGTCGGTGTAGCGATAATCAATCCATCTCCCGTGTAGCGGTTGGCACTCAATCCGTTTACACAGGCTTCGACATGCACGACCCGGGAATTCATCCCGCGACCGATCGTGACTTCGTTCAAAGCTGAAAAGGATTTTCTCTTCTCGTCATGATGAGTCAGGTCACAACTGATCACGGTCCGTTTGGTCATTTTGTAATCGCCTGAAATCAAACAGTCGACCAACTTCTGGCTTTCATCCGCTGTGGCGCAGGTTAGGAAACCGAGCGTCCCCGTATTGATTGCGGCAACCGGCTTCACTTTATCGCCGAGCCGTCTCAGGTTGTAGAGAATGGTTCCATCGCCTCCGAGGATGACTAGAATATCGACCTTTTCCGCGAGCAAGTGAAGACTCAGCCCACCTTCCGCGTCGATCTGTCGGGCGGATTCCTCTTCCAGAAAAATAGAAACATTCCGTTCTTCAAACTGTAGAATCAAATCCCGCAGCAGCGCTTTCCCCCCAGCCTTCAGGGGATTCATGATCAGTCCAATGGTCAATGCTTCAGCCATGCGAGAAATTCGATGTTTCCGTCCGTGCCACTGATAGGCGATTCTGTGAGTGCTTGCCAGTCTTTTTGCAAAGTGTCGACCACGTGCTTGCGGATCTTTTCGACCGCTTCCTGATGGAGTTCAGGCTCCCTAACAATCCCACCTTTTCCAACTTGATCCCGCTGCAGTTCGAACTGTGGCTTAATCAAACAGATGACACACCCGCCTTCTTTGAGCACAGAAAACACCGGTCCGAGAATCAAGGTCAGGGAAATAAAGGACACATCGATCACCACGAGATCGACTTGTTCAGGCAAGTCCTCAGGGACCATGTGACGAATGTTGAACCCCTCTTGCGAAACCACCCTTGGATCGCTCCGAATTTTCCAGGCAAGTTGATTTTTTCCCACATCGTAGGCGTAAACTTTTTCCGCGCCGCCTTGCAGCAAGCAGTCCGTAAATCCACCGGTTGAGGCACCGGCATCCAACGCCACCAATCCAGTTGGGTCGATCGCAAATTCGTCGAGCGCTTTTTCCAGCTTCAGTCCGCCACGACTGACAAACTTCGGCTTGTTCTTAATGATGATCTCCGCGTCATCTTTAATCTTCTGCCCCGGTTTGAGATTTCCCTCAAGCCCTTCCACGCGAACTTCGCCGGCAAGAATCAGCCGCTTCGCCATTTCACGCGAATCGCAAAGTCCGCGCCGGTGCAGCGCCTGATCGAGTCGTTCTTTACTCATTGGAAAAAATCGAAGACATTTCGTAACCGCTTTCGGCTCAGCTCCGTCTTACTTTGCAGAACAACACCTGTTCCTGCCTTTTTTCAACCCGATGAATTCACGCTCCTTTCGCATCGCCCTCCGATTGTTCCTCCTTTTTTCCCTGGTCGTCGGTTCAGCAATCTTCCTTTGGAATTTCCTGAAAACGGAAAAGGTTCAAGCTCTAACGCAGTCCCCGGTGGTTGAGGAAATCCAGGGAGCAGTCAAGACGCTGAATAATTCGCTCTCATCCAAATGGAAATTAAAGGGACTCTCACCCACTCCGGCGGCTACGAACGAAACTCTCGCTCGCCGCCTTTCCCTTGCACTGACAGGAGCAGTCCCTTCGCTGGAGGAATTGCGAAAGCTGGAGAACGCCAAAGAAGGAACCGATACCGTCAATGCCTGGTTGGATCATCTCTTTGCTGACAAACGTTACGCCGACTACCTCGCAGAGCGCCTCGCCAGGGTTTATGTAGGAGTCGAACCCGGACCGTTCCTGGTCTACCGACGTCGGCGCATGGTGAATTGGCTTTCTGAAGAAATTGGAAAGAATCAGGCCTACGACCAGATCGTTCAGGATATGATGGGTTCCCACGGAATCTGGACCACCAATCCTGAAGCCAATTTCATCACTGTCGCGACTCGGCAGAATATGGAGAAAAAGGGACTCGATGAGGTGAAGCTCGCGACCCGGGCCAGCCGTGCTTTTCTCGGAATCAGCATGGATTGCATGCAGTGTCACGATGACAAATTCGGCGATCACTGGAAACAGAAAGATTTCCATCAACTTGCCGCCTTCTTTTCCAAATCGGAGATCGCTCTTACAGGAGTTCAGGAAAACGAGAAACGCATCTACGAAACCCGGCTTCGGGGAAATCCAGAGGAAGAGGAAGTCGGACCCAAAGTGCCCTATCGGCCCGATCTTTTGCCGGAGAACGGAGACCTTCGCTCACGCCTTTCCGCGTGGATCACCCACAGGGAGAACGAAGCTTTCTCACGCGCCATGGTCAACCGGGCCTGGGCTTTGATCTTTGGAAGACCCCTCGTCGAACCTGTGGATGATATCCCACTGGAAGGCCCCTACCCTGCCGGCATGGAGATTCTTGCCCGTGATTTTGCCGACAACAATTACGATTTGCAGAGACTTTTCCGCGTCATCGCCAGCAGCGAAGCCTTCCGTCGATCCAGCAGCAGTGGCGACGCGGAGTCCCCTGTCACAGGAAAAATGGAATTCGCATGGGCAGCCTTTCCCGTCACTCCTCTGCGCTCGGAACAGGTGGCCGGAAGCATTATCCAGGCGTCGAATCTTCACACGATTGACAGCGAGTCTCACATCATCAAAAAATTTCAGCGGATGAGTGAGACCAACGACTTTGTGAAACGCTTTGGTGATCAGGGTGAAGATGAAGTCCGCGAAGAGTCCGGAACGATTCCTCAGCGGCTGCTTCTCATGAATGGGAAGCTGGTCGGCGAACGGATTAAACCCAATCCTTTTTTCAACGCCTCCTCAAGAGTGGCAGACTACTCCACCTCGGATGATGAGGCCGTGGAGAACGCATTCCTGACCGTCCTGACAAGACGACCAAGTGAACCGGAGAAGGCCCACTTCACCGGAATCTTGAATGAGACTTACAAGAAAAACCGCCAGAACATGATGGCTGACATTTACTGGGCACTGATCAACTCCACCGAATTTTCCTGGAACCGATGAATCTGAACAATCTCCTTTCCCAAACTGATCCCAATGCCTGCGGAAAACACGGCATGTGGAATCGTCGCGGCATCTTAAAAACAGCCGGACTCGCCGGACTGAGTTGGCTGACCCCTCTCTCGGGCCAGCTGGCTCTCGCTGCGGAAAAGAGCGGCAAACGTCCCCGTTCGGTCATCGTCTTATGGCTACAGGGTGGAGCAAGTCAGCTGGAGAGTTTCGATCCCCATCCCGGGAAGAAAATTGCCTACGGTGGCAAGGCGGTCGACACGGCTCAGAAGGGCGTTCAATTCGCGGAGGGCTACGAACAGACTGCTGAGGTGATGCAGGACTTGTCGGTGATTCGTTCACTCAACAGCAAAGAGGGAGACCACGCCCGTGCGATGTACAACATCAAGACCGGACACCGCCCGTTACCGGGGCTCGTGCACCCTTCTCTCGGAGCAATCATTTGTCATGAAATGCCCGAGTTGAAGCTGGATATTCCGACTCACATTTCCATCCTCTCAAATCAGTTCCCTGCGCGAGGAGGCTATATGGGAGCGAAGTATGATGCTTTCAAAATCGGCGACCCCGTCAATCCCGTTCCCGACATTTCCTCCTGGGTCGACAAAGATCGACAGGATTCACGGCTCAAATCCCTCGACTTGCTGGAGGCGTCTTTCTCTGCCGGCCGTCTTTCGAAACTGGACGAAGACCGGACACTTCATCAAACCAATGTGAAGCGGGCCCTGAATATGATGTCCTCTGATCAGCTGGCCGCATTCGATGTGAAGCAGGCTACAGAAGAGGAACGCGATGGCTATGGAGACTCCGCTTTCGGGAGAGGTTGCCTTACCGCCGTTCGACTCGTTGAAGCCGGGGTCCGGTGCGTCGAAGTTACCCTGAACGGATGGGACACTCACGCCAACAATCAGGAATTTACGAGGAAGAACGCAGAGACACTCGACCCTGCGATTGCCTCTCTCATGAAAAGCCTTAAGGAACGCGATCTTTACGATGAGACCATTGTCTTGGTCGGAACCGAATTTGGCCGGACGCCGAAACAAAACGGAGTCGCAGGCAGGGATCACTGGCCCCACGGGTTTAGCGTTCTCCTTGGCGGCGGCGGAATTGCCGGAGGCCGGGTGATCGGCGAAACAGATCCCGAAGGAGAAAAAGAGGAAGCTTCTGACAAGGTCACCGTCGATGATCTTCACGCAACCATCCACAAAGCCCTTGGCATCGATTCAAGCTTCGAAATGATGACCCCGCTAAACCGCCCGATTCCTCTGAGCGAAGGAAATCCCGTGAGGAAGTTGTTGGAGACTTGAGGGAATCTGAAAGATTCCTGACAGTTTGGCGCAGTGCTTCGAATGAATCGACTGAAGTTCGATTCTACGGCTTTGTGAAACGGCAGCCGCCTCACTCCGCGAGTGAGGCCTGACATTGTTCCAGCGACCTTACTTCACTTCACGGATTTTGATGTTCCGGAAGGAAACTTCATTGCCGTGATCCTGAAGGCAGATGTGACCACTGGTGGATTTTCCGAATTTTGGAAACTTCACAAACTTACTCGCCTCGTACTTCTTGTTCCACTCATCGGAACCTTTCACATACTCCACATATTTGGTGCCATTCATCCAGTGAACACACTTTTCAGGAGTGATCAAAATTCGCAACTGATTCCATTCACCGGCAGGTTTTGTCGCGTCGGTGTCTGCAGCATAGAACTGATACAACCAGCCGGCTTTCTGCGGATCGTGCCCGTCGACATTATCCTGAATTTGAATTTCAGGCCCTGTCATCCAGGGAGTCTTTTCCGTCTCCTGAACGTGAAACATCAATCCGCTGTTTCCGCCTTTAGAAATCTTGTAATCGAGAACCATTTCAAACGCACCGAACTGCTCCTTCGTAATAATATCACCGCCGCCTTTTCCGGTCAGAGTAAGTGATCCTCCCTTGGCAACCCACTTGTCACCAATGCCTTCTTTCTTATAATTTCGCCACCATTTCGAGGCATCCTCTCCGTTGAACAGAAGTTCCCAGCCTTCCTCCTGCTCTTTCGAACTCAGGCTGTTCGTCGCTGCCTTATCGTCAGCAAATAAAGGAAGAGCGATCAGTGCCGCGGCACACAACAAAAGAGATTTTTTCAGCATCATGGATCAAGCGATACCATCGCAGCGCATCTTTGGCAAGATGCAGGTGAAGGCCCTTGCCTACTGCAATGCGATCTACGAAGATGCTTAAAGCCAGCTCATGAAACTATTCACACTTCTTCTTCTAATCCTGTTCTCAGTATCAACTCTCTCCCGGGCTGAAACTCCCAATATCGTTCTCGTGATGTCAGACGATCAGGGCTGGGGACAGGTCGGTTATATGGGGCATTCGAGACTCAAAACTCCAAACCTCGATGAGATGGCAAAGAACGGCCTCCGCTTTGACCGATTCTACGCCGGAGCATCAAACTGCTCCCCCTCGCGGGCCACCGTTTTGACGGGTCGTTCCAATGATCGCACCGGCGTTCAAAATCACGGATTCCCATTGAGGCTTCAGGAAAAGACCGTCGCTCAGGCACTTGCTGATGCCGGATATGCAACGGGACATTTTGGAAAGTGGCACCTCAACGGATTGCGAGGTCCCGGAGTTCCCATTCTCGGAGAAGACACTCACAGCCCGGGCGCATTCGGCTTTCAACACTGGCTCTCCGTCACCAATTTTTTCGACCGGAATCCCATCCTCAGCCGTGGTGGTGAATTCGAGGAATTTGCCGGTGATTCTTCTGAGGTCGTGATCGATGAAGCCTTGAAGTTTATTCGAGAAAAATCAGCAGCAGATCAAGCTGTCTTCGCTGTGGTCTGGTATGGAACGCCGCATGATCCCATGGTTGCCTCAGAAGAGGATAAAGCGCCGTTCGCCGATCTTCCTGAAGTATACGCCAATCAACTTGGGGAACTCGTCGCGATGGACAGAAGTATCGGGACACTCCGCAAAGGACTTCGCGATATCGGGATTGCCGACAACACCCTTTTCTGGTTTTGCAGCGACAACGGTGGACTTCCCAAATTTCCTGTTGAGACAGTCGGCGGCTTGCGCGGATCTAAGAATACCATGTACGAAGGAGGGCTTCGTGTTCCCGGCATCATTGAATGGCCGGCTAAAATCAAGGAAGGACGGCAGACAAGCTTTCCGGCTGGAACGGTCGATATGTTCCCGACGATCGCTGAAGTCGTTGGGCTCCCGGATTCCTCAATGTTGCAGCCACAGGACGGGATCAGCCTTGTCCCTCTGATCAAAGGAGAAGTCGAAGAAGATCGCCCGACTCCGCTCCGTTTTCGTCACGATGGCCGGGGTGTTTTGATCAACAACAACCTGAAGTATCTGACTCTGAAAGGTGAAGAGATGCTTTTCGATCTCGTAGCTGACCCGGATGAATCCGAAGACCTCAGCAATTCAAAACCGAAGATCTTTGCGAAGATGAAATCTGAGTATGAAGCCTGGAATACGACCGTAGAATCCAGCGTCGCAGGGAAAGATTACCCGGAAGGGAAAGTTGACCCGAATCAACCTGAGCGCCGGTTCTGGACTGATGAGGAAGTCTACAAGCCTTACTTTGAAGAGTGGAAGGATCGGCCTGAATACAGTTCACGTCTAAAACCTGCTTCCGCGAAAAAGAAGAAGAAAGCGAAGAAGTAACGGAGTGTCCGGGATCGTCCTCTTTCGGCGAAAGAAGACTATTTTTTCTCCGGTGATCCGGTCTTCTTAAGAAGGGGTGGCTTTTTCCCGGAGACCGGTTTGAGTGCCTTCGCTTTCAGCCGCTCCACCTTTTCCGCAGTCGTATGCCAAAGCCCTGAGAGCTCTTTTACTTTCTCCGGATTTTCCGCCGCGAGATTGTGCATCTCGGTTCCATCTTTTTCGATATCATACAACTCCCACTGGCTCGCTTTGTGAGTCACCACTTTCCAATTATCTTTCCGTATGGCCCGGTTGTCACTGAAGTGAAAATAGAGAAAATCATGCGGCTCCCGGGTATCCCCCTGGAAAATCGGGACGAGCGATTTCCCCTGCAGCGGATCCAGCTCAATTCCCGGCCAAGTCTCCGGATACTCTGTTCCCGCCAGCTCAATCACTGTCGCCATAAAGTCGACGAGGTGAGCCGGTTGATTGCTTATAGAGCCGGCCTCCGCCTTCATACCAGCCGGCCAGTGCGCTATCATCGGTGAAGATATGCCTCCCTCATGCTGATTTTGTTTATGGAGACGGAAGGGCGTATTTCCTACGTGCGACCAACCAGTGTCATAACACCAGTAGGACCTGTCTCTTATACACATCTGACGCT
>OJCB01000407.1_pt1 | contig 16607 bp, 9 predicted proteins | sample 1591501 | NCBI WGS metagenome assembly OJCB01 (sample SAMN05416813, study PRJEB24817) | seawater metagenome | isolation source: Sea water | place: Canada:Atlantic | collected 2013-07 | reverse complement strand
CGAGATCAGCCTCGGTCTCGTGGGCTCGGAGATGTGTATAAGAGACAGAAGCAGCCCTATCAATTGATCGTCATCCATCGCAGAAAGATCCATCGGCTTCTCCAACTTTGAATCTTTCCCCCGCAATCGATAGATGCGCCCACTCGTGGGATCGATCTGGCTTTGATAGTGCTGACCATGAGCAATGTAGTGCTCATAAAGATCCGCAATGTAAATGCTTCCGTCCGGGGCATTCCCGATAAATACGGGGCGAAAAGCTTCGTCAGAACTATTCACGATATCGCCCAGGTCAGTCGTTCGGAAACTGCTGCCAAAAGGAATTCGCTCGGAATCGATCACGTTGCTGTGGAGCGGATCAATACTGAAGAAATGATCCTGATACTTTTCAGGCAAAGCAGTCCCCTCAACTACCGCGGCGATATGAGAAAAACGTTTAATAGTCTGTTCGCTCGGAATCTTGCTGAGCTGCCCGAAATTGTAGGGATGGGGTGACGGGCCGTATTTGCCTTTGTTCGCCCCCGCAACTCCGAAGGTCGCTCGCTGAATATAATGCCAGCCCCGAGTATCGCCCCCGTTGTTTCCGGAAAAGAGTTGTCCCTCGTTGTCGAATTCAATTCCAAAAACATTTCCACCACCTTCAGCGAATATTTCATAGATTCGGTGAGCGGGATTATAACGCCATACCATTGGCCCTTCGAAATACACTCCCGAAGCATCCGCCGAATCCACCCCCGGACGAATCACCCGGCTCGAGGTACTGCTCCCCTGCGCCGCATAGATCCAGCCATCCGGCCCGAATGTCAGACTGTTTGCAATGGCATGAGTGTCTTCGAGCCCAAAGCCTTTTAGATGGACGACAGGATCGCCATCGGGAATGTCATCACCATCTTTATCAGGGTAAAAAAGAAGGTAGGGCGGATTCATCACCCAGACGCCGCCATTTCCCGGAAGCGCTGAGGTCGCCATGTTCAGCCCGTCCTGGAAAACTTTATGCTTGTCGTACAATCCATCGCCATTGGTGTCTTCGTGAATACTGATCACGTCCCGCCCTTTGTCATGATTCGGCGGTGCTGGCGGAACCTTGTCGAAAACGCTTCGGTAATACTGATCACGGCTCAAGACCTTTACGCCGGCCGGATAAGGATATTGACGATACTGCGCTACCCAGAGTCGACCTCGCGCGTCGAAACTAAAATGATTCGGCTGCGCAACTTCCGGCTCGTGAAGCAATTGCTCGATGATCAGATCGTCAGCTGTCGTAAATTTCCCAGCTGAATCTTCAGGGGAAAGTTTTGGACCATGGGTAAATTTTTGAGCTTCTCCAAGTGCGGTCGTTGCCAGCTGAAAATCTTCAAAGCCACTTGTCGCCGGCTTATCTGAGAGGGCCCCTTTTGAATCGAGCGGCTCATCTCCTGCACGGTACTCCCAAACTCCGGCGAGTTTGCATTCGTCGAAATAGGTCACCACCACCGGGGCCTCAGTGGTGAAACCGCCTTCTCCTTCCGGATGATGTACCCGGAAGGCAATTTCATTCCACTGTCCCTGCACGATCAATCCCGGCGGAACTTTGTGGCGCAAATTCAAATCGCGCCCGTCAGCGAAATTCGGTGACATGGAGCCTCCTGTCCCGATCTTCCGCCCATTCACAAAAGCCTCGTGAGCCCCTGACAAACCTCTCACGGTAATACTGACCGACTCCCTGAAGAGATCGCGCTCGTGTTTGATAAAGAAGTTCTTATTCGGTAGCAGCCAGGTTCGATACCACCCGTGGCCCTCCACTTTCTGACCAACGGGGACCTCAACCTTTTTCCATTCCTCTCCTTGAGCAATTCGTGCCGCACCGAAACTGAGAACCCAGCTTACTGAAACGATCCAGAGAACCGCCGGACTTCGGCCTTTGAGCGTATTCGAAGAGAAGGGAGAAGTCATAGTGGGCATGCGGTGGTGAACGACAGAAGCTAACAGTCCTCCGCGCCCCGGCAAATCACGTATCCAGGGGAATCCCCCTTAGCTTTTAAGCCCCGCTTTCAGACTTCCTCAGCTTGAACAAATGCGGGATGATATCCGATAACAAAAGGATCGCGATTGCCCTTCCATCGCAGCGCCCGAAAATGTACTCCATCCGGGTCGTAAGGACAGATCACATTTACCGCTCTCCCGAATCCAAACTGCTCATAAAATTCGGGATCCCCGAACACAAATACACTCTCATTCGCCAGCAGTTCGTTATTCAATGTCTCACGGATCAATTGGGATCCAATTCCCTGCCTCTGAAAATCAGGATGAACCGAAACGGGGGCGAGATGAAATCCGACAAGCTCTTTCTCTTCATCGAATCCCGGAGTGTAGAGAATGTGTCCGACTATTTTCGAATCAGTCTCAAGCACCCACTCAGTTTCGATATCTTCGCGTTCCCCGAAAATCAGATCCCGAAGTCGCGACTCGTATCCACCGGAATCAAAAGCATCATCCAGCAAGCTTCTGATCGATGCAGTGTCCGCTTTCACTGAGGCTCGAATCTTCAAGGTCATCACCAAATCTAGACATCGTCGAGAATCTCTTTTTTCCGGCGATCATAGTCTTCGTCATCAATCAGACCTTCATCCCGAAGCCCCTTCAACTCCGACAGACGTATTCTTACATCAGAAGGTGCGCTTTTCTCCGGGCGAATCTCTCCATCATATTCCGTAACGGCTGGCCCGTCATTACTAACCACATTGGAAACGTGAAAAACGAAGATCCCGAGAAACCCCACCACCCAGGCCAGTATAAATCCCCCAAAAAAGACAAACACGTTGCTTGCCATGACCGCCCCGACAGCGGAAATCATAATGATCCCCATCACTACAGCCGAATGTCCGCTCGACCATCTTGAAGGTCTCTCCCTAGCTTTGAATGTAGATTTCCTCATAGTAAAAATGGATTTCTCAAGCCTCTGAATCTGATCCTCTGATTCTTCGAAGAATCGAAGGCATGTGCCAGAACAAGACTGCGCTAAGCATCGCAGGCGCGCACTTCGTAGCAGTCACCAACTCCTCTCCCAGCAGTTCCATCGCCGATGGACTCACCAAAGAAACGGATGGGTTCAGCATATCGGGAAGGCGCGCAAAAAATCCATGTTCCCCTAAAAACTGGATGGCAACCCCGATCCAGAGAATCACGCTCAAGGCCTTGTAAAAATACTTCATCACATTACTGCCCGACTAAAACAACCATGCTTGCCGGGAACCCGATGGTCTCAAATTATATCCCCCAAAGAAAGATCCAATTACAAAGCCCTTCTATGTTTGTAGAGATGGGAAGCTGGACGAAATCTCCCCTCTCAAATCATCGATTCAGTAGTCCTCGCCTCCGGCATCCCGGCACTAACAAAACCAAACAGTCTCGAAGTGTGTTTTGAATGATCAAAGCGTCAGAAGCGCCGGTCTTGATGCGTAAGTCTACAATCCGTTTTTCAATCCAATTTCCCATTGGATTTTCCCTTTAGCCAATGGTATTCAAAAGGACACTACTATGCCCACCCCTGATGCCACTCCCCGTTTGATTCGCGATCCGCACGAAGCGCTGGAGCAACACTTCGGATTTCGCGAATTCCTTTCCGGTCAGGAGACGATCGTTTCCTCCCTTCTTGCAGGGCGAGACACCCTCGCGGTGATGCCAACGGGCGGAGGGAAGTCCCTTTGTTACCAACTTCCGGCAATGGTGATGGATGGAGTGACTCTTGTGATCAGCCCGCTTATTGCCCTGATGAAAGATCAAGTGGATGGGCTTCAAAAAAAGGGAGTTCCGGCGACGATGATCAACAGCACGCTCTCGCCGCAGGAACAGAGTGAACGTCTCCGTGCCATGTCGGAGGGACATTACAAACTGGTCTATGTCGCTCCCGAACGATTCCGAAGCGGCGCTTTTCTTGATGCTCTTCGATCAATTCATATCGCTCTGTTCGCGGTGGATGAGGCTCACTGCCTCAGTCAATGGGGACACGATTTTCGGCCGGACTACCTTCGACTTGCGGACGTTGTTGAAAAGCTCGACTTCCCGCAGACCGCCGCCTTCACTGCGACGGCGACTCCGGAAGTTCGGGCTGATATTTTGAAAGTCCTCCGGCTGCGAGATCCCCTCGTAGCGATCAGTGGTTTTGAGCGCCCGAACCTCAGCTTGCAGATTCACCAGTGTTCCGGAAACAAAGAAAAATACGAACGACTGGAAAGACTGATCGAACGCCAAAAGACCGGTATCATTTACTGTGCGACCCGGAAAAAAGTAGAGGAAGTCAGCGGCTCTCTGGCATCCCTCGGGGTCAAACTGGTAGCCTACCACGGCGGAATGGATGATCGAGATCGCAGTTGGGCGCAGAATGTCTTTCTTGATAAGAGCAAGGATGTGGCCGTGGCAACCAATGCATTCGGAATGGGGATTGACCGTTCCGATGTTCGCTTTGTCGCCCATTTCGATGTTCCCGGCAGCGTGGAAGCCTATTATCAGGAAGCAGGACGGGCCGGCCGGGATGGCGAACCGTCGGAGTGCGAATTGCTATTTAACTATGCCGACACCCGGACCCAGGAGTTTTTCATCGACGGGAACAACCCGGGCTACGAACTGATCATCGATCTTTACACCGCCCTTCGGCATTTTTCTGATGAAAACAATCAGGTCGTAATGCCGATCAAGGAGCTGGCCGGAGCTATCAATGTTAAAAATGATATGCAGGTCAGCAGTGCCATCTCTCACCTCGTTCGGGCCGGATACATTGAACGCTTTGATGTTCAGGGACAGAGAGCCCGGGGAACACGATTGAAGAATCCCGAGTTAAAAGCGGAAGATCTGGAAATTGATCATGCGGCACTTGCAGAGAAAGACCGCCGCGACCGATCCAAGCTCGAAGCGATGATCAAATTCTGCTACGACAACGACATCTGTCGGCAGGCGTGGATCATGAACTATTTCGGGGAATCCGATGCCCACAATTGCGGCACCTGTGATATCTGCGAAGGCGGACAGGCAGGAGACCAACGACCGCCGAAAGACGAAGAATTTCTTTATGTGCAGAAAGCGCTCAGCGGAGTAGCGCGCGCTTCCGGAAAGCGTCCCAATGGAACCTGGGAAGGCCGTTTTGGAAAAGGCAAAATCGTGCAGATGCTGACAGGCAGCAGATCAGTCGATCTCGTCTCGTCACGTCTCGACACTTTGAGCACCTTCGGCATTCTTAAAGAGCAGGGCACCGCCTATGTTTTTGCTTTGTTAGGAGAAATGGAGAAGGCCGGCCTCCTCATTATTCAGAAGACGCCCTACCCTCTTCTCACCCTGACAAAACGAGGAGCCGATGCAATGAGGGGGAATCGTAATTTCTCCCTGAACTGGCCCGACCCCGGAAAACTTTCCGATGCCGGCGGCTCGAAATCGAAGAAATCGAGCGGTGTGCATGATTTTGGTGGCTTGGAAGAACTCGCTTTTGATGAACAACTTTTCGATAAACTCAAAGAGACGCGCACCGAACTCGCTGATGAAGCGGGAGGAGTTCCCGCCTACGTGATTTTCAGTAACCAGGTGCTGGAATTTTTCACTCGTCTAAAGCCCACCACCGTGGACGCCGCGATGAAAATACGCGGGGTCGGAAAAGTGAAAGCGGAACGCTACCTCGAACCTTTTCTGGAGACAATCCGGAACTATCCGAAATGAGTAGTGCACCCCCTTTGCTGATTGACCGTATCCGGCAATGAGCTACTCTGAATTGATGAAATTACGGGTTGTCACGGTTCTGAAATTCCTGAGATACCCCGCAATCTTCGCATTCCTCCTTCTGTATTCGGCCGCGTGCTCCAAATCTCCGGATCCGGAACAGGCAACTGAAGCATCCGAAGACAGTTCCGGCACAGAAGAAGCAGTCACCTTCATTGACCATTCCTTTGACCCGCAGATTCCGAAGCCGCCAAAGGAACCCACTGCTGAAGATACGGCACCGGAAGAGGAGAAGCCGAGGCAGCCCTATGAATTTGAAGGTAACGAAGGGTCTGTGGCCGCAGATATCCTGGCAATGCCCGATAGCTCCGCCAAGTATTTGGCAATGACAGCACTGATGGCCGAGTGGATTCAGTACGATGCGGAAGGGGCACTCAAATTCGGTGAGTCATTGCAGGGAAACATGCAAATGAAACGGGCCTATCATCAGGGTATCGGCCCGCAACTCGCAAAATCAGATCCTGACAAACTTCTCAATATTATTGAAGACGGGAACTGGTGGCCGGACCAGTGGAAAGATCAGCGGCAAGCCCTCCGCGGGATGACGCACGAAGACTTTGATCGAGCTGCACAGTTTTACGCAGATACCGCATTTCGAAAGCAACACAAGGAGGAGGCTTTTAACTTCACCCGCCGCATCGCGGAAGAGCAATCCATCGCAGCGGCAATCGATTTTGTGAACGAGATAGAAAACGAAGTCTCAAAAACCTGGGCAACCCGTGGTTTGATTCAGAAATGGATGGACTCAGATACCAACGAGGCGGTGGCCTATGTGAATCGTCTCAGTGATCAAGCGAGCAAAGATCAGGGAGCACTCGGAGTGATCGATGCGGTGTGGAAGACCAATCCGGACGACTCTATCCTCTGGGCTTCAACGATTAAAGATCCTGAGCTCCGCCAAAAGACCTACTCCAATTTGGCAAAAGCCTGGCAACGTCGGGGAAACGAAGATTTCCTCTCGAATCTACTGGGAAACCGAAAGCTCTCGAATGGCGATATCAGCGCGATTCAAGAAGCCCTGAAAGAATGACCGAGACACGGGTCTGAAAGGCAACTCGGGGCGATTTTCACCCTATCAATTGCATGAGCAAAATGTGACTAAGCCGGGGAGCTCACCCGTCTCATCTATGAAGACCATGAAGCCACGATTTACAAAAACTGAAAATTTAACCTGGTTCGACCGGGTCCGGCTTCACATTAAATGCCCCTGGCGCAACGCTCACGAAGCCAGATTCCACATCGCGGGTATCTTGAGAGAATTCGGAATTCCCGTCGTCGAATAGTGAAATTTTATCCTTCCGACTTTGTCAGGGACCAGCATTAATGGAATTTCCCATCGAATATTCCCATTGGCAGGACTTCCGCAATCCGTTAGGATATTTCTGCATTGGGCGCCCACGCCCCTTGCGATAACAACAACACAAAAATAGATTAATCTAAATTATACTATGAAGATTGCAAAAAAACTGGTCCTCGCTCTGGCAGCTTGTGGACTCTTATTTACAAATACCTCCTGCGAAACACGTACCCAGGATGGCGCTCTCATTGGTGCTCTCGGTGGCGCTGCGATCGGTGCTGCAGTTTCCCGTGACTCCGGTCGTGGTGCTCTTATCGGCGGTGCAATCGGCGCAGCCGGTGGTGCGGCGATCGGGTCCGGTCAGGACCGTAACCGCGGGCCGAAATACCGCAACGGATACGGCCACGGCGGACATGGACACGGCGGCGGCGGATATGGCGGTGGTGGACACAGCGGCGGATATGGCGGCGGCGGCGGATATGGCGGCGGCGGTTACAATCGTTACTAATTGCACACAGGCTTAGTAAACCACTCTCTAAGCCGCCCGGCTTCCGCGTCTGCGGACCGGGCGGTTTTTTTTGGGGTCTGTTATGGGATATCAAATAATGGTGGAGAAACCTTCCCCTCAGTCCCTTGTTTAAGGTACCGGCGATACAGGGTTTCTGAATTCGCTCGCCACTACAATGTATCGCACCTTCATTTTACTTCTTCTTCTGGCCGGCGCCCCCTTCCCCCAGTCATCACAAGCTCAAGCTCCGCAGAGGGACGGGCATGAGGCTATGATCACAGCCCTGAAGAAAGTCGAGAGAATCAAAAACGACCTTCCTTTTGTTGGAGCAGGAAAGATTTACGAAATTGAGAATTATCTTTCTGAAGGGGCCGTCAAGGGGATTGTCAAAAACGACCTCTTCATTGCTCTTATGGAACTCGCCAGGGAACAAAATCACCAGGGGTTTCCTGCAGAGGCCCTCATCAATCTGAACCAGGCTTTTGATATTGCTAAATCGGAGAAAAACTCAGAAAGAGCAGAATTCGCGGCCATGGTGGAACTCGCACATTTCTATCTTCGGAAAGCGGAGACAGAAAACTGTTGTTCCCGTTATACTTCCGAAAGCTGCATTCTGCCGCTTCAAGGACAAGCCATCCATACGAAAACGGAAGGTTCCCGCAAAGCGATCCAATTGTTCGAGTCCGCTCTATCGCTGCACCGTGAACAAAATTGGCTGCGCAAAGAGGTATATTATGAAACGATTTGGCTTCTGAATATAGCCTACATGACCCTGGGAGAGTATCCCGAACTTGTGCCGGCCGCTTATCTTATCCCCCCTGAAAGTTTTGAGGCAAAGTCGAGTTTCCCCCGCTTTGCAAATGTCTCTGAATCTTTAGGATTGGCACGGGAGAGTATGGCCGGCGGAGTGGTCGCCGACGATTTTGACGGGGATCACGATATTGATATTGTGGTCACTTCCTGGGAGCCCGGCGGGACAATGGCTATTTACGAAAACACTGAAACCGATGGGTTTCGCGAACGGGCAGTGGAAGCGGGTCTCACAGGGATCACAGGTGGGATCAACATTATCCAGGCGGACTACGACAACGATGGTGATGTGGATCTCTTCATACCCAGAGGCGGATGGATGAGTGAAATGGGAAAGCAGCCCAATTCACTTCTTCAAAATGATGGAAAGGGAAATTTTCGTGACGTCGCGTTTGATGCCGGCCTCGGCGAGGCATTTTACCCCACGCAGACTGCGGCTTGGGCGGACTACGACCTGGACGGGTTTGTCGACTTATTTGTGGGGAATGAAAACAAAAGCACGGTGGCTCCGTGCCAACTCTTCCGAAATCAGGGGGACGGTACCTTTGTCGACCTTGCCCTCGAAGCCGGAGTGACCAATGACCGGTTCACGAAGGGTGTCATTTGGACAGATGTGAACAATGATCGCTATCCGGATCTGGTGGTATCAAATTTGAATGAAAGCAATCGTCTCTACATCAATTTGGGAAATGGCAAGTTTGAGGACCGGGCAGAGAGCGCCGGCGTAACGGGACCAAACTCCAGTTTTCCTTTGTGGTCTTGGGACGTCAACAACGACGGAAATCGAGACATCTTTATCAATTCCTATACGGGAGGCACTCATGTTGAAGCGATGCGTGCACTGGGTCTCGATCCGAAGGCGGAGGCCTCCGGAATGTTTCAGGGAAATGGCGACGGAACTTTCCGCAATGTATCAGCCAGTTTCGGACTCGACTTTTCCACTCTCACGATGGGCTGCAATGTCGGCGATCTAAACAACGATGGATTTGAAGACTGCTACCTTGGAACCGGCAAGCCACAACTGATGTCGATCGTTCCCAACCGGCTTCTGATTAATCAGGGTGGAAAAGAGTTTATCGACGTAACGATGGCTTCCGGAATGGGACATTTGCAGAAAGGCCACGGGGTTGCATTCGCTGATTTCGACAGGGACGGTGATCTCGATATTTTCGAACAACTCGGCGGTGCGATTACGATCGATGTCTATCGGGATGCCTATTTTGAGAATCCAGGTTTCCCGGGTGGATGGGTGCAGATCAAGGCGGTTGGAACCAGGAGCAACCGGTCGGCCATCGGAACGAGAATCCGACTGAAGATCCGGAGCTCTTCAGGAACCCGGGAAATTCATCGCGAAATAAATTCCGGCGGTAGTTTTGGCTCCAATCCCCTGCTCCAGCATATCGGACTGGGGGATGCAGAAGAAATCATGGAAATGGAACTCTTTTGGCCGGCTGGCAATGAGACTCAAGTCTTCAAAAATGTTCCCTTACGAGTTCAATTGATGGCGACTGAAGGAAACTCAGAGCTGAAAATTATAGACAAAAATCAGTTCGATCATTGAGCCGGTTCTTCATCCTCTTCTTCTGCCAAATCGGCGGAGGTCAATCCGCGGAAATTCGAGGAAGGACTTCCGTCCTCCGATGCGACCAGAGCAATTCGAAAACCAAGAAACGGTCTCCCTACACTTGGATCGTGGTGGCCACGGTGATTGATCCCGAATTTCCGATCGTAGGAAGCAACGGATCCCCCTCGAACGGAACGATGAGCGGAATCCTCAGCCAACTCGATCACTGTATCCTGAAGTGGAAAGTCATTCTCGTAGACCGCGTAATGATCCTGAACCCACTCCGCGGCATTTCCTATCAGGTCATAAAAGCCCCACTTGTTCGGCGCTTTGCTTCCTGCCGCGCGCAGAAAGTTTTTCGAATTCTTCTCTGTCCAGGCGATTGACTCATCGTAGAAAACTTTTTCCCCGCGGTCAGCAGCGTAATCCCACTGAACCTCCGTAGGCAAATCATATCGCCATCCCTCCGGCAGTCGGTCGCGGTTTTGAGCGCTCAGAGCGCGGCAAAACTCTTTCGCTTCTTTCCAGGTCACTGAATCGACGGGATAATCCAATCTGTCCTGTATCGCTTCAGCACGTGCGTCGGACATGACTTTTTTCCATTGTCCCCGGGTCACCTCAGTGTCTGCCAACCAGAATCCCTGCGAAATCGAGATTTCCTGATCGAGGGGAACCGAACTCGCGCCGGACGTTGTCCGCTTGAATTTCCCGGCCGACACCCAAATCATGGCGTTTTCGAGATCGTTGGTAAAATCAGCCGCCATTTTCGGAATGACCGAAGTTGAAATGAGAACAGGCTCTTCTTCTCTGGATTCAGGTTCATCCTGCTCAGTCGTCACAACAATTGCCGGAATGACCTTTTCCTCCTCCTCAATCGGCTCCGGTTCCCGCTTCGCATAATCGTCTGCGGCATTGAGAATCTCCACCCTGCTGACAGGCAAATTCTGAAGCGAAGCCTGAGCGATCTCGAACTGATCACTTGAAAGCGCCGACGCCATTTTTTTCATTTCCCCGCACAAGTACCAGACTGCCGCCTGGCGGGATCTGAAATCTGCTACCTCTACCGCATCGGTCCGAGTGTTTTCTTCTCCTGCAAAAAATTCCGAAAGGTCCGTTTTTTCATCCACTGATAGATTCGCCCAATAGGCCCGCTTGCTCCCGGCTGCCTCAGCTCGATTGTAATGAGCATTGAGAATCTGTTCCGGAATTTCGGTTTCGAACCTGCCTGTTCCGAGACACGATCTTCCAAATGCTTCGACGTGTGCATCACTTCCCATCGACGGCTGGGACAAACAGTCCATGTAGTTGAGGTAAGCCGGGAGATAATCTGCTCTCGATGCAATGGCTCGATCAAACCAGAGACGGGCTTCTTCCAGTGATTTTGATTTGCTGACTTCGATCGCCATCGCCGCAGCAGCAGGAACTCTTGGATTTGCCTCCCAGGACTGCTTCAGAGCATCAGCAGCAAGCTTGTAATGTTCCTCGACATCGTTCCCCTGTAAGGCCGTTAAAAGATGATGCCGCCCCACCACGAGGTTCTTTAACCATGGCCTCGCCTTTTCGTTCCCATCAATCACCGTTGCCCAGGTTTCATGCGCCTCCTCCATCACAGCTGCCGCAGGACCTTCAAGAAGGAGTTCCACACAGATGGAATCCCCGATCGATGCCATACCGTCAGTCTCATCCAACATTGCCTGGAGGCTACTGATTGACATCCGAATATCATCTTTCGAATAGGTATAGGCCGCCATTTTACAATAGAGCTGAAACCGAAGTACCGGTTCACTCACATGATTGATCACCTTCGAAAACTCATCGAGAGCTTCTTTTCCTTCCAGCAAATAGAGTATTCGTGCGGCTGCGAGCCCCGGATGCGATTCGGGCCGATTCTCCAATCGGACTATGACCGATGCGATCAAAGGCTCCTCCAGATCTATAGGCCTTCCCTCGGTAACATTCATTGACAGCTTATTGAAGAAATTCAAAAAACTAGGCTCATTGCTTGAATCAACGCCCCAAACTTTCTTCAGAAAGCTCCGGGAACTCTTGTGTAAGTCTGAGGAGACCATCGCGTCATCCGGAATGGATAGTGCGACCAGTTCGAGGGGAACCTCGATCGTTTCCACTTCGTCAGTGGGAGAATCTTTCGAACTGCTATTCGAAAATTCGGACAATGTTGGAAGATTTTCCACCAAGCCTGCCGTTTCTGCCCCTATTGCCTTGGAATAAGCATTGAACTTCTCAATTATACTTTCGGAAAGCGCTTCATTCTTATACAAAGAAAAAAGCGCTACACCACAAACGGCCAATAATAGAGCCACCATTTTGCTTTTGGACCGATTCGCTTTTTTCGGTGCGCCAGGGGGAGTGAAAGGGGCTGTTTTGTTTTCACCCTCCTGTCTGATTTGCAAATCAACCGTCTCAGGGGCTGCCAGTTCCTCCTCTTCTAAACTGACAGGAAAAGGTGGCGGAGTTTCGAATGAATCTTCCGTATCTTCGTCGGCAGTAGAAAAAAGAAGAGGCGGAGATGTCCCACGACCTTCCAGGGCAATTTTATCTTCCAGGTTCGCGGAATGCTCTTCCTCACCCTTTTCTTCACGGATCTGCGGAATGTCATTCTGATCTCTCCGTGCCTCTTCTTCTTCGCCCTCTGGCGATTCGGCCGGATCCACGATCGATGAATCTTTGATACCAATCACCGATTCCTTCTCCAAGCCGACTGTATGAGATTCAGTTTCAGCAGAGTCTTCACCTGGAAGAGTCTGGCTTCCGGGCGATTCCCCCCCATTCAAGTCAACGTGCACTTCATTCGGCAGAGGTTCCGTCGTGTCGGCAATGGTTTCTTCCGATATTTCAAATGAAGGAAACTCCTCCTCAGGTGAACCTTCCTGCCCGGTAGTGACCGAATCAAACTCAATCGTGGCAGCTTTCACTGGTGAAAGTTCCCATCGGGGAGGATGTGGTTTCCCATCCGGAGCCGTGGCAACTGTCGATAGCGTTTCGTCTTCAACTACCTTTGCGGACTCCCCAATGTCCCCGGTCAAACCATCCGGTTCGTCTTTTCCAACAAGCTCAGATTTCGCGTCAACAGGTGCAGGATCGTCTGTTCTTGAGCCCAATGATTTGAATTCAGTAAAAGCACTTTCAGCATCTTCAAGGTTTACTGGTATCGACTTCGTTGGCGAAGCGCTCTGCGGTTCTACATCCGATACTTCAAGGGCAGGGAATGGTTCCTCCGGCTTAGTTTTACCTGGAATCTCACTTTGAGTCGCACTCGCGCCATCGGAAGACATACTCCGCGAAACAATCCTTGCCGGGGGGAGCGAAGTCACCTTTCTGGTTTCGGGCGAACTGACTTTGGAGGAATCCCCCGAAAGTCCCTGGAGAACCCCCCGAAACTTCTCTCCATCAGTGAGGCTAATTCCTTTTGCTTTCGCAAGCTCTACAATTGCAGGTTCAAACTGACGGCTGGAAATCACCTCAACAATATTGTAGCCAAGCCGCTTTGATTCTTCGGAAATTTCGTCAATTTGCTTTTCACCGAAGTCCTTCGAATCGTCAACACAGGCGACGCAATGCCGGGGACTATCTCCGCCTCCCGAATTTGGATAGGTTACGAAATCAATTATGGACGAAGACTCCCGATCCACTGGTTCCACTGTGAATCCAGCATACCGAAACACTGCGGGAACGGCGATTCGTAATGCAGCCAGTGACATGGTTGGCGGATATTCTTCACTCATATTATCGTTATTCTTAATATTATGGTTATTATAATACATTTATATTCGTAAAGAGTCAAAAAGGAATATTGCCCCCTCCTCGCCAACATCACTCCATGATCAGGAGCTCGTGGAAAGCAGCTTCGAGCTGCGGAAACCAAAGACCGGAGAACTTCTATTCCCCTGTCGGCGCAGGAACTTGATTTTGCTCGACCCGGACTAGACGGGATTCGATGAGAAAAGCTCCGTCTTTCCTGTTGATCGAACCTTCGAGAGAGAAAGTCGGAAAATCGGGCTCTCCCATGGAAAAAGAGAATTCCTGTCCGGAGTTTACGAGAACCTTCGGCATCGCGACCAATTCATTTCCAACTGAATTTGCGGCAGATGCAACGACACGAGAGACTTCCTCACCTGCCCAGGCCTCAGCATGCTGAAGAGTGTTGCGGACATTCGTTGCCAGCGTATCCAGCCCGTTGTCTCCTACAAACTCAGAACCGACTGAAAGCATCTTTGTCTCCAGTTCGATTGCCTCTGCACCATCCTCTGTCACTACGTTTTTCGGTGTAAGAAAAGCAATTTCGTAATTTCCTTCGCTTGTCCGATAACCACCTTGGACGAGAGACTCCGATTCTTGAATCTCTGCCCGGACCGCAGAACTGATTACATCTTCGTAGAGAGGACGTGAAATTCTCGTCAGCTTTTTGGAGGTCTCCCGCAATTCATCCCGCAAGGCGTCCACCTCAGTAATGGATGGCTGCTCAAAGGTGACGGCCTGACGAAACGGATTCTCCTTTACTTCGACTTGCTCAATGTCGAAAGCCGGTTCCTTCTGCGCACGCTTTTCCTCCCTGTAACTGTTCAAGTATGACAAGTCCTTCTCAGGTATATCAAACATCCCGCCGAAATAGAGCCCCACCCCGATCATAAGGAGAGTTGCAACAGCGATGACGACACGATTCATTAAAACGATAGGACCACAGTTCCGCGGAAACGCCAATGCGAAAATGACCGCCGGCTTCCTATTTCGCGAAGAGCGGATCGTCCGGATTCCCCTGCGAGAGAAGATATGCGAGAAGATCAAGGACATCGTCTTTTTCCAGGGTGTTAATCAATCCGGGAGGCATCATGCTCACTGGCGACTCTTTCATCTCCTTCAATTTCTTTCGATCAACCGGGACGGTGTCATTTGGGTCCATCATGTTCACATTCACCTGCACACTGTCTCCGTTCAGATTCATGATTCGACCGATGATTGTATTCCCGTCATTCATTTCGAAAATCATCTGACCATACTGATCCGAAATCTCTTTGCTTGGATTGACAATCGAATCCAACAAATCACGTGGACTGAATTTCCCGGCCACGGACGTTAAATCCGGTCCGATGGCTCCGCCTTCCTGACTGAATCGATGGCAGGCGAAACATGTTGCTCCTCCAAACATCTTCCGACCGTTGGCAAAATCCCGGTTTCCTTCGAGCCCCACATTGATGACGTCATCAAAATCCTCCACCGTCCAGGCTTTCACAAAAGGACGCACTTCGTAGGAAAACGATTGCGTCTTTGGCGGAGCTGCTTCAATCGTCTCCTTCAGTGCCACTTTCTCCGCTTCCGGAGTATTCACCAGGGCGGTCTTTTTCATATTCTCAATGAACAGGGAAAAACTGGCTCCACCTTTATAAGCTGAAGCTCGCGTGAACCACTCGAAGAATTCGCGTCGCAAATCGAGGGTCCAGCCATTCTTGAGATGGCGGAGCGACTTCGCATAGGCCATCTGTTCTTCCTGAGAAGGCGCATCTTTTAGCAAAGCAATCCCTTTCGCCGCTGCCTTCGGTTCCTGCAGGTAGACCAGGAGCTGTAGCATTTCTGCATTCAACTCCGGCGTTCCCGCTGGAAAGTTCGCATCAAATTTCGAAGCGACCATTTTCCTGAGGTCCGAATTCCCTTCACCCATTCGGGTGAAAGCCAGACTATATGCCCGGGTGAGGTCAATCCTCCGGGTGCGGGTCAGTTTCATCCAATCGATCCGACTCAAGGATTCGAAAATATCAGCCTGCAACTTGCTGTCCCCATGTCTGGTGAGAGCAATCAATCCCTGGATGGAAGCGGTCGGGTCAGTTTCTTCAAGCGCCCTATCCTGCCAGGCTTCAAGATCCTGGTGTTCGACCGCTATACGTGCAGCATATCGAAGAAAGCGGTCTTGCGAGCTGAGATGAGGCCACGCCTTTTCTATGGCTCCATCCACTTCCTGATGCAGTTCCTCCATTTCCTTACGCAAAACAAAATTCTTCGCCGGTTCGGCAGAAGGCGCAGGATCTGTGTTCTCATCCCCCACATAGCTCACTCGATAAAGGCCGGACTGAACGCGGCGCCCGCCAATGGCAATATACATCGCTCCGTCATCCGGATTGACCACCAGGTCCGTCAGGGGAAGCGGTTGAGCGCTCATGAACTCTTCCACTTCTCCAGTGTAGCCCGCTCCCTTTTGCTTCAGGTGAATCGCGTAGAGTTTCCCGTAACTCCAGTCCGCCGCATAAAAGGCATTTTGATACTTCGCCGGAAACTTCGCTCCGTATCCGAAGGTAACCCCGGTTGGAGATCCGGGCCCGATATCGACAACTGCGGGAAGACTGTCAGGATAATAGGCAGGCCATTTCCCTCCGCCGTTTCGCCAGCCGAATTCCGCGCCGCTTATCACATGATTGATCCGCGTCGGCCGATACCAGGGAGTATTGAAGTCCCATTCCATGTCCGCATCGTAAGTGAAAAGTTCGCCGTATTTATCAAAGGCAGCATCATACTCATTTCGAAATCCGGTCGCGATCAGTTCCCATTTTTTTCCGTCCGGATCCGTCTTCGCTATCCATCCACCTGGAGCTGGAGTCCCTTTCATAAACCCCCGACCAATCGGACGCTCCAGAAGCTGTCTCTTATACACATCTGACGCTGCCGACGAAGAGGATAGTGTA
>OJCB01000398.1_pt1 | contig 16902 bp, 9 predicted proteins | sample 1591501 | NCBI WGS metagenome assembly OJCB01 (sample SAMN05416813, study PRJEB24817) | seawater metagenome | isolation source: Sea water | place: Canada:Atlantic | collected 2013-07 | reverse complement strand
GAGATCAGCCTCGGTCTCGTGGGCTCGGAGATGTGTATAAGAGACAGGAATTCAGGTCCAGAAGTGGTTCTCAGTTCGAAAGAAGTGGATGAGCGGATCGATTTCATTGACCGAATGATTAGAAAACAGGAGGAAGAAGCTCAGCAGATAGCCGCTGCCATACCAGCCTCCGTTTACGAGGAGCCGAGCATCAATCTAAGTAAAGGCTTAATTGTCGACCTTTCCTTTGATCAGATAGGCGAAAAAAATCAGCAGCAAAGCCTGGTTTCGGGGGGAACGTTCAATCTATCCGGTTCAGTGACTTCCGAGGAAGGCGTGCATGGGAAGGCCATCAGGGTTTCGGGTTATGACTTTGTCAATATCGTCAAGAAGGAAGTGAAATTCGATCGGGCGGATGCTTTTAGCAGCTCTTTTTATGTCCGTTCCTTTCACGCAGAAAGCAACTTGAGTATTTTGAACCATTTGGGTAGCAAGGGCGATAATTTTCCGGGCTACGAGATTGCCATTGATGAAGGCTACCCAACCATGCGCCTGATCCACAGTTATCCGGCTATCCAGCTAGAGGTCCGGGGAGAAGAAAAAATTAATACGGATAAATGGGTACACCTGACTTTTACCTACGACGGCTCGGGTAAAGCAGCGGGCATTACGCTATACAAAAATGGTAAGGCGGTACCCCTGAATATCCGCTATGACAAATTATCTCAGGGCATCGCCAATGGAAAAAGGGCCCTCACTGTAGGAGGGAGAAGACCCTACCAGACGAATCACGATGGTTATGCGTATGTAGATGAGCTGAAAATCTACGCTCGCCAAGTCAGTGAGCTCGAAGCCGCTGCCTTGTACCCACCAACCGCAAAAACAATCGATCCCCCGTCCACTAAGAAACGGAAGGAGCATTATTTAGCCACTAACAATCTTTCCCACCAAAAAACACAACAGAAAATACAAGCTTTACGAAAGGAGAAGTTTGCCATCCAGGACACCCTGATCAGTGTGATGGTAATGGAAGATCTCCCAGCACCCAGACCTACTTTTGTACTAACGAGAGGCGCCTATGATGCCCCCTCCAAACCCGTCAGTGCCGGCACCCCAGCAGCTGTTCCACCTGGAGGGAAAAATAATCTAAAGGATCGGGCCGACCTTTCCCAATGGCTCCTAGACCCAAAAAATCCGCTGACGGCCCGGGTCGCAGTCAACCGATTCTGGCAACATTTCTTCGGGCAAGGTATCGTAAAAACGACTGATGATTTTGGCAATCAGGGAGCTTTACCTACGCATCCGGACTTGTTGGACTGGCTAGCCGTGACCTTTGTGGAATCGGGTTGGGACCTAAAGGCACTACTCCGGCTGATCGCTCTTTCCTCTACTTACCAGCAATCTTCGCGTAGCAGCCTGGAGAAACGGGCACAAGATTCGGATAACCGTTTGTTGTCCAGGGGCCCTAGCCGTAGGCTTTCAGCCGAATTGATCCGGGATGCTGCCCTGACCGCAAGCGGGCTGCTGGCCAGAAACATTGGCGGGCCCAGCGTAAAGCCCTATCAACCGGAAGGACTGTGGTCCGAAAAAGGAGAATTCAGCCAATTGAAGCATTATGAGCAAAGTCACGGAGCTGATTTGTATCGAAGAAGCCTGTATACCTTCTGGCGGCGTACCTCTCCCCCTCCGACCATGACTACCTTTGATGCCCCTACCCGGGATATTTGTATTGCTTCCCGGCAGGAAACGAATACACCATTGCAGGCGCTGGTCATGTTGAATGATCCTCAATTTGTTGAAGCAGCCCGAATCATGGCCGAGAGCGTTATCCGCGAGTCGAAAAACAAAACAGACCAAATCACCCTAGCGTATCGATTGCTGACCGGGCTTCAGCCTAAACTAGAAACAGTCAGCTTGCTAAGTGAATTAGAAGAGAAAGAATTTCAAGAATATCGAAGAGAGCCAGAACAAAGTCAGGCCTTGATGAAAGTGGGTGAATTTCCGCCAGATCAGTCATTAAATCCCGCGGAAGTGGCGGCTATGACGATAGTATGCAGTACAATTATGAGTTTTGATGAGACTTTAGTGCAGCGTTGAGGTGAGGGCAAGTGTGTGTGTAGATTCTAGGACCAGACTTCAGATCATCGACTGGTTAATATTTCTATCAATTAGTCTAATCAATTGCGAATGAAAATAGATGACACTAAAAATTTACTCAGCAGGCGTCACTTCCTATTCAATTCCGGAATGGCGGTGGGAGGACTTGCTTTTTCCAAATTACTTCATTCCAATCTCTCAACCGTCCCTCACTTTTCGCCGAAGGTAAAACGGATGATCTACCTCTTCCAAAGCGGTGGCCCTTCCCAGCATGATTTGTTTGACTACAAACCACTTTTGAATAAATTAAATGGGGAAGAACTGCCGGATTCCGTTCGTCAAGGACAGCGAGTGACGGGCATGACTGCCGGACAAAGGTCCTTTCCCTTGGCTGGTGCGCAATTTTCATTCAAACAGTACGGAGAGTCAAGGGCTTGGATGAGCGAATTGCTCCCCTATACAGCAGAAATTGCCGATGAAATTTGTTTCATCAAGTCTATGCATACCGAAGCCATTAACCACGATCCGGCTATCACTTTTTTTCAAACGGGTTCCCAACAAGCGGGACGGCCGAGTATCGGTTCATGGTTGAGCTATGGCCTGGGCACAAGCGATAAAGATCTTCCAGAATTCTGCGTATTGTTATCTAACGGTACGGGTAAATTGAACGCTCAACCGCTCTATTCGCGCTTATGGGGTAGTGGTTTTCTGCCCTCCCTTCACCAGGGTGTACAATTTCGTTCGGGTAAAGATCCGGTACTATATCTCAACAATATACCGGGCATCGATGCGCAAACCAGAAGAGCGATGCTGGATGCTTATCACAAAATCCAGGAATCTCAGTACCAAAGCGAACAGGACGAGGAGATCCGGACCCGAATCGCTCAGTACGAAATGGCTTACCGCATGCAAACCTCCATTCCCGATGTAATGGACGTATCGAACGAACCAGATTACATATACGAAATGTATGGCCCCGATTCGAGAATTCCCGGCACCTACGCTGCCAATTGCCTTCTGGCTAGAAGGCTCCTGGAAAAAGGCGTGAACTTCACCCAACTCTACCATCGCGGCTGGGACCAGCATTTCAACCTACCCCGAAACCTTAGCAATCAGTGCAAGGATACGGACCAGGCTTCGGCGGCCTTAGTCAAGGATTTGAAACAGCGAGGGATGTTGGAAGACACCCTTGTGATTTGGGGTGGAGAGTTTGGGCGTACCAATTACTCTCAGGGCAAATTGGAAATGGGAAATTATGGGCGAGATCATCACCCTCGATGTTTTACCATCTGGATGGCTGGAGGTGGAGTAAAAAAAGGTTTTTCCTACGGTGCAACGGATGATTTTGGCTACAATATTGTCAAAGACCCGGTTCATGTACATGACTTTCAAGCTACGCTCATGCACTTGTTTGGGATCGATCATGAAAAGTTTACGTTCAAGCACCAGGGAAGGTATTTCCGGTTGACGGATGTGCACGGTAAGGTAGTGAAAGACGTTTTGGTGTAAATACAAGCCATTTATTTCAAAAAAGACATAAAAAAAGCCCGGCATTGTCTTGCCGAGCCTCTTGCTAATAACAAATCATAATCTCATGAAATAATAAGACGACCTAATTCTTAGAAAAAACGAAACTTATTAATAAAAAATGACGACTTCAATCTAGAGGTTCCCTGCTCAAGGAGCAAGGAACCGATTGTTAATGGGATTATGACTATCGTATTATTATCTTGCCTGTGGCGATCACTCGACCCTCACTACGCATTTGATACAAATACATACCTCCTGGCAAAGATCTACGATAAAAATCATAATTGTTCCCTCTGAAACGATCGGTACGGACCAGCTTTCCGGTTACATCATACACACTAAACTCTACTGCATCAAAAACCGTGCCTGTAATTTCAAAGGATGTTGATTCAAAAAACGGATTTGGAGAAACTTTTATTTTTACGCCCTCCGGATTACCTGGTCCTGGACTTACATCACTGATGATGCAGCCAGCATTCACGATATCCGTGCAACCTACAGTATGTCTTACCACATTGGTAGGCTGCGGGGCAGCATAGTCAAAATAGACGGTAGCACCATTTTCGATTACGATTCCCACGTCGTTAACCGGTTTTTGGGCAATTCGGAATTGAACGAAGCCGCGGGAATTAGCCTCCTCTGTGCTACCGCCTGGTTGAAGTTGGATTTCATCGAAGGTGATTTTCAGGATACCATCATTGTAAATTTCGAACTCATAGGGATGACTACTTGCTCCTAGCGTAATACTTGATACGTCTAGGGCGGAAGACATGGTATCCCGAATCACCAATCGATCTATAATATCGGATCCAGTGTTTTCAAAAATAATTGTGTATTCAATCTCAGTGTTCTGATCTATTATAGAATCTTGATAGCCTTTGGGATAGCCTCTCATAAGAACTCCGGATCCGATCGCTAATACTTCTTGTACGTCAACTGCTTGAAAACTATTTCCTTCATCTTCAGAAAATTGGGTCACCATTCCTACATTGAATGGTTCTCCTTCAGCGACACATCCTTCTATGGCTACGGTGGGGTAGCTTTGTCCAGGGTGTCCTTCTTCCTGTTCTGCGATGAGGCGATAAGTTGCACCTTCTAATGATTGAATAGGGATGACTTCGTCTTGTAAACGGGGTAATTGGAATGGTGCGGTGCGAAACATAATCTGATCCTCAACGATAAAATAATTTCGTTGTCGAATCATGTTGGCTTCTCCAACATTTCTAATACGGAAGTTCATAGTGCCGGTTTCCGTATCGCACTCGCCGCTCACTTCGATACTAGCGCCGCTCCAATCATCTACCCCTTCACAAATCGTATCGGGATAAATTTTAGCACTAACAAAAGTGGCTTGGCCATTCACAATTCCTTCGCAGGCCATTTGAGCCGTTATCATGAATTCGCCGCATTCCATACTTCCAATATCTCCCAATTGGAAAGTAAGCATTGATCCATCCTGGCTACTAGGCGCAATCGAAGAAGAAATAAAGGTTAAATCTTCATCAATAACTACTTCTATGTAAGCTGATTCACCCGTTACAGGTCCTAGATTACAGTAAGAAATAGCATAGGTTGCATTTTCGCAGTTGACAATAAATGGCGTAGTGACATCTACATTCATAGCTGGGCAATCTGCCCCTGCCGTTACGCCAAAATTGATTTCCGTTGTGTCATAGAACTCGTTGAGCGCGACAATATGTATTTCCGGCTCACATACATCCCATAAATTATTGGGAGGTAAAGTTTTTATCGTGTAAGTTCCAGTATCTACTTTCGCAGTATAGAACCCATTTGAATCCGTGGTAATAAAATAGGTTTGGTCTGCACTCTCTGCCACTACCAACCAATCTTCCAATGCTATAGCTAAGGAATCAGGGCTGTCACAGCCTTCAGCAGCGTATTTGATCGTTCCGCTAATTTGGTTGGTTACTACATTCCCAGTTCCATCCAACTTAATTAAGATCAAGTCATTGATGAAGGCAAAATCTTTGCCATTGTAACCGGTAACCACAAATCCACCATCTTGCGTTGCAGCAATACTTTCTCCAAAATCTTGGTTGCCTTTGTCTCCCACTAAAGAGGACCAAATCTCATCTCCCTGCTCGTCAAATCTAATGATTAGAATATCAGAGTCAGTTAGATCCACAAAAGCAAAGCCAACTGCTACAAAACCACCATCAGCTAATTCAATCACTTCATTACCGATATTATCGATTGAAGTTACCAAGTGCTTCTTAAACCAGATGGAATCACCTGCTAGGTCAAATTTTGCGATCAATAGTCGGTCAGAACTCTCTGCTGTACCGGTGATCACAAGACTTCCATCACTTGTGAGGATTAAATCATTTACTTCTTCCGATTCTTCTGCTTCGCCATAAGCTTTCGTCCAAATACTGTTTCCGTTGGCATCAAACTTATAAAGGACAATGTCGTTCTTACTGTTTGTTGGATTGATGACCGGTGAATTACCCGCTAGAATATAGCCATCGGCTACGGGTACGATTCCCTTGTAAACATCATTTTTTTGAGTGCCAGTCGTTTTTCGCCAGACTTCTTGCCCTTCTGCATCAACTAGTGCTAGTAAGTTATCTTCACCAGAATTGCCTTCGTCATCGAAGGTTCTTGCTGCAATCAGATAACCTTCTCCGTTGATAGCAGGAACAAAAGCTACGGCCGAATCATCCGTATCGGACTGAAGTATTTTACTCCATCTTTTATTACCTCGCCTGTCAATATTAAGCAGATACAGCTGATTTTTAGACGTGAAGCTAGGTTTGATAGTACCTAATATAAGGTAGCCGTCTTCTAGTTCAATCAAGTCAGCTGGTCGCTCAGAAAATCCTTCATCATAGACCTTTGTCCAGATTGCTGTACCATCGACGTCGGTACGAACGATATAAATATCAATGTCTGAATTATTAACTCCTTCAAAAGATTCGCTAAACCCTAAGGCAATAAATCCATGATCGATGGTCTCTCTTACGATGTTTCCCTGATCTTCTTTATTACCACCGAAGGAATACTGCCAACCCTGTGCTCCGACTAGTGTTCCAAAACATAAAAATATAAGCATCCAGAGTCCCCGTTGGGACATCATTTGGAGAGCTGGTGGAACAACCGTAGCCGTTTTTCTCATTAGCGCAATTTTTAGGTCGTTTGTTCTTATTGACAATACAAATATGAGAGGATTGATAAGGTTTTTCAAAGACATTTTTCGTCATTTGTTGAAAAAAAAGAGTATTTTTGCAAAACAATTGATAACATAAACTACTAGTAATCAAACGTATATTATAGGTGTTTGTGTTGATTGAAAACTAATAAAAGCAATGAAAAATAGTCATCTAGTTACCATTTTACAGACATTCTCTAAAAAAGAGATTCGAGAAATGCGTAAATGGCTGCATTCGCCCATTCATAATCAGCGACAGGATGTAGTTGACCTATTCGAGTATTTGGTAAGTAGCAATCATTTGACGGAAGACAAGTTCCTGCAAAAAGATAGAATTTTTCGCAAAGTTTTTTCTCAGGAAGCATTCAGCGACGCCAAGTTAAGACAAAGCATTCACTTTTTACTAAAAAGTATCGAAAGCTATCTTATCACTAAAGAGTTGCAAGAGGATACCGTCCAGGCTAAAATGGCATTAGTCAGTATTTACCGAAAGCGCAAACTAACGAAGCCATTTCAAAAAACGATCAATGAAGTACAGGATTTGCAAGAAAAGGCTAGTTTTCAAAATGAGCAATTTTTTCGGAATGAATATTTGATTCAACAAGAACAATACCTATTTCTAGAAGGGCAAAAGAAACGTAATATTCCGATGAACTTACAGGAAGTTTCTGATGCATTGGATACGACCTTCCTAGCAGATAAACTACGGCAAGCTTGTTTGATGTTGGCGCATCAAAAGGTCTATAAGACGGAATACAAAATCGGACTGTTTCAAGAAATCATGCAATACATTGAAGACAAGGGATACCTTAATATACCCGCCATCTCTGTCTACTACTATGGATACAAAGCTATTACCGACCAAAATGAAAAACACTATTTTGATAAACTCAAAGAGGAAATATTTTCATCTGGTGCCCTCTTCCCCAAAAATGAAATAAAGGACATCTACCTGATGGCCATCAACTATTGCATTGGTAGAATGAATAAAGGACATTCTACATTTATCAGGGAAGCTTTTGATCTATACAAGAAAGGTCTCGAAATGGGTATTCTAATCGAAAACGACAGCATTTCACCTTGGACTTTCATCAATGTGGCCATCAATGGATTGAAACTTAGAGAATTCGACTGGGTAGAGTCATTTGTAGAGAATTTTAGTCAGTATATCCCTGACTCCAAACGAGAGGGAATTGTCCTATTCACCTTATCCAAACTTCATTTTGAGAAGAAGGACTACCCGCAGGCCATGCAGCTGCTGAATCAAGGAGATTTCGATGACCTCTTGATCTACCTCAATGCCAAAACCATGCTGCTAAAAATGTACTACGAAATGGACGAGTACGATGCCCTAGATTATCAGCTGGAAAGCTTGGGGACTTATATCAAGCGAAAAAAGGTTATGGGGTACCACAAGGAGAACTACCAAAACATTATCCGCTATACCAAAAAGATTACCCGCGTCAACCCCTACAGCAAAAAAGATGTATTAGGATTGAAATCCGAAATTGAAACGGCTAATCCCTTAACGGAAAGGGAGTGGTTGCTGGAACAGATTGATAGCTTGTAACCTCCTAAAACTTCGCCCCCAACACATAAGGCAACATCGAACGCCAAGTCGGCCAATCATGTGGCATATCATGTCCCCAAATATCGAGATCGTGGGGTACACCTTTGGCATTCAGTACACCAGATAGTCGACGTGAGGCATCAGGTGCTTCATAATTGCCTGAACCAGTTAGGATATGGATGTGTGGACTAGACCTCATCGCTGATAAAAGATGATGATCATCCAGATTAGGAAGGTATTGCATCGGTGAGTTGAAGTAGACATCCTGGTCATGATAACCTTTAGTATAAGAGGCCAACTCGTAATCACCACTCATCGCTACTACCCCATTGATCATATCGGGTCGTTTGAAAAACAGATTGGCAGCATGAAAAGCTCCAAGGGAAGCTCCGCAAGTGACAATCGGTGTTTCCTGACTACTGGTGTTCTTAATGAAAGGAATTACCTCTTGGTAAATATATTCGTTGAATTGCGTGTGTCGAATCGATTTATCCCGTGGATGCATATTATTGTTCAACCAACTTTCAGCGTTGATACTGTTCACAGAATAGACCTTTACCTTTCCCTCATTAATCATCGGACTAATTGCTTCCATCAATTGGAAACGCTCATACTCCAAATAATCTGCTGCTGCCGTCGGAATCATCAATAGTGAAAAACCGTAGTGTCCATATACGGCGATATCCATGTGTTTATTTAAACGGGGACTATGCCAACCGTGAATTTCTCTATGCATGTCTAGATTTTCGGCAAAAATAACTTTTAATACTAATAAGTACTTCGTAAAAAGAGGATATTTATGGTCCTGCACAAAAGCTTTATGCTTATCAAAGGATATACCTGCCGTTTCAACTCCTCTGTATCCGATAAACTACTATCTCCTAGGTGATCTCAAACAAGCCGTTTTTGTGGTTTAGCGCAGTTCGAGACTTCACAACTCCAGGGAAGTTATGGCAAGAAAAACAGGTAAAAATAATAGAGTCCTTATGCAAGACCTAACACAAAAAGGAAGCCTAGTTGTCATGCTAGGCTTCCTGAAAGCACTCTATGTAGTAGAAACACCTTATCTTTTGGGTTGTCGACAGTGGTCAGTCCATGGTCCATAGGAGCCGAGTTCATGCCATTGACGGATGCCCTCTCTCAGACCGCTGGTTCCCGGTCTCCGACCGAAACCCTGCCACGTCCAAGCGCCCCGGCCATTCCATTAAAAGGCTACGCGCGATTTACGACCAGATGAATCTGGTCGCTACCGACTTCGTGACTTTTGACTTACGACCAGATAAATCTCGCCGCTACTTGCGACTTTCCGACTTACGACCCAATAAATTGGGCCGCTACTTGCGACTTTCTGACTTACGACCGGCTTTAATTCGCATCCACCACGCGCCCACTGCCCGATATATTTATATCTAAGCTGGGGGTACCTTTGTATCTCACATCACCACTTCCACTTATTTTAACATCCAATTCATCTTGTACCTGTACTTCGGCATTGCCCGAACCTGTAATCTCTATCCTTGCTCGTAGCGCATCCAGCTTGAAAGCAGCTATATCGCCAGAGCCTGTGATTTTAATATCCAACTCATCAGCCAAGCCCTCGAGCTTGATATTTCCCGAACCTGTGATGGCGACTTCAAAATCGTCTCCTTCCATGGCCAAGTCCATATTGCCAGAACCAGAGATTCGCAATTCCACATCTTCTACAAGGAAGACATTCTCACCGAAAATCTCTCCTGAACCCGCAATGGTCAACTCTCGAATTTCAGGAATGGTGATAAAGATTTTCATATTGCCAATATCCCGCACGCAGTCGCGCGTTTCAATCTCCCAGACTCCATTTTGAATATCTCTTTCCAACTCATCAATGATATTCTGCTTCCCTTCTACTCGCACTTCTTGTATATCGCCTTGTTTGACGATTACTTCGATCGGCAAGTTTAGACTTATGCCCGAAAATTCAGACAGAGAAATAATCTCCTCTACTACTGGGCCATCTCCGTCGACACAGCCAAAAATACCGTCGTCATCATCAATATCGATAAAACAACTACTGACTGTAAGCGTCAGGGCGGAGGTCATCATTAGCCATTTGAATTTCAATAGTTTCATCTCTCAATTATTTTTTTGGTTAGGGCTTTGGAAAAAATAACCTACCCGTTCGGCTTGCTATTTTACTGCCAGGCGTCGTTGTTCGAGCCCTCATGTAGCTTTGGCTTCCCGTATAGCTATCGGGACGGTTCTCTCGCCTAGCCTGACAACAAAATCCCAGCGCCTTCTTGGGTACCTTATTTATTTCCAAACCCCTTAAATAAATAGCCTATAGACTAATTACCTACTACATTTTTTGGGTTTACTCAAAATTCTACGCGGTAGTTGAACACAGGGAAAAGTCCCGTTTGATAATTGGAAGCAATATTCTGCGTCCCCGCGCTATAATAATTATTGAATACGTTCAATCTATTGGTTACATTTTGGATATCTAGCATGATCGTATGGGTGACTTTCTTGGCATTGATTCGATAACTCACACCGAAATCGAAACGATGATAAGTACCCACTCTCGCTGCGTAAGGCTGGTCAAATTGGTATACCGTATAACCTTCCGTTCGGGAGGCAGCGAGGTCGATAGGAAATTGTCGACGGCCACCGGATAAGATAAATTTACCATTGAAGCCCAGGATGTTGTTTTTCTTTCGGCCTACCTTAAATTCTTTACCCCCCAATAGGTTGAGTTGGAAGTTGCCATTAAAGGCCGTGTTATAGGTCTTGCCATTGGCTGGTGTGTACTTGGAGTCATATACCGAGCCCGTAGCCAGGAAGTAGTAAGAATTGGAAAAGAATTTTTCTACGGTCAAATCAATGCCATAATTGGTTCCGGTTCCCTCGTTCACCACATCCTGTGCCCCGATTAAGTCCCAGATATCCACCGCATTTAGCAAAGAGTTAATACTATTCGGATTACTTTCGATCGGCACATCATATAGGTGTTGATAATAGAGTTCAGCTTTCAGGCGAATATCCTCACTTAGGCGAAAATCATATCCCAAGACCGCATGCAGTGATTTTGATAATTCCAGGTCTTTCGCTGGCGTATGTACCCTACCATTCGGCAAGGTTCCATCAAACAAGTAAGCGGCCAGGTGCTCCATTTTACTATGAACCCCCAATGCCATACTGAGTCGCTGACGATTATTCACTTGCCAAGACAAAGCTACACGTGGTTCTATTGAATAATTATCGTTGAGTAACAATTGAGAATAGTGCACGCCTGCGTTCAAGGACCAATCTTCGCTAAAGCGGTGCTTCCAATGGGCAAAAGCTTGAAAAAACTGGGTGCTACCTTGGTTATCAAAATAGCGGGTGAGTCCTTCTCCTTCATCTTCGTCATAGATGAAATCAAACGACAAATGACTCATGATCAAACCCGTACGAAAAGTGTTTCGTGCATTAAATTTGTGGTTGTAAGTCGAACTAATCCGGTAGGTGTTATTGGTTACTTTGGTTTCTTCGTCGACATGTACCTCGTAGTTTTTGGTATCATCCAGCCAATATTCATCATCATTGTATTCATTGGCTGAAGCAGCTACTACGGTCCGCAAATAACTTTTATCAGATAACAATAGTCGATGCGAGAGGCCTATCGTTCCCACCTTTTGTCTTTCATTAAAGCCCCATTGGTCATCGCTAAATTGCCAGGCTGCTTTATCTGCTACGGGTTCTTCATAAGCTCTGTTACTCCCTCCTAGTCCAAACAAGGAAAAGGTCCCCATTTTCTGGGTGGGGAAGTTAAATTTAAACGAGATGTCTTGGTAGGCGGGTAATACGTCTCCCACTGGATTAAGCCCTAAAGCGCCCAAAGCGGCAAGTGTAGCATAACGAGCGTTGATCAAATAAGAGGCCTTGGATCCTGCTTTGAAAGGCCCTTCCATAGACGCTTCAATCCCCATCACGCCCAACATTAATGAAAACTCTCTTTGCTCATTATTCCCCTTACGCATATTCAGATCAAATACGCTAGACTGGGCATTACCAAATTCAGAAGGAAAAGCCCCTGTATAAAAGTCCGAATTAGAGAGAATACTACTACTCAACATACTGATTCCCCCACCCGAGTTTCCCATCGCACCAAAGTGATTAGGATTGGGTATCTCAATGCCTTCCAAGCGCCACAATACACCCATGGGCGAGTTGCCTCGAACGATAATTTCATTCATCAAATCATCGCCAGATCCGACGGATACTCCAGCATAGTTTTGCGCCATACGTGCAGGATCAAAATAACTTCCCGCATAACGGCCCGTCTCTTCTACTGAAAAAGATCGTGCACTTACTGTAGCCATTTCATTTAAGGTTTCTGCCTTATCCAAGGTGGCTTTTACTACAATCTCCTCCATAGCAACCGCCGATTCAATCATCGCAATATCGAGTACCAATTCTTTTCCAGAAGTTACGAGTATACTATTCAATAAGACAGGCTCATATCCTAAGTATGAGATGGCAATATTTTGCCGGCCTACTGGGACATTTTCCAATTTGAAGTCCCCATCATTATCGGTGACAGTCCCTAGCATATTTCCTTCGAATTGAACAGCAATTGTTGCTCCGATCAATGGCATTTGGGCATCTTTATCGATGACTTTTCCTCTTAAAGTTTGGGTATGTTGTTGGGCAAAAAGTGTGTTGCTATAAGTGCATAGGAAGCCCAGTAAGACGAGGTGGCAAAACAACTTCTTCATGATGTAGATTGTTAGTCTTCTCTGACAGTTCTTGTGGCTCGCATTTTAGGTGCAAGGGTTGCGACCAAAGGAAGCAAGTTTCTACCTAAGGCACGGACTCAAAAACACAAAAATTGTCAGGGAAGTTTGTTATAAGGTGTTTCGAAATGGTTGTGGGTACACGGGATTTGTAACTGATAATCGAATTGATTTGTCGATTGATTTCTTACTAGTCTTTTCTCAAATTATCAGCTACAAATCACCGCATTTTTTTACAGTCGGGTAATTTCGTGTTCTACTTTACAATCGTTAACAGGGTGCATTATATCGGGTATAGACTTCAGAAGTTTCCTTAGAATAAGCTGAGGAAACTTCTGAAGTCTTAATTCCTCGCCGTTGCAGGTGTTTCTCACCTGCGACATCCTCGGAGTCTAAGCTACTAGGGAGAACATCGGTGGAAAATCTATCTGTTTAACTAGACAGGCCACACCAATGGCTGGTATTTAGACTTCAGAAGTTTTCTCATCCTCCCCTTGGGAAACTTCTGAAGTCTTAGGCAAGGCTACCATCGGTTCGAACCAAACCAGCCAAAACGTAGGCTCAGTCCAATAATGCCGCCGGAGAAATCTTCATTAGTATAACCTCGGTTTTCATTGGTGCCATCGACCCAGCGATAACCTACCGTACCTGCCACTCTAAACCAGCGGGTAAAATTAACTTCCAATCCGATTTCGGGCGTCACGACAAATATTTTATCTACATCACTATATCTCACGGTTGGGTCATTTAACTCGACATCGACGGCTCCCCAGCCAATACGTGCACTGGTGTATAGGTGCACTAGCTTGTGCGGGGCAAAAGTCCCCCCTAACCAAAATCCACCGTGGCCGATATCTAACACACTCACATCGCCATTGTCAAACAGTTCTTCAAAATCTACGCTTCCCAATCCGTAACCACCAAAAAAGAAATTATCGATGACTACACCACCGCCACCGCCGATAGAGGTGTTAATATTTTTATCCATTCCAAATTCCATAATGGGGCCGCCAAATCCGCCTACTACACGGGCCTGGCTAAAAAGTGTTTGGTGTTGGCTATATCCGGTTATGGCCAAAAAGCTAAAAGCTGCAATAATTAGTAAATGTCTCATTTGTTATAGATTTTCGTTGAAAGCGCCGCAGCGCTAAACTTTAAGTTTTTAATTTAATTCGGGACATAGCAATGGCTAATATCAATTATCACATTGATAATCTTCAAGGTTTTATAAAAAACCACTCCAACCTTAATTTAGTGAGGTATTTTAAAAACGAATACCGCCAGTAAAGCCGACCCACATCTTCGTGTTGACCCCTTCGGCAGAAGTCTCTTCATACATTGCATATGGTGTTACCAAAGAGCCATATTTCTGCGTATCGGCATCATAAAGCTTTGACAACATGAGATTTCCAACGGGTCCGAAGAAAACACTTGATTTTCTTCCCATCCGAACATCGAGTAGTAATTTCACTTGATTGAGTTGGTTGAGTTCCTTCGTCCAGGCCTCGGCCTCATTGATGTGCATGCTTATCGCTTCGATGTTCAGTAGTACTCGAGGACTAAATGTTATGGCGGTACCTAATCCATAACCAAGGCCCCAAGTCATGAAAGTTCCGTTGATCTGTTCTCCTCCGTCTTGGATTTCGAGATCGTCCCAACGTGCTCCCAATGATATGATGTTATAAAATCCTTTTACCCCTAGTTTTAATCCAAAATTTGCAAATAAAGATTCGCTGCTGCTCAATTCGACCTTATTATAGCCGTGTTTGATGAAATTGAGAATACCAATAGGCAAGCCGCCTACAGAGTCAGCGACATTAATAAGTCCAATCTGAAAGCCTTTTACTTTTCGACCTACATTAAAGAGTGGACTAATTTGCCCCCAGCTAATATCGCGGCCTACATTAAACAAGCCAGAAAACTGGGCCGTTGCATTTCCACCGGCTATATTAAACAGGGCCGACGCCTGAGAGACTTGTTCGGCTTTTCCTGCTACATTAAATAAACCAGAGGCTTGTACACCACTCGTCTCCTTAGCAGTGACATTAAATAGACCAGAGGCTTGTACCGCTTGCGCTTGAGAAGACACATTAAACAGGCCAGCCGCCTGTAGGCCTTGTACACGTCCGCCAGTGGTGTTAAAGAAGCCACCCACTTGCGTACCCGTTACATCTCCTTTTACTGTATTACCAATACCAGCGACCTGTACCCCATTTACATCATCGACAATCGTATTCACAAAGCCACCGACTTCAACACCATCTACCCCACCATTAGTGCCCCAAAATACATTGACAGAAACATTATTAGTGATGTATTCGCTTTTACCGGCATTGGTGCCCAAGAAAGGAAGTAATGAAACCTGCGCCAATCGATTATCTCCGACCGTAAAAGACGCATCGGATGTAACCATCGGACTTACTTGCACGATTTCTGCATCCAGTGCTATCACTTTATTTCCGCCTGGAATACTCTTAATCGAGGTTTTCTGTATGGGTGAAAATGGATCTGTTTTTTTTCTTATAACGATAGGTTCTTCGCTATAAATAGGAGTTGTTTGTGGAACGGATTTCGGTAAAGGCTTAGGTTTCAGCATACCTACGGCGAGATAAGAGGTCTTTTTCTTTTTCTCTTGGTATTTGAGTACAATCTGGCCACCGATCGAACGATAAGCTACAGAAGCTTGCTCACAGATTTCGTCCAATGCTTCAGACAAGTGTTGATCCTCTACTTTTACCCATACTTTACTTTCTAGTGGGATATAGTCTACACTATAACTGAATTTGACATCATAATTACGGCTGATGTCATCCAGTACATCTCCTAGTGGTTCATTAGAATATTTAACTGTTACCAGTTGAGTCAATTGTTGAGCTTGCAGGGCCAGGGTAGAACCTAACAAAGCAAGGGTGAAAAACAGTCTGACATTTCTATTTCCCATGGAGCAGAGTGTAATTAAAATACAGCGTTAAAAGGCCTTGAGTCTTGTAGTTTCTGCTGAGTGAATATGTTTGGGTGAAATTCTTATTTCAATCCTCTCACCCAAACACACTCATTACTTGACGACAATAATCTTGTCCGTCTTCATTCGGGTCGTATCAAATTCCACTGGAAATTTAGCTGCGAATTTGATAATTTCTAGTAGCTCTGGAAGGTCTTCTGCGGGCTGGTTTCTCAGTCTCAAATTCATATTTGCTAGTCGTGGATCTACATTTTCAAATCGAACACCGAAATGTCTTTCAAAAATATCCAACATCTCTCCGACAGCAAGCTCAGAAAAATCGAACTCATTGGTTTTCCAACTCGTCACATTAGAAATAGGTTCTTCCACTTTCACAATGGTATTTTCTTTCTTTTTGAAGATCGCGGAATTGTTTTTCACCAAGGTGACCTTTTGTTCTCCGTTTTTCTCTTCAAAAGTAACTTTACCTGAGGTAACACTAATTTCGATTACCTCTTCCTCGGGATAAGCCCTTACATTAAAGGAAGTTCCCAGTACAGTAGTTTTTGCTTCTCCGCTATAGATTACAAAGGGAGAATCTTCCATTCTAGCAACATCGAAGAAGGCTTCTCCTTCTAATCGAATTTGCCGTGTTGTAAAGCTTTCGGGATAAGAAAGGCGAGAATTGGCATTCAACCAAATTTCACTTCCATCAGGTAAATTGACCATTTTAACCGCGCCGTCCATGGTGTCAATAGCGAGCCAAACATCATCTGGGCTACTTCTATTCATCCACCACCAACCCGCCATCAAAACCTGTCTCTTATACACATCTCCGAGCCCACGAGACCGAGGCTGATCT
>OJCB01000396.1_pt1 | contig 16954 bp, 10 predicted proteins | sample 1591501 | NCBI WGS metagenome assembly OJCB01 (sample SAMN05416813, study PRJEB24817) | seawater metagenome | isolation source: Sea water | place: Canada:Atlantic | collected 2013-07 | reverse complement strand
TCTACACTATCCTCTTCGTCGGCAGCGTCAGATGTGTATAAGAGACAGGATCACGGAACGTGGATTGGAAACATTCTGCCTCACACGCAAACCATCGCTGACGAAATGACGATCGTTCGTTCGATGTGGACGGAAGCGATCAATCATGATCCCGCAGTTACTTATATCAATACCGGTTCGCAACAAATGGGGCATGCCTCAATGGGTGCCTGGCTGAGTTATGGCCTGGGGCGTTCCAATGAAAATTTTCCCGCCTACATGGTATTGCTCAGTCAGGGGACTGGAAAAAATCCGGGGCAACCACTCTTTTCCCGCCTTTGGGGAAGTGGCTATCTGCCGTCGAGTCATCAGGGCGTGATGCTTCGACCCGGAGCGAACCCGGTTTTGTATTTGAACAATCCTCCCGGAGTTTCTCGCAAAGCGCGGCGACGATTGCTCGACACCCTCGGGGATTTAAACCGACAGCAGGCCCAGGAGATTGGAGACCCTGAAACTCTTGCCCGGGTGGAAGCTTACGAAATGGCTTACCGAATGCAGACATCGGTTCCGGATCTCACTGAATTTTCAGACGAGCCCGAGTCCACCTTCAAACTCTACGGCGAGGAAGCGCGTCGCCCCGGAACTTTTGCAGCGAATTGTCTGATGGCCCGCCGGATGGCCCAGCGGGGTGTCCGGTTTATTCAGCTCTTTCACCGGGGATGGGATCAGCACATCTCCATCAAGTCGCAGTTGCCGCGTCAATGTCAGGATGTAGATCAGGGATCAGCCGCGCTGGTTAAAGATCTCAAACGGCTGGGAATGCTCGAGGACACGCTGGTGATATGGGGCGGAGAATTTGGGCGCACAGTATTCAGTCAGGGCGAACTTGGTGCGCCAACTTCAGGGCGTGATCATCATGGCCGGTGTTTTACTACCTGGATGGCAGGCGGTGGAGTGAAAGCCGGATTCGACTACGGTACCACCGATGATTACTCCTACAATATTGCAGAGGATCCCGTTCACATACGGGATTTGAATGCGACGATTCTGCATCAGCTGGGGATTGATCACGAGCGGTTCACTTTCAAATTTCGTGGACTCAATCAGCGGCTCACCGGAGTGGAAGAGGCGCATGTTGTGAAAGACATTCTTTCTTGATCACTCGCGGAGTGCGGAGTTCACCCCGTTGATTCGAAAAGCCTCAGCGGTCGGAATTCCCGTTTACTGTTTCTTCCCGGCCTGAAAGTCACCCACAGTCCCGATGTGCCTTCGCAAAACGTTCATGATGGCTTCGTAAATATACGGATCGTTGTTTGGTGAATTCTGTTCTTCCAGTGTCCATGCTTCCTGATTGAAATCTTTCTGTTTCCTGTCATCCAACTTCGACAGTTCCATTAGGATTTCCTGCATCAGGGGAGCTCCGTTAAGAAGCTCATCTTTTAGAACAGCCTCACCTGTGGTGTATTTCAGGTCCCGGAGAGATTCCGGAATTCGGTCCGCAAGTATAGTTCCGTCAGGATCCGTCAGTTGTGCGATTGGATTCCAAACGAGAAGATTGGCTTCGTATGTCATCCCGTAGAGTTTCTTTCGGGTCTCCGGGTTTTGGGGCCATTTGGATTTAGGCCCGGAAATGGCGGACTTCCCAATTCCTCCTTTTCCTAATGCCCTCTCTGACCAACGGGCCATGCCTTCGAGATACCAGCGATTGCCGAAGTAGGTGGTGCCGTATTGAATTAGATGAAACATCTCGTGTGCCGGGGTCAGGTTCCGGGTTGGGTCGACGGTGTTGGCTACTGCCATGACGATAGTCCGGTCGCCTTCTTTGCCTTCCGGGATCGAGCGCGCCTTCTGTGCTTTGCGATAAGCAACTCCATTGAGACCCTTGATTCGATCCTTCCCACGGATGCTGACCTGAATGCAATTCACGGCCGGGTAACGGTCGCTTTCCAGTGGATCCGGATAGTTAAGGACTTCGCAAAACATTTCCTTCGCCGCCCATACCTGGCGGGCGACGTTTTCAATTCGGTCAGGAATATTGTTGCCATCGAGGTCGGCATCCGGGACGGCCGATTCTCCCTTCAAGGTGTAAAATACACGAACAGGTCCGAGAACGTAGTGCTCTGTCAGGTCGGACTTATCTTTGGCCTGAACTGCTAAGCACTCCAGTAATGCGAAAGCGCAGATGGCGAAGCCGCTTACTCTCACGGCTTGGCTTCTTTTAACTCAGTAAGCATTTCCAGTAGCTGATCGGTCAGGACTCTCGAGGCGTCGAGTTGCACATTACTGGTTCCCATCCAGGTTTCGTATCCGCCGAGCTTGTGTTGTTTGGGTGTCGGCAGATAACCGAAGGCTCCGTTGGCCAATTCAATTGTAAAGGTGTGTGGAAAGGGGCTCTTCTCTTTAAGCTCAAGGCCAATTTCTACGAGGGTTTCGAAGGGAAGGGAAACGATCGCCTGGTCCCCGATTCGCATCGCCTGAATGGTGATGTCAACCGCGTCCGGAAGTTCCAGTTTGGCGAGAGTCCTGACTGCATAGTGCGGTGCCAGACCCGATATTTTTGCCTTTTTAATTTCTTCAGCGCTCATCTTGAGAATATTCCGCGCTTGCTGGATTTGTTTCTCATTGGGCTTGCGATATTTCAGAGAAACGGTGCGTTGTCTCATATCGACCCGGGCATTGGGTGAATACTCCACTTCACGGGTGGCTTGGTAGGCGGCGTCCGCAACCTTACCGGCAACGGTTTGGATCTGCTCAAAAGGAGCTCGAGGAGCGCGTTTTCCAGTGAAATCGATATTGTTGATATCCCCGCTGGTTCCGTTGCTGAGTAGGCCGACGAAATTTTCAGGTGGAGTTCTTCCTCCAAGCCGGAAAGGGATGATGCGGGCGAATTCGCCAAAGTAGTCGGCGGAAATTTGCGCTCCCGGAACGGCTCCGACGTAGTGAAGTGAGTAGTTGGCGAGCAGCGCAAGCGGTTTGCCTTTGGCGTTCTGCACCGTGACAACAGCGACTTCGGGGTCAGTGGGGCCGGCGGGTTTGGTGATGTCGTTCCGGCCAGGATTCATTTTAACGGTATCGATTTCGCCAAATGGATTCGGAGGCATGGTGCCTTCCTTCAAATACCAACGGCGGTTGAAGACTTCATCCGTGACTTCGCCTGATCCGAATCCCACTTTGGCAGGTGCGAGGTTGTCGATTGCTTGAGAGATTGCTTTGACGATTCCCTCCGCCGCGTGTTTCCGAAATGCGACCTCGGGAGGTGCGTCGCTTCCGTCATATGGAGCGGGAGCGCTGTGGGTGTGAGTGCCTGCGAGGAGAATATTTTCGATCGGCCAACCCGTCGCTTCGGCAGCGGCGCGACGGATGTTGCCACTGTTGGGTTCTTTGATGAAAATCACGTCAGCGACACAGATGACAGCTTTGCCTTTGCCGTTCCGAAAGGCCAGGGCGCGGGCGTTGAGAGGATCATGTGCCGAATCTTTCGGTTTCGGATAGAAACTTCCTCTCGTTACCACCGGCCATTCCTGCGGGGTGATGTCGACAACGGCAGCGCCCGCTTCGAGTTTGCCATCGGCGGCTTCAGAATAATTGGCAAAAATACCGATGCCACAAGCCAAGAGGGTTATACAAAAGAGATGCTTCATCGTTCTATCTTGGTAGGCGGATTAGTGATTCGCGAACTTTCATTGAGCGTTTATGCGCTAGGGGAGCCGGAAAGTGATTCCCCAATCAATCAACAGACGGACTTTTCCATCCGAATCTTTTGAAGTATCCCCAGCTACCCCACGCTACGTTTGAAACATTCACGGCGAGGGGATGGTGGTAGAAAATGTCCCGGGAGTTTTCCCAGTTCAGGTCGAGAGCGATCTGAAAACGCTCTTTCATTTCCGGAGACAGTCTACCTCCGATGCTCTCCCACTCCTGATTGATTCGGAAGATATCGGAATAGCCTTCCGTGTATTCCAATCCGGTAAGCAAGAAGGCAACACGTTGATTGGACTCTTTGTCGCTTTTGGTGGCTTTGTCTGCTTCATCAAGGTGTTTGCGAAGCTCCGCGATTGCCATTGGAGTGAACGGGGCAGTGACACCAAGCTTGTTTGTGGCGATCTCGTTGGTCAACTCTTCCAGTTTCAGAAAATACTTCTTTACTGGTTCGGCACCCTTGCCAAATCCAGAATGGCAATAGTCGTCGATCAATTCCTCAATGTTCAGATTGGGATTCCAGAGCAGTTTCCCCATGACATAGTAATTGAGACCTTGAGTCGACCAGTTGTTCATACAGGAATCGAGGTCGGTGCCGATCATTTGGTTGGGGGCAATTCTCCGAAAGTCCTCTGCCAGTTTGTGAATGTAAAGAACTGCAGTTCCCTGGCGACGCCCTGCCAAAAGCAGATTGGAGCGGAAATAGATCTTGCTGGCCGATTTGGCCCAGGCGTTCCAATCCTTCAGGCCCAGATGTCTTTTTTCTTCGTTGAGGTAGCTTATCCCGACATAACGGATCGCAATGTTAGGGTGAAGCTTGGCGTTTACCGGCGGAGCTGAATAAGCGCTGTAGGCATCCGCCGTCAGCCAGACATCGGGATGCTCTGCTGTGACTCTGGCTGCAATGCCATTCCAGAAATGAATGTAGCGGTCTGTCAGGGGGACGTGTTCAAACTTGCTTCGCTTGGCACCGGGAGAAAAATCCACCAAGTCGATCTTTCGGTCCGTCCGGGCGTCGAGCGCTTCACAATCAGGACAAACGCAAAAAGAAGTGGTGCCACCATCATTGGGACCGATGGAAATGCTTTTTTGCCCTGTCTCGTTGATCGTAGCAATTCGATCAAGGGCGACTGCCTTAATTAATTCCTGATTGGAAACGCAAAGGCGAGCCCGGTGAGGACTGGCGCTTTGGTCACGGGATCCGTTGGGGGCCATGGCAAACCAATCTGGATGCGTGTCTCCCCATTTTTCCCAGGCATCACCAAATGAGTGACCTGAAGTGAGTCGCAGAGAGCCCCCGAGACGGTGCCATCCTGACCAGCGGGCATCGTAGGATTTTGTGGCGCGAGCTTCCGTGATGACCTTTTCGAACTCAACTTTGCTCACTCCAAGCTGCAATCCTCCCCTTTCCATACGGTCACTGAAACCGCCCCCCATGCGGATTTTTCGCTGCAGGAGCAGGGGATTGAAGATGAGGTTCATCTCTGGTACTTCGATTGTGTCAGACTTTGGAACAACTTTTCCCGTTTCGCCGGGCCAGAGAAACCGGACTGCGCAAACATCTTCCAAAAACGTCGTAACCGCATAGCGAGTTCCGTTGGGGTCATAAGAAAGCGGGTCGTCTTCACCAAGCAGGATCACAGTGTTCGGGAATGTTCGAATCAAGATTCCTCCAGGCTTCAGGCTTTCTGCCTTAGCACCCAATACAGTGACGGCCGTACTCCGGCCAACCAGGATTCGGTTAGCTGGAGAGTCATCGGTAAGTTTGTCTTCGCTGATTATTGCTAACCTCGCCCCGGAAATTTGAAACAGATGATCACTGAGAATTCTGGACCCTTCCTTTGCCGCAGCTGACGGGTTTGCCGAAGTTACAATTATCGCGTTAGGATTTCCGTTCAGGACGATCTGGATGGGTGAGGCTGCTGCGCTGCTTGAAACGCAAGTACAGGTGCAGACCATTCCAAAAAGGATAAGGGGGAATATTCTGAGGCTCATGAGTTATGGTGGCTAAGTATTCCTGGATTGAAAAGGAGTAGTTCTCTCCTGAGTATTTGAAAACTATCAGAATTCCTGGAGGTGTGGAAGACCTCTCAATTGGAGAGGCAGCTTCCATTTAACCCCCATTTCGTTTTTTGCGTCTAAACACGAAACATCAACGAAGGCGTGACTGCGGAATTGTGCAAATTCCGAAAGGGGCTTTCTCTGCAGAATGAAAATGACTGCCCTGTGTGTTTTTCTTCTTCTGGTAGGTAGTTTGTTTTCTGCAGACGCAGAATTGCTGAGTGAAAGTTTTGATGATTATGAGTCAAACTTCAAGATCACGAATGCGAAGGCTTGGAATGGGTTCGTCGGATTCCCGGGGCAGGGGAATCCGAACGCGAATGTGATCGAAGGGAGAGGCGTGGACGGTTCCAAGGCTCTTGGAATCAGTCACAGCGAACCGTTTCGAACTGATAACTGGGGACTGCAGTTTCAACTCCCTCAGTTATACGACAAAGGGGCCGTATGGATTCAGTGTAAATTTAAACCACCGACGAAATTTGCAGGTGGTCTGACCATTGATGCGCGCGGCCCGAAGCGTGGCGAGATACTGGCACGGATTGCTGCTTCCCCCTTTTCGAATAAGTCGACCAATGACACCGAATTGCGTTGGCATTGTACCTGGGCGCGACCGTATTGGCGGCTCTATACCCTGTCGGAGCTGGACGCGAATCGATGGTATACGGTGACGGCGCGTTTGGATCTGGATAATCGAATGTGCGCAGCGTGGCTGGATGACCAGTTGCTCTGCGAAGAGGCTCCCTTGTCTGCCGCGAGTTCGTTTTCACAACTTCACCTTGGTTTTGGAGGGCTGGGAGATTCACTGGCATTGGTCGATGATCTATTGATCAGTACGACTGCACCCGCTGGATTCACCGAGCCCAAACTTCTCCCCCTCGCGGAAGACGCTCATATATTTCGGTTTGCAGGAATTGGGGATCCGCAGTTGGGATTTGGTGGATATGAATCTGATAAGATTCGTTTCGGGCTGGCGGTTGATCAGATCAATCGAGCTGGATCGGAGTTGACCTTAGTATTGGGGGATATGGTTCACGAGAACAAGGATGAGCAGGCATACATGGATTTGGCTTCTCTTGGGAAAGGACTCAAGCGGCCGGTTTATGCTCGTGGGAATCATGAGGAACTCGATTTGTTTCTAAAGCATTTCGCGGAGAAGGAGAACCATTCGACAGTTCACAAAGGAGTGCGCTTTGTAGTGGTCGATGCCATCGGGAATCAGCGGGGCCTGAGTGAGGAGCAACTTGTGTGGATAGAAAAGGAATTTTCTGAGGCGGAAACGAAAGGCGAGGAGCTTGTGCTGTCTCTTCACGTTTCACCCTGGCAGGACAACAAGAAAGGTGCCGGCAAATATAATCAGATCGGTCCGGGCCGCGACCGGCTTCGGGATCTGATGAAAGAATATAAAGTGTTGCTCTGCCTCAGCGGTCACTATCACTCGGGATTGTGGGGTGCTAAAGAGGACGAAACCAACTACCTCGTGCTTGGCGGAACTGCGATTGTCAAAGGCGGAACCTACGGCTGGTGTGTTTTCGATGTCTATCCCGACAAGATTGTGATGCACCAGAAGCCTCTGTTTTTCGGATACGAGAAAGCAGATGTCTCAAATGTGCATGCGCTCCAGGGATGGATTCCCTATGAAAAACTTCGGGGGATGTATCCCTATATTCAGCAGGGTCCACTTACGATTCCGAGGCATCGACCTGTGAATAAAGAGTGATCTGGTCTTGAGTCAGGGCGGAAAAACTTCATTCAATCTGGATCGGAGTTTACCAATCTCTTCTTTAAATGCAGGATCCTCTGCCAAATTATTCTTCTCAACTCCGCTCTCGTCATATTCGTAAAGCTCCCTGGCTTCGATCTCTTTGGTCTTGGTACTTCTCCATTCGGTGTAGCGGTGTGTGGCAGTGCGGACGGTGTAACCCATGAAGCCACCCTTGGGGAACTGGCTGAAAGCGGCGCCCTTCCCGGTCTTAGACGGTGCTTTGATCTTGTCGGCGAAACTTTCACCTTCAGCTCCGGAATGAACAGGGAGTCCGGCAAGCTCACTCAAGGTGGGGTGAAGATCGACGAGTTCTACCAATGCATTGCTTCGTTCGCCACGAGGATACCCGGGTGCGCTGATGATCAGGGGAACCCGGGTATCGAGTTCGAAATTGGTATGCTTGGCCCATGAGCCGAAATCTCCCAATTTGTATCCGTGATCTGACCAGAGCACGACAATCGTATTCTCTCGCAGGCCGAGAGATTCAAGTTCGCCCAGCAAACGACCTACTTGCGCATCAATATAGCTGACGCAGGCGGCGTAGCCATGTCGCAGGTGCCGGGTTCGTTCGGGGGACAGTAGACCTTGTGATTTTTCCAGATACTGATTCACTTCGTTAGCTCCAGCTTTCACCGCGAAGTCAGGCGCTCCCTTCGGTCGATTAGGAACAGCTACGGGCGGAATCTTTTCCGGATCGTAGAGGTCCCAATACTTTTTGGGTGCGACGAATGGTAGGTGGGGTTTCATGAATCCCACAGCAAGAAAGAAGGGTTGTTTAGAACCCTCCGCGTTAAAGTGACGTAATTTCCCGATTGCCGCGTCGGCCAGGGCACCGTCGGCGGGAACATTGTCAGGGACATCGGGAGATTCGGTTGCGTAGCCACGTACGAAGTATTTCTTCCATTGATCGGGATCTGCGGGATCGCGTTCAATTTTCTTTAAGAATCTGTCATTCGCAGTGGCAAAGACTTTCTGTGCCGCAGCTATACCTTCCGGGGAGAAATAGTATTGGGGACTGGATGCCCATCGATCTTCCGACCACGAAACGGGGTCCTGGAAGGAATCACCAACGTAGGCGGTCTTCCAGGATCCGTGATAGATCTTTCCAAATGACTGGGTGAAGTATCCGTGGTTTTTAAAATGCTGCGGCAGGGTCACCACACTGGGAACGATCTTTCGAAATGCCGCAGCGTTGCCTTTGAAGGAGTCTGGCCGAAGTCCGCTCAAGAGGCTTGCCCGCGACGGCATGCAGACCGCCCACTGACAGTAAGCCCGCTCGAACAATACTCCTTCCGACGCGAGGTGATCGATGTTCGGGCTTTTGATGTGTGTCGCTCCGTAGCAGTTCAACTCAGGGCGCAAATCGTCAATGCCGATGAAGAGAATATTCGGATGCTTCGTCGGGGCAGCCGACAGGAACGCAGCAGTCAGTTGGAAAATTAAAAGCGTCGCCACCAGTTTCTTTTCTGCGGGGAAAATAGTAATCATTAATTGGGAGCGGTGAAGGGCTGTAAAGTTGATTTTTGTTTGAGAAAACAAGAAGATCAGAAGCGAGAACTCAATCTATTTCCCGCGCATTTTGTATTCCAGGGTGAACTGATGCTGGTCTCTATCCGCAACCACTTTAGTCGATTCACAGAGTGCACCTTTCACCGGATCCCAGGTGCGGACTTCGATCTGATCGCTTGAAGGAAGAAAACGCATTACCCGCAAGCCTCCGGATCCATAGTCAGAGAGAAGAGAGTGGACTTTATTGCCATGATCTCCCTTAGTCATCATTCTCATTGCCTGGGTTCGACTTTGGTCGCCCGAACAGATCAGGAAGAGGTTCGGATGTTTCCGGAAACACTTTTCCCACATCTCTTGCGAGCTGTTCCCTCTTTCTCCATGACGCTTCTTCCAGGTCATTCTGCCTTTGGGAGCGTCAAAGTAGTCTTCAGCAGTTTTCGGCTTATCCCGGGGGCCGAGGTCCATATGAGTTGTAATGATGGCTCTTTTTTCTCTGTTGTCCTCCAATACAGAATCTGCCCAGGCCAGGACATTGTTCGGAGCATTGCACTCTAGATGTAGATAAACAAATTTCATTCCGCCAGCTTCAAAGAGCTGAGCGCTGTTAGCATTATTCCCCGACACTGTTTGATCTCCGGAAGGGTTTTCAAAACATCCGGCATACCAATCAAACTTTTCGAACCCGGACTTCGGGAACACACTCTGAAAAAGGCTGGAGTCACCGGCCCCTGTCATGTCGTGATTCCCCACGGTGATTCCATACGGGACCTTTCCATGTAGCTTGTCCATGTATCGCTTCGCCAGGGCCCATTGCTCATTGTTGTTGAGGTCAACAATATCACCCACATGACTTACGAAAGCGATTCGCTGCGAATCCAGGTTCGACACGATCCAATCTGTCCACCGATCGAAAAGGGGATTAGAAAGGGCGCCCGTCTGGTCGGGCTTGTAGTGTTGAGTATCCGGAATGACAACGATAGAGAAAGACCCGTCCGGTGCCGTCGGTAACTCACCTGCTTCAATCTCCACTAAAAGTGCTGCCATCGTTAGACTCGCGATTAGAAGATTTCTCATAGATTGTTTATTTGATTGTCAGGGCGAAGACTTCTGCATTGTCGAGATGAATTCGAAGAAGGTATTTACCGGTGGGGAGATCCTTCAGCTTGGCTTCATTCCAAGTCGCGGATTGGGTCAGGGAATCGCCGGCCAACGGAACGGCGTCATCTTTGGAGAATCCACGCAGTCGATACCCTTCCTCGTTCAGGATTTCCAGACGAACCGTTCCTCCCGATGCATCCGCATTCACTGAGATCTCCTGAACATCAGTGAGATCGATTGGTTTGAGCGTGATTTGCCCGATGTTGTTGAGGGGCGTTTTTAATGTCGACTGGGCACTCCGTTCAAGGGGACGGATTCCGGCGAACCGATCCAAAGCAATAGAAGCAAATCCGACACCGCTTTGTTGGCTCGCATCGGTCAGTTTTTTGCCTCCACCAATCGCCCCGCTGTTGTAACCGCCGTAATAAAATCGAATTTCCTTATCGAGAACAATAGGCGTGGAATTTGTGAGGACAGCCCCGTTGGAGAATACTTGTTTGGTGTTGTCGATAAACGGAGTCTCACGGAAGGGCCGGTTCCACTGAATTCCATCGCGGCTTGTCATCAGTTCGATGTGCATGGCGTCTGCTTTTGCTCCGCTTACTTCGCCCCTGGCACTGAGGATCTGGTTGAGACTGAAATAACACCCTTTGTATAGAAACACAGGCGAAGTGTGATACTCGGTGTTCGGAGGGTCGAGATCATCCGGCCAGCTTACGATTTGGGGTTTCGACCAGTTGAGGAAGTCTTTGCTCTCTACGCGAGCCATGGCGTGCTTCCAGGCATGGCCACCCGCCGGTCCCTGGATCCATGATTTCCCATAGACAACATAGGCCTCGTGTTTTGTGTCCCAAAAAACATCGACGGCATCGGACATGGTAAGCGGCATAGGCCAACTCTTTCGGGTGAACTTTTTATTTTTATCCCACATTTCGCTGTAGACGTCTTCGTCAGCGAATGGCGGCTGTTGTCCGCGACCACCGTATGAGTAATGGTTAAGTGGATTCTCTTCGTAATTCTTCCAGTGGATTCCATCATGGGAGAATGCGGCATGAAAAGCGGGCCATTCCTGCCCTGTCTCATCTTTAGAGAAATCGGTATAGAGCATTTTGTAGCGCTCTTCATTGTCGATGGCATTCACATCGTAGAGAACGGAGTTGGCATAGCGGTCGCCGTATCCATTGTTTCCCAGGAGAACGATATTGGTATTCTTGAGAATGCCCTGATCAAGACGGGATCCATCAAAATCATGAAGTCCAAGTTCGGGTTTTGTGAATGTGATCCCGTCGTCAGATTCTGCCAGGCAGACTACACACTTATGAGTCTTCCGTTCGTCGCGTCCTCCGGCGTAGGCCTGATACCAAAGTTGATATTTCCCGGTTTTCGGGTGTCTCAGAATACTGTTCCACCCAATTGCCATTTCCCATGCTTTGTCCTCTTTGACGACAGGATTCGTCGGATTCAGTTTTGCCGGATGAAGAATCCGCTTTGTGCCGGAGCGATACAGAACATCACTATCATCGACGAATAGAATATGGCGGGGGCCCATTTGATCTTTCTCCTTAACCACTTTGATTGGAGCGACGCCATTGATGTGTTGGTCGATCCAAATGGCGGCTGCTTCGGCGGATCCTACAGGGGTGCTGTGACCACGAGGTTCCGGCATGATTCGAATTTCCACTTTGCTGTCGAGCCCTTTGGCAATGGATGCAGCGGTGATTTTCTGGGCAGTATCAATCGCAGCCCGGGTGCTGACGCGCGCGTCCGGATCTCCGATAACGATCCAGACGGGGCGCCCGGCCAGTTTGTCCGACTGGTTGATCAAGTTAAGTTGCTTCACCATCGGGGCATCTTTGACATTGGTGAATTCGTTGAGCGCTGCCGGATCCGTCACCGGTGCAAATGCGGCTGCACATTTCACCCGTGGATCGGAAGCCATGTAGTGAATCGAAAGGAAACCTCCGCGCGAAGTCCCGCAGATTGCCAGCCTGACGGGATCGGCGATCTTGGTTTCGATCAGGTGATCGACCACTTTGGAAAGTCGACTATTGAACTCCTTGATAAAGTTAACTCCCTTTCCTGCGCTATCGGCCCATCCGCTCAATCCGTTTGGTTTCTTGTCTCCGCCCTGTTTTCCGTGGTTGGGAATATCGACTGAAACGAGAAGGTATCCCAGTGCACTCAGGTCATTTCCCGATTGCCGAAAGTATTTACTTCCAAGGGTGCTTTCAATAGTTCCGGATAGAACGATCAGGATGGGTGCTGGATCTTTGGAGGCTTCTCCCCATGTTCCGTATTCGATACCCTCGGGAGTCGTATGGATATCCACTTTTAGTTCAGCACCTTGTGCCGACAGGACTGAAAACAGGAATAGAAAACTTAGTGTCAGAAATTTCATCTGGATCTATTCAGATTTGGATAATGACCATCCGGGAAGTTCTCCGCATGCCTGAAGAGCTAGAATGGCGTAGGCCGAGCCAGTGTTTGAAATCAGGTTTCGCGCATCGTTGACCGGTGAGCGGGTGAACCACTTTCCACTCTCGCGCTGGTTGGACAGGATCCAATGGACCCCTTTTTGCAAGCGCGGATCATCGGCGGTCACGCCCAGCTCGCGGGCAATGATCAGGACCAATCCCGTGCCATAGGCATCGCTGGTTTTTGTTTCCAAAGCTTCGCCGTTCTCTCGCTCCAGCCCTTTCCAATCCGTGAGGAAACCGGAAGTGGACCAGCCGCCGTCAGGTAATTGCAGTTCGAGCAATTCGGAAAGCGTCTTCTTCCGCTCTTCCGGGGTCGCAATTCCAGTGATCCGAATCGAAGACCATGCCAGCATTGCCCGATGGTGGAGTGACTTGGGTGGGTTGTTTTTCAGATAGGTTCGTAGTTTTTCCAATCCCGCTTTTGCTGCAGGTGTTTCCGAGTATCCATCCGGTGCGACTCCAACTGTGAGTGCTGCGAGGGTCACCCCGAAGTGATCGTCGATTTCCATGGGAGCATAGTCGCAGTGGGGCCATCTCCATCCTCCGTCCTCCCGTTGGACGGTCCACATGATGTCGAGAACTTCCCGGGCGACATCGCTGAGTTCTCCGGCGGCGCCGACATCATTGAAAGTCAGGCCTGTTCCCACGACGATTGGCCAGAATCCCTGCTTTTCAGTGGGTCCTTTCTTTGCCCAGCGAACCTTCCGATAATCTTCAAAAAAGGATCGAACTTCCCCGGAATCTTTCAATACCGTCGAAAGCGCGGGCCGGGCCATCATGTAGGGCATGTTCGTGTGGCAAGTGGCACACTTTTTTTTCTTCTGCCAGGTCAGTGACGTGCGGTCGAGATATCGTGCTGCATTTTCGGCGGAGTATGATGACGCCAATGGTTCATCCGGACTGATCGATTCAAGTTCTTCAGGGACACTGTCGAAGGTGACAATTTCGTCAGCAAGGCAGAAGGCAGAAATTGAAAAGAGGAGAAAGATCGAGGTGAAACGTTTCATTTTTTTTGCAGAGCTTCTTTCGTCAGGGCTGTGGGATGTTTGAATCCCAATTTTTCTTTAACAGTGCTGTGCCACTTGCGAAGTTTGCGGTCATTCGTGAAAGCATAAAGTCCTTCATCGGGGCCCGCCCAATCGCGATGGGCTAGCAAGAGCTTCTCCCGCTTCTCACCGGCCTCGTAGGCCTTTTTCAAAATCGATTTCAATGAATCTGGGTCATCACGTCTCTCTTTGAGGACGGTGGAAAAGAAATCCATCTTCACTCCAAGAATCGCAATTTGCCGATAATGATCCATTAGCTCCAACATGGTTCTGGTGTAATCCTGGCCCAGTCGATGGAAGCGAACCCGCCCTTTGTAATCTCCGTCCGGAACTGCTGCTTCGGCAGCCTTCAGGTGTCTTTCGGCCTCTTCGACCGCTTCGATGGGGATCAGTCGATTCCATGCTGCAATGATGTTGGCATAGGCCATGTTGGTCGTGTCGACATGGCGATCCCGCTTTGACCAGTTTTCAGTTAATGCTGAATTGTAGGATTCGAAAAAGGCTTCCATTTCCTTTGCGACCGGCCCGTAAGCAGATTCGAAATATTCGCTCATCAAATTGGTGGTGTCGCGTTCGGGATCCCATAGCATCCGGGTCAATGCCCAATAGTTCGGGGCAGTTGCCGAGAAGTTCTTAGTTCCCTCTCCGTAAGCGGCGACAAAGCCGAGATCGTGAGCTTCCGCAAGACTGGCGATGATCTGATCGTAGTGCAGCATGTGCATGTCGTGGTAATAATGATTCCCCCAACCTTCACGAACCACCATTTTGGCTCCGAGCTTTTGCCATCCCGCCACAGAGTCCCGCCACTGCTTTAAATTCTCCGGATCCCTGTGAGAGGCGGATTGATAGACAAATGAGAGGTAGAGATTGGGCTCCAGACGTTTGATGTTCAGCGGAGGTTTGTTGTAAAAAGTGTAGGCAAACATTCCGCAGGCCTTGTTCGGATTTTTCTCCCGAACCCGTCGGGCGATTTCATTCGCGTAGGTAAAAATTCGATCACTCAACTGAATAGTCTTCCCGTCGTAGCTCATTACTCCGGGAACATCGAGCGCAGTGCATCGCTCGCATTGACAGAACCCTCCTCCGTCACTCGGTGAAATATGCATGATATCCTGTTTCCCATTGAGAACGTGTTCCACCATTCGGTCGAGGACTTCCGGATGAGTTGTGCACAATTGAGGCGGGCGTCGTTCTCCGTTTACGAAAGCGAACCATTCTGGGTGCTCTTTAAAAGACTCGTCAGTTCTCAAATTGAAGGCATCGAACCAGCTGTGACCGAATACTGCGGATCGAGCCCAACCGAGTCGATTCCGTCGTGTCCATTTCCGGGCCGCATCGTCGAACGTTTTGGTGTGGTAGATGCTGGAATAACCAAGCCCGATACTGCGGATCTCAAATTCAGGCTTTTTCCTGAAATCCAGGGTGGGAACGGTGGCTTCCGAATCTGTCGGAACATGTTCGCCAAATTCTCCCGGCCAAAACCAATGGACCCCCAGGTGGTCATCCAGAAGGGTGTAGGTGGCAAGCATCGTTCCAGACGCAACCACATTCGACCAGGGGCTGCCGGCCTCATCATGTCCGGCAAGAACGATTCCCTTTGCTACGGTCTTTAGCAGCCACTCTTCCGTTCTCCAGGGGGCGAGTGTAATCTTTTCCCCATTGGCTGCAGCCGCTGTCTCGCCTACAAAGAAACTGAGGCCTCCTGTTTTTGATAGTTGAAAAACCTTTAAGGGCATGGTTTCCAACTTGCGGCCTGTAATCTTTCCTACGTAATGAATCAGCTCGTTCGCCGCGGCCTTCTGGACTGGCAGAGCGTCGTCTGCAATCACCACTCTCTGAAAGCTGGCCAATTTTTGAGCATCGGCATTCGCATCACTTATCAATAGGAGCAAAGTGATGAGAGGGAGGATTCGTTTCATTGGGTGGCTGCGATTCGACAGGGTCAGATGATCGATCACACTCTGTCTGTCCCTTATCATGACACAAGCGCCATTCCGTTTCTCCGGCGCGTCTCCGCTATTGTGCCGCGTCGAGCTTCCCTTCATGTTGGCCCTATGAAGAACCGGCTTTGTCAGTTTGTGTTGGGAATCGCTTTCTCATTTTTTGCCTTTCAAGCGGAAACGGGGGCGCAAGATTCAGATCTTGTCAGGGTAGGTGTATTTGATGTGGATGCGTCGCCGCCAGTAGGGAGTCCCCTGGCTTATGATCCGACCAAGGGAATCCAAACACCGCTGAGTTGTCGGGGTGTTGTGATTGCAGGAAAGGGGAAACCTATTGTTTTATGCGCGGTGGATTGGATCGGAATTAGCAGTGGTGGGCAGGACTTCTTTAAAACCACGATTGCAGAGATGGTGGGGACGGACAGTTCGCGGGTGGTGATTCATACCTTGCATCAACACGATGCCCCGCGTTGTGACTTTGATGCGGAAGCTTTGCTAAAGGATCGGGGAATCAGCGGAGGTGGATTTAATCCCGATCACGCCCGGTCAGTAGCAAAGGCTGCGGCTGATGCGGCAAAGAAAGCTTTGGATGAGGCGGAGCAGGTTACTCATCTCGGAGAGGGCAAAGGCATCGTCGAGAAGGTCGCTTCCAACCGTCGCATCCAGGGGCCCGATGGAAAAGTGATCGTGACTCGTTACACTGCCACGAAGAATCCGGAAGTTAGGGCAATGCCAGTGGGGACAATCGACCCCGAGCTGAAAATGATTACCTTCTGGAACGGTGAAAAGGCGATTGCCGCTCTGACCTATTACGCGACCCACCCCCAAAGTTACTACCGGACAGGAATGGCGAGCCCTGATTTTCCGGGCCTCGCCCGAAATGGCAGACAGGAGGAGACAGGGGTTCCCCACATTCATTTCAATGGTGCAGGAGGAAATATCGGGGCCGGAAAATGGAATGATGGTTCAGTCGCGAATCGCCAGGTGCTGGCTGATAAGGTTGCGGCGAGTATGAAACTCGCTCTTGAAAATACCGTAAAAATCCCGGTGACATCAGATGATGTTGCTTGGCAGGTTGAGCCTGTTCTTTTGCCCATGGGTGAACATGTCGTCGAAAGTGAGTTGTTGAAGAAGCTTGAGAATAAAGTGGAAACACCTGCCGCAAGATACGGCGCGGCGAAGGCACTTGTTTGGCTGCGACGGAATCAATCCGGTGACCGTATTCCGATCAGTTGTTTGACTTTGAAAGATTCGAAGATCCTCCACATGCCGGGTGAATTGTTTGTGGAGTATCAGTTGAATGCCCAGAAACTTCGACCGGATCTGTTCGTGGCCTGTCTCTTATACACATCTCCGAGCCCACGAGACCGAGGCTGATCTCGT
>OJCB01000395.1_pt1 | contig 16961 bp, 17 predicted proteins | sample 1591501 | NCBI WGS metagenome assembly OJCB01 (sample SAMN05416813, study PRJEB24817) | seawater metagenome | isolation source: Sea water | place: Canada:Atlantic | collected 2013-07 | reverse complement strand
CTATCCTCTTCGTCGGCAGCGTCAGATGTGTATAAGAGACAGGAGTCGGAATGTGGTGGGCTCCATCTTTGCCTGGGCCAATGAAGACCGGGTGCTCGAAGATTCCTCCGGAAAACCCGTCGAGAAAGTGCATCCTTTCAATGAATTTTGGGGCCGTATGCTGAAACCTGAAAAGCGGGCCGACCTGGAGAAATCGAGCCCCTCCGAATAGTGGATAGGATTTCTCCTTTCAGAACCGCCAAGTTTCGTCGAGATTGCCGAACAGCCATGAACCGAATTGAATCATCTTACCATTCTTCCTTTTCTTTCGCCGCCTTGATTGCAGTGGGAGTTGCCGTTTTTTCTTTCGGCTGTAAAACCAAAGAGCCGGATGCTCCGGTATCCGCAACTGTTCAACCAGCCGACCCCAGTGCGATTGCTCCTGGATCAGGAGGCGCCGGGAATGCTGTACCGGGAACGAACAGTTATGTGGGAACAGCCGACGGTGCGCCGACGGCGGGTAGCAGTGGAGTGAAAACCACCTACTCAGGTTTGCAGTATGAAGTGCTTCGCCCCGGAACCGGTCAGCGTCCGACTCCTTACAACCGGGTCAAAGTTCACTACCACGGATATCTTCCCAACGGCACCGTTTTCGACAGCAGTGTTCAGCGCGGAACACCCGCGACCTTCGGCCTCAGTCAGGTAATCGCCGGTTGGAAAGAGGGGATTCCTCTGATGCGCGAGGGCGCGAAGTATCGTTTCACTGTTCCCGGACACCTCGCCTACGGCGCTCGCGGAATGCCACCGAAGATCGGCCCGAATCAGACTCTGAAGTTTGATGTCGAGTTGTTTGAGGTACTCTATTGAAGCCGGTTCCTGGTTTCAGCCCTCAATTTCTCAGGCCATCCGTCGGTATCCCGGCAATCCAAACGCAACCCAGCCCAGGTAGAGACCGCATAAGGTCAGGATCGGTGTCACATATCGACCGATCGTCGTGTTCTCAGCCTGGTTGGCGTTAAAATTCTCGAGGGTGAAGAGATCCTGCCCGTTTACTTTCAAAGCGCAGATCGGCTGAAACTCCTGACCTTTTGTGTAGTCTTTCCTGAGTCGCTCCGACTCGGATTGCTCCAGTCTCAATTCGACCTCCGAATCAGCGGCCAGGTGCAGCATGTAGTCATCACTAAAGTACTTCGGATACCCTGAGTTGGCGCGAAAAGGAGTGGCGTGATCCGCCAGCCAAATCTGAAGTGTGTCGCTTCCTTTCGATCTGGAAATGTGTTCAACCGTCCTGAGAACGCCCTTCACCATCACCGTGTTCGCCATGGTTGCCTCCGGTGCCGAAAAGAAAAAGAGCTGAACCATGAACGCACCAAATCCCAGCGTTGCGATGATCGATAGAATTTTGAGGAACATGGTTTTGTTGGTAGAACGTCTTGCTGGATTAGGGACTCAGCCGGAGGTGAACCATACATTTCAAAAGCTGTGATCGCAAAATAGATCAGGAACGGACCGCAGCTACCCAAACACTGAAAAGAATGGTACTGGCATACGTCGTTGTCTTGGGTCTCATTTTTCAGGACAACGTTCGAGGTTCGTTTCAGACTACAAGCAGCAGCTCGATTTCAAATTTGGGATTCGATTTGTCCCCTCGCTTGGGACCTTCGCGTAGCATCGCCCAATCGATAAACATCCTTTGACCGGGATTCTACTTGATGGAATCTTTAGCCAGTGAAGACGACGCTCGAAATCCCCGAAGACCTTTACCAATCTGCTCGATCTGCAGCAGAAGCGCGCGGTTGTTCTCTCAAGGATTATGTTGCCGATGCGATTCGCGAGAAAGTATCGGGAAGCTCAAAGGAAAAGGTTTCGGCGAAAGTTCCCTGGCTCCGTTTTGCCGGAGTGCTTGGGAAGTCGGATGTGGAACGGTCTGAAATGGAGCGAATCCAGGGGAGAGTGGACAAGGAGTTCGGGCAAATCGATTCGCTGGAAAAATGATCCTCGACACCAATGCTGTTTCTGCATTTGCGGCCAATGATCTTCAATTGATCGCTAAGCTTCCCACTGATCGTCCCTGGTATTTGTCAGCAATCGTGATAGGAGAGTTTCGATTTGGTATCCTCGATTCAGTCTACCAGAATCAACTGGAAGCCTGGATTCAAGAATTGACGGATGTGGTATCGATTCTCCCTGTGACAGAGAATACGGCTACTCACTACGCTTCCATTCGTCAGCAATTGAAACGGGACAATTTCAAGATACCTCCAAATGATTCATGGATCGCGGCTCTCGGCATTGAACACAATCTGCCAATTTTGACCAGAGACAGCGATTTCGATAAAGTCGAGGGGATCGTGACGGTAGGCTGGTGAAGCCTATTTCACTTCTCTTTCAATTTCTCCAGAACCTCGGCGGGAGGAGTCCATCCGATCTTCCTCTTCACCGTGGGAGTGTAACTGAGGGTGACCACAAACAAGCCGTCCGATTTCATCGCGGCTTCTTCATCGAGACTCACCTGCACCTGAGTGAATCCATTTCCCTGAAAAGATTGATACCCGTTCATCGTCGCATATTCCAGCGGGGTGCCGTTTAAAGCAATGCTGTCGATTTGTGCATCCCGATAAGGAATTCGAAGGCGGAAACCAATTCCGTGTTCGACTGCATTCCGTTCTGCGGTGGAGAAAACTTCCGACTCCTTCCCGGCTTCCACCGCCATCTTGATCTCAGGTCCGGACTCGATGAATTCGCGAATGGCTTCGGAATTCATCGAGGGATGATCCGCAATATTAGTAAGGAACTTTTCGTTGTCGGAATCGAGTTTCTCCCTTGCCGCAGCATTGGTCGCCACCGCGTAAAGACTACGCCCGTCGGTTTGCGGATAGATGAATGCCTGAGAAAAGCTGCTTTGGCACTGCCACAATTGAGCGCGACTCTTTCTGCGTTCCGCTGCATTTTTTCCCGAGGTGGTGACAAAATGCCCAACGAATGCTTTCATCCGATCAACAGGGTAGCCCGCGACATTCTCGCCATCAGGAATGGTGTTGCCGAAATTGAGCCATCCTTTGGTGCGCGCGACTCCGCTTTCCTCCCAGGCGACTTCGAGGGCGGCGATCACGGTGTGATACTTTATTGATCCATACTGGGCAGAGTAAAATTGCGGTCGCCCCCGCCAATGTTGACCGACGATGGCTTCAAGGCCGGGTCCGTAGAGTAATTGTTGAGCGTCAGCCTCGAAACGATCCGAGGGATAACCGGCATCCTCACCTGCTTTGATCATAGCTTCGGTGATCCGCCAGTCCCAGGGACGAAGCACATAGTTGGAATAGGCCGAGCCAGTGATCTCCGTCATGATTTGCCCCTGGTAACGCTGCCTTTTTCCGAGTTGATCTTCGGAATATTCCTGAAGGCCTGTTCCGTGCAGATCGATGTGGGCCTCGGGTTGGAACTCATCGACGACCTTGAGAAAGGCGGCCATCTCGGGAGCACGGTCGATGGGTTTGAAGGTCATGGTTTTCAAATCCCAGTTCGAAACTCCGCCGCCGGTGTAGGGATCGATTTTGAGGGAGTTCCCGAAACGGTCCGTTTCAAAGTAGGCGTAGGGGTTGATGATGGGAATGATCCAGAGTTCCTGATTTTCCCGAGTGAGCTTTGCATCCTCCGCATCACTGAGCAGCCACTCGATGACGTGCATACAGGCCGTCGTTCCAGAGCGCTCAGGGCCTCCGTGAAGGGCGGTAACGAGGGAATGCTGTTTCGTCTCTGCCGGCGAATCAGGATCGGTGATTTTCAGAAGAAAGATCCCCATGCCTTCGCGGGACTCGCCGATCCGATCGACTTTGAGGATTTCACTATGTTTCTCTTCCCAGAACGAGAGCGTGGACTCGTATTCTTTTGCCGCAAGGCGGTGGACTGGCTCTGCTTCACCTGGCGAAAAAGCGAGAAGGAGGGCGATGATTAGACAGGGTTTGCTCATCGATTAAACTCTATTTGGTTTTCTTCTTCTCTTCGTTGGGAAGAAGACGACGGCATTTGGAGCCGCCGCCGTTCCAAATATCGTATTTCGGATCGGCGTAGGTGTTAAAAAAGTTGTCGAGCTTCCCGGCCATCTCCTCTTGAATTTCAGCGTGCTCCGGTTGTCCGAAAAGATTGAACCGTTCGTTTGGATCGCCCTTCATATCGTACAATTCAGACGGACCGGTGGGTGAACGGCGGGCGACATATTTCCAGTCATCGGTGCGAAACGACCGACAGTTTTCCATTTCGTATCCCATCTCATTGACCCACTCCATCTCATCACCCCGAAGGATGGGAGCAAAGCTGTGACCGGGAAGTTTAGGCTTTTCCGGGATCCTGTTTTCGAGCCCCATGAAATCGAGGACGCTTGGCAGAAAGTCGTAGTTGCTTACAAGATGATCACATTCGCCGGTGGCAACGGTACCGGGTTGGCGGAAAAGAAAGGGGATCTGCATCATGAGGTCGTGTGCGGCAAATGGCCGGGTGTGATCGCCCATTCCGAAGAAACCATTCTGGCCGCCCATCCAACCCTGATCACCGGCGAAGACGACGAGGGTGTCTTCATCGAGTCCGTTGTCCTTGAGGGCTTTCATGATGGTTCCGACTCCGTCATCGACCGCGCTCACTTCTGCAGCGACTCGCCGGATGCTGACAATGTTGTTGTGATAGTCTTTGTTGTTGTGCTGCCAGGGATGCATCATGTCGCGCGGGAACGAGGGCAGATACTTGTCGGAGTAGTATTCGGCATGACGATTCAATGAAGGCTCCAGCAAAAGAGGGCTGAGGCAATACGGTCCGTTGTAGGCAAGGTAGAGAAAGAAGGGTTCCTCCTTGTCTTTGTTCTGCTCAATGAATTTCACCCCGTGCTCCGTCCAGAGATCGGTCATGTATTTTGGAGTCGGTTTGACCTCGCCGTCTTCAATGATTGGGTCTTTGTAGAAGTCGCGGGTGCTGCCTTTCACCATGGTGATCCAGTAGTCGAGTCCGTCCTGCGGTTCCATATTGGCGCCGAGATGCCATTTGCCTACGAGACCGCAATTGTAACCTTCGGAGTCGAGAATTTCGGGAAGAGTCTCGAATTCCTCCAGTGTGTAGTAGGCTTCTTCACCTATCATGTATTTTCCATCGAGAAAGGAATGGAGACCGTGCTGCGAGGGAATCAGGCCGGTGAGAAATGTGGCCCGGGTCGGTGAGCAAACCGGATTGCTGGACATCGCGCGTGAAAAGAGCATTCCTTCCTCCGCAAACTGATCGAGATGCGGCGTCCGGATGTCTTTATTTCCGTAACAGCCGAGAGTCCAGGCTCCATGATTGTCGGTCAGGATAAAAACCAGGTTCGGTTTCTTCTTTCCCGCAGCAAAGGCGTTTCCAATCAGACAAAAAGAGAGGGCAAGACAAGTGAGGGCAACGCTTAACTTTGACATGCCATCACTTGTAGCGATTGCAGGCGATTCGCTCAATGACTCAATCGCGGAGCAGTCGACGTCCTACTCTCCGTCCTGAGCCGAAACCACGGGAACCGCCCGGACCGGGGGGCGCTCTGAAGCAGGCGGTTGCGGATTCTCAACCTGGTCAGTGATTCGATTGGGAGTGCCGGACTCGTTGTCTTCGTCTTCTGTCGCAGGACGCGGAATAGCGGGGAGATCGGTATTGCTTATTGGTGTAGCAGCCGGCTGTTCGAGCTCCAGAGCTGGAGTTTGACGCGGCTTGAGAGCGATTGCGGGGGAAGCTTGCCCTCCTGTTCCGGCGGCGGGATTTTCCAGCGGAGACTCCGACAATTTCATATTCACCGCTGGTTTCTTTATTGCCTCAACTTCAGCAACCGGCGGACCTTTTATTGCGGGTTCCGAAGTCTTCGGTTTCACCGTAGCAGGATCCTCTTTCTTCACTGCCAAAGGATTTGCGGGCAAGGCTGGATCTTTTGCCGGAAGATCCGGGTTTACCGTTTTTTCTTCCTTTTTAAGAAGATCTCCGGCCTTGTTAAGGCTTTTAGTGATCTCAGATTTTAATTCCTCTGGGGATTCTGCTTTGTAACCGAGAAAGTAAAATACCCCAATGGAGACGAAGAGAAGAACAAGGATGAAGCCTAGAAAAAGGGGAGCGCCTCCCGGTTTTTCAATGCGACGCCGGTAGCGGCGCGGCTGTTCTTTTCGCATCAAACGATTGTTTTGGAGGGTGTCGCGCACCTGATCCATCAACTCGGAATTTTTCAGGCTGACTTCTGTTCCGCTGTCGAGAGCTGCAATTTCCTCGCTAACATCAATATCGAGATAATCGCTGTATTTTTTGAGAAACGAACGCGCATAGGTCGTGCTCGCAAACATAGAAAAATCATCCTGCTCGATACTACGGATCACGTTTGCGTGAATCCGTGTCTCGTGAGCTACATCAGCCACCGAGAGTCCGAGATCATCACGGGCTCCGGTGAGTTGCTGTCCTATGGTTGCCATCAATTGCAGGTGAGGGCCGGTCCAGCCTTCTCCTTTGGACGGTCAGATTGATCCGAAATGTCACAAAATATTCCGTCCGAAGAAGAGGGAAATCTCCGACCCCACAATCTAATCGTAATCTTCTGAAAGATCGACCAGAATTTCCCGCGGCTTAGCGCCGTCTCCGGGTCCGATAATCCCGCGGCTTTCGAGGATATCTATCATTCTGGCAGCCCGGGTATACCCCAGCCGTAAACGTCTCTGTAACAATGATGTAGAGGCTTTTTTCTCCGAGATTACGACTTCGAGACATTTCTCAATGAGCTCTTCATCGGCGTCGGAAACCTCGTCTTCGCCTTCTCCACCTTCACCGAGTTCGATCACTTGCTGAGCGTCTTCTTCGAATTTCGGACCGCCATGCTCGCCGCAAGCGTCCACCAGGTCCTGGGCTTCCTCATCGGTAATTAGAGCTCCCTGAGCGCGAATCAACTGAGCAGATCCGGGAGGCAGATAAAGCATGTCCCCTTTACCGACAAGGTTTTCTGCACCATTGGCGTCGAGAATAATTCGGCTGTCCATTTTTGAGGAAACCTGAAAAGCGATCCGGCTGGGGATGTTGGCTTTGATGATTCCAGTGACGACATCGGCGCGCGGAGTCTGGGTTGCAACGATCAGATGAATACCGGCAGCACGGGCTTTTTGCGCAATCCGGGCGATGCCGGTTTCGACATCGGCGGGAGCGGTTTGCATGAGGTCGGCCAGCTCATCAATAATCACAACAATGTATGGAAGGCTGTCGGGAATTTCCTCCTCGCCTTCTTCGGCAGGACGATGAGCTCTGGTAGTGACGTTGCTGTCTGCGGGAATCCCGGTCTCTTCTTCCAACTCATCGCTGAGTTTGACGTGATGAACGAGTTCAGGTTCAGTCTTCGCCGCGTTTTCTGCGGCCGCTTCCGCTTCTGCAGCTTCTTCCTCCCGCTTAGCGAGATCTTTTGCCCGCATCGCGTTGAAGCCTTCAAAATTCCGAGTGCTCATCTTGGCAAATAGAGCATAGCGGCGTTCCATTTCGTTAATGACCCAACGAAGAGCGAGCAATACTTTCTTCGGATCAGTCACCACCGGAACGACCATGTGAGGAAGGGAATTGTAGAGCTGCATTTCCACCACTTTCGGATCGACCATGATGAACCGGAGCTCGTCCGGCGTGAAACGGTAGAGAAGGCTGGCGATGATACTGTTGATGCAGACACTTTTCCCGGAGCCCGTAGCACCGGCGACGAGCAGGTGGGGCATCCTGGCGAGGTCACCGACAATGGTGCGGCCGTAGACATCTTTACCAAGAGCGAGAGGGAGTTTGGCCTTCGAATCGCGGAAAGCTTCGTCTTCGAAAAGCTCGCGGAGAGCGACCGGAATTTTTTCCGAGTTCGCGATCTCGATACCGACGGTGTCTTTTCCGGGGACCGGAGCAAGAATATTGATTTTTTCTGCCGAAGTGGCGCGGGCGATATCGGCTTCCAGTGAAGTGATCCGGTTCACCCGCATTCCCGGAGCAGGATACAATTCGTAACGGGTAATGGTGGGGCCACGGGTAATGTCACCGGGCTCGACGTCGACTCCGAAAGTTCCGAGAGTATCGACGATGTTGTTTTGCATCTCGATAAGAGTCTCCTCATCGGGGCCTTCGTTCCCCTCTTCTTCGCCGTAGTTGAGGATACTGAGAGGTGGAAGTTCGTAGTCCTCAAACTGCCCACCGGACAAAAGCGCTGACTCCGATTTTTTCTCCTTCGGGAAAAGGGAGGCTGCGGCTTCTTCCTTGGTCATCGCCTGCTTCTTTCTCTGCGATGCATCGATGATCTTGCGATCCGGGGCCGGTGCAACGTCGAAAGGAAGTTCGGGAGTGTCGTCGTCGATTTTCGACTTCTTCTTCTTCGGTTCAGCCTTGGTTTTTCCTTGAGCAAGATCTTCCGCTTTGAAGGCGGCGGCTTCAGCGCGTTTGAGTTTGCGGTCCTCCGCAGCAGATTTGCGGGCTTCGATTGCTGCTTCCTCACGTTGGGCCAGAAAATTGACCCAGGCGGCACCACTCCGCTGTTTTACCATCAGACCGAGCTGGAACGGATGGATTCCAGTGATCACGATCATGGCAATGGAGTAAATGATTAGAGCTACGATGAGCGAACCGACGGAGCCCAGCGCATGTTCGATGATCTTATGGCCCACTCCGAAGCCAAAGAATCCGCCGGCGCTTTTGGGAAGATTGTAACGCGAGGGGAGATCTTCAAAAAAGAAGGTCTGAAACTCCAGCAGGCAGGAAGCCGAAACAATCAGGAAGCCGAAGGCGATGAAATTGCGGGCGTGAAAAGGGCGGGCGCCGGTCATAACCTGGAAGGACCACCACCCCAGAATTGCCGGAATCAAATAGCTGGCTGCGCCAAAAAGGAAATAGGAATACCCGGCGGTAACTGCTCCAACAGGACCAATGAAATTGCCGGCAACCGGATTTTGGCCTGACTGGCTGCTGAAAGGAACCCAGGTAGGAAGGTCGGCCGGGGAGTACGAAATGAGGGCCAGCAGAAACATGATGCTGATACCACACATGATGATCGTGAGCACTTCACGACAGGCGTAGGGTCCCGTTGAAACGATGCGTTCACGGCGCGGGGCTCTTGCCTTTGCTGCAGTCTTTTTCGCCGCAGGTTTACGGGGCGTGCCTGCACTCTTTTTTCCAGCTGCTCTCGAAGTTTTGCGGGGGGTACTTGCTTTGGAGGCAGCCATACGAAGAAAAAGGGTCTACAATCAATCGGTTAAGGCTGAATTTCTTGTTTTTACAGAAAATCTAAAATAGCCAGTTCGTGCGTGTAACTATCGCCTTAATAGTTGTTAGCTTCAACGAATATCTTGGAAAGTTTAACTGTTTTTTGGGAACGAAACGATCGGGGTAGTGGATTGACAGCTGGAGTTCTCCGGCTGTATTCTTGGATCACCCATCATGCGCAATTCTCCACTCCTGTTTCTCCTTGCCGGCTCTCTCTTTCTTACCAGCTGCACGAACAGTTGGCTGGTGGGGAAATGGGAAGTCGATGAAGAGGCGACGATGGCGGCGTTTGAAGCGGCTCAAGCAGGGGGGGAAACAGAGAAGTCAGAGGGCGGTGGAGGTTTTCTTGGAGATATTCTCAGTGGAGTTCAGAAGGGGATCTCCAGGGTGCTGGTCGCTGCGATGCAGGACACCACCGTCGAGTTTACGGCGACTGAATTTCGAAAAGTCCACAAAGGCAGTGGCGTTTTTCAAACTTATGAAATCATTGAGCGCCCTTCAGCCGGAGTCGCCGTGTTAAAATTTGCCGATGGCGAAATCGTTACCTGGGCGAAATCCGGATCCGGGGTGAAACGCAAATTGCCGGGAGACCACGATTTGTGGATCTACTTTTCGCGAGCGAAGTGAAGGTGGGATAGCTTCCAAGGCTTAGAACCCAACTTTCCCTGTCTTGGGGTGCAGAGTTCGAGTCCTTGAAATAATCTTTATTTGGCGTCGGTCGGGGGTGACTCGTAAAACTCCAGAATGCCGGCGATTCCTCCGAGCTTCATCACCGTAAAGCGGTTCGTTACTTTCTCGCGGAAAACGGTGTAGCGAAAATAGTCAGCTGTCTGTTTTGGATAGGGCACCTGATAGACTTCGACTTTGTCGTCGGATTTTCCTTTCTCAGGAGTCTGCAGAGGATCCTCTGTCTTTTTCAAGCCTTCCAGATCAATGTCGTGCTTTCCGATGAGCCGTTCTTTGAGAAACTCTTTCATCTCCGGCGAAGGTTGAGGTTTCGCTTCGACGGGTGTGAGAGAAGCGAGGGAAACCAGTAGTAGCGAGAGGAAGAGTGGGAAAAGCTTTTTCACGTCAGAAGTTTACCCTGATCTCCGACTCTTCCAAATCCTACTTTCTTCGCACCGGGGAGCCAGCGCTCTGTTGCCGATCCTAACCGTGCTCATTGTTTCATCGGTCCGGCATTCCTGCGAGAATTCAGACCACAAAAAAGCCGGAGCGTTTCCGCTCCGGCTTTTTGGTAAATCTCTTTAAAGAAATTATGCTTATTTAGCTGTAGGAAGCCTGCGACCCTTTGATGTCGCGCTTCTTGAGCCATGGCATGAGACCGCGGAGGCGTTTGCCCACTTTTTCGATCTGATGAGCTGCGCCTTCTTTACGAAGCTCTTTGAAGTTCTTCCCGCCGCTGTTGGCTTCTTCGATCCAGCCCTTGGCAAACTTGCCGTTCTGGATGTTTTTGAGCGCACGTTCCATTTTCTTTTTAACGGAAGCGTCGATGATTTTCGGACCAGTGGTCACATCACCATACTCAGCAGTCTCGGAGATCGAGAAACGCATTCCGGAAATACCGGACTCGTTGATCAGGTCAACGGTGAGTTTCAGCTCGTGAAGACACTCGAAGTAGGCCATCTCAGGCTGGTATCCGGCTTCAACAAGAACTTCGAATCCGGCAGTGATGAGCTGGCTGACGCCGCCGCAAAGAACGGTTTGCTCACCGAACAGATCGGTTTCGGTTTCTTCTTTGAAAGTGGTTTGGAAAACACCGGCGCGGGTTCCGCCGATTCCCTTTGCCCAGGCGAGAGCAAGCTTCTTGGCGTCGCGACCTGGATTCTGGTGAATCGCGATCAAGGAAGGAACACCTTTTCCTTCAACGAACTGACGGCGGACAATGTGTCCTGGGCCTTTAGGAGCCACCATCACCACGTTTATGTCTGCAGGAACTTCAATCGTGTTGAAGTGAATTGCGAAGCCGTGGCTGAAAAGAAGAGTTTTTCCTTTTACCAGATTCGGAGCGATGTCCTTCTCGTAGATCGAAGCAATCGCCGTGTCCGGAGTTGCGATGAAAATGATGTCGGCAGCTTTGACCGCTTCACCGGTGTCCATGACCTTGAAGCCGTATTCTTTGGCGACCTCGCGGGACTTACTTTTCGCGTAGAGGCCAATGATGACCTTGACTCCGCTGTCTTTCAGGTTCAATGCATGGGCGTGCCCCTGCGATCCAAATCCGATAACGGCACAGGTTTTCCCCTTGAGGTTCGCCAGGTCCGCATCCTTGTCAGTATAGATTTTTGCTGCCATCGTTTTTTTTTTTGAAGAGCGCGTAGAATCCGCGCAAAGTCCTTACGGGTCAAACGCTAATCTTAGCCGTTCGGAGAGGGCGGAACAATTGTTTGCGAGATGATCATCACTCGCCTGCACAATGGCACGAAGAGATTCAGTTCACTGGGTGGGGTTTTTATAGCACCAATAGAGGGTATTCCCCCTCGGGTGTGTTAAATTTGACCTTTCTTTTCACGGATCCGACAGAGTGTGGTCCATCACATATGGCTGAAAACAATTCTACTTATTCAGACCCTCCGTCGCAGGTGGACCTGAACTCTCTGGAAATCGAGACGCTAGGAATTGATTACGACCCGTCCGCCGGAAGGCATCGTGACCCGTAGTTTTTTGACCGCTGTTTTTATCGCGGCAATTGCATCGCGGATTTCGGCCATGGTGGTATTTCGGGAAAGGGAAAACCTCACGCTGCTTCGGGCACGTTCAGAGGAATGACCCATCGCTTTGACGATACGGCTTGGCTTCACCGCTCCCGTACTGCAGGCGGATCCGGGGGAGCAGCAGACATCCGCTTCGTCGAGCAAGATGAGAAGCCCTTCTCCATCAACCCCGGGAAAATAGAGATTGCTGGTATTAGGAAGACGGAGAGACGGGTCGCCGTTGATTTCAGTTCCTTCGATTTCCGCGATGACTCCCTCTTCAAAGGTATCGCGCTTCGCAGCGATGCTTTCCGCTTCGTCGAGTCGTGATTTCGCCAGTTCTGCAGCTTTCCCAAATCCAACAATCCCGGCGACGTTTTCTGTTCCGGAGCGCCTTTCCCTTTCCTGACCGCCACCGAAAAACAGAGGCTGAAACCTCACATCCCGACTCACAAAGAGCGCGCCGACTCCTTTCGGCCCGTAAATTTTGTGAGCGGACATCGACAGAGAGTGGACAGGCAAGTTTTGAACACTCATAGGAATTTTCCCGACTGCCTGCACTGCATCCGTGTGGAAAAACACACCGTGTTCGGCGGCGAGTTCAGCGGCTTTCCCAATTGGGGAAATTACGCCGGTTTCATTGTTCGCCCAGATTAAACTGGCGATGGCAAGATCGTCTGCTGCCACATTTTCCCCCCACGCTTCGAGATCCAGCGCCCCGGAAGAGTCGACAGGGTTCAAACGATGGGCATACCCTCTTGTTTCGAAATGCTGCATCACTTCCAGAACAGCGCTGTGTTCGACATTGCTGCAAAGAAGTGTTTTGCAATCCGGGCGCAAGTTAATAGCTGACTGGATCGCTGTGTTGTTTGACTCGGTTCCGCAACTGGTGAAGACGATTTCATCCGGCTGCGCATCGATCAGTGCAGCTACCTGTTCCCGCGCCGTTTCAATTGCCTTGCGGGACAACTTCCCGAATCGGTAGCCCGCCGAAGGATTCCCATAATTTTCCAACAGCCACGGCATCATCGTTTCCCGGATTTCCGGGTCGATCGCAGTAGTGGCGTTGTTGTCGAGGTAGATCATGCAGCAATGTTCATCTTAGCAAGGAAGGGAGAAGAACGAAATGCAATATACTGTCACTGTTCGCTAACCTCGAAAGGCAGCCTTTTCAAATAGCCAAGTGCTTCGCCCACGAGGAAGAGGGACCCGGCGATGAGGATTTTCTCGGGGTGTTCTTCTGCGTGTTCGAGAGCATTGCGCAGAGTTTGAAAGGACACAGTGGGGATATCTTTACCGCCCGCTTTTTCCAAAGCGTCCTCAAGCTCTTCGGTAGAGAGTTTCCGCTCGGATTTTACGGGAACAAAACAGAAGCGTTCGGCGATTGTTGCGAGGTGTTCCAGTGTTCCGGCGACGTCTTTGGAGCTGACGGCGCTGTAGATGATGGTCGCTTTTTCGTCGGCTCCGAATTTCTCCAGCCAGGTGGCGGTAAGGGCTTTTCCGGCATCGGGATTGTGGGCTCCGTCCAGGACGATGCGATTATCGATGATTTGAAAACGGCCGGGCCATTCGGTGGAGGCGAGCGATTTCTGGATTCCTTCCTGAGTAAGATGATCACCGCCCACTCGACAAGCCGCTTCGACAGCCAGAGCTGCGTTTTCCCTTTGATGTGGACCGGGGAGACCGAGCGGCCATTCTTCGGGAATTGGATGAACCTCGATGTAGGGAACGTGCAGTGAGAGGGCCCGCCGTCCCACTACATCACGGGCGTCGGGATGAAGGTCGGCCACCACGACTGGAGTTTCGGGTTTGATGATTCCTGCCTTTTCTTTAGCCACTTCCCGGAGGGTTTCACCAAGCCATTGCTGATGATCGAGCGAAATCGGTGTGATCACACTGACCTCGGCTTTGAGGGAGTTGGTGGCGTCGAGTCGTCCGCCCATCCCAGTTTCCAGAACGACGATTTCGCAGCCTGACTCGCGAAAGTGTTTCATCGCCACTGCCAGAGCGATTTCGAAAAAGGTGGGGTGAATGTCCCAGTCTTCGACCCGGTTCCGAATGTCGGCGAGGCTTTCCGCGACGGCGCCTTCCGGGATCATCTCTCCGCATACCTGGATCCTTTCGCGAAAGCTGACGAGGTGGGGAGAGGTGAAGAGGCCAACTTTGAGTCCGGCGTCCCGCAGAATCTTTTCCGTAAACGCACAAACGGATCCCTTTCCGTTGGTTCCTGCAACGTGGACGATTCTGACTCCTGGCGAATCGGGCTCGATCTCCAGCAGGCGGAGTAGTTTGGAGACATTCTCTAAACCCAGTTTGATGCCGAACAGCTGAGTGCCGTAGAGCCATTCGATAGCGTTGTCGTATTTCAAGATGCCCCGAGCATAAACAAAAAAACAACCCTGTCCAATGAAGGACAGGGTTGCTCTTGCCTGAGGGGTTTTTTTGAAAGCTAAATCAAGTTGTTTGAAATTGGAGAAACCTGCCTGCTCTTAGTAAGAGAAGCGAAGACCGGCCATGATGCTGTGAGAAGTGATGGCTTCGTCGGATCCGAATGGGAAGTCACCGAAGCTTGTGTTGAAGTCGATCCCATGGATGGACATGTAACGATACTGAGTGAAGAGAGCGACACGGTCGTTGATCGGAAGATCAACACCGGCGATGAACTGCCAGGCAAAACCGCCGTCACGTTCGTCTACGGGAACTCCGATGAGATCACCTTCATATCGGACGTTGGCTCCACCGATACCGCCCCCGAAGTAACCGGTAGCTTTTCCAAGCTGAACTTCTTTGAGGAAGTTTACCATTACGGACATTGTCGAGATACTCGACTCACCAAGACCGTAGTCGTATTCGTCACCAGCGTAAGTGAGGTCACTTATCGTATTTTCTGAATAAGAACCTTCAATCTCGAAACGGCTGCCACCCATAACGTTAGAGTAGAAACCGATACCACCACCGAAAGTGAATCCAGCGTCGGTATCCCAATCGATATCGATATCACGTGGAGTGTAACCGTATGATTCGAGGAAGTTACCGGTGGTTTCATGTTCCGAACCCAGATTTACTCCACCGTAGCCGAAGACATACTGACTCACCTGATGAATCGGTGCTTTCGAGTGCATCCGAAACGGTGTGCCAGCATTGGCGTTGACTGAAAACGCAGCTACTGCTGCGAGCGTAAGAACCTTAAATATTTTAACAATTAGCTTTTCCATAATGCTAATATATTACGGTAATTATGGTAATTCAAATAAAATATCAATATATTTTAATATTATCCATTATTGTCATAAAATTAATAAGGCGGATCTGTGGGCGTTAAATTTGATTATATGACTTATAATCAAGGCTTTAGGTATGGTGTGGTGGCCTTGTTGGGAAAACAGACCAAATGCGCCGAGTGAGGCCGCTGCCCATCTGCCGGACGTAATCTGGCTTATCGAGTCCCCTGGTTTGCTCCTTTTCAGGCGAAAGGGTGACTGATTACCTTTGGCTCAATGCCTTCTCATCGATACGCCCCATCGCGTAGGCCGTGAAGATCCGGTTGATCTCGTCCCTTACGCGAACAAAGAAGGCCATTTGCTCTTCCTCACTGCCTTCGGCGTCGGCCGGATCATCAAAGGTCCAGCAATAGCGTCTTGCCTGACCCGGGAATGTTGGACAGGCATCGTCGGCGTTTCCACAGACGGTGATCACGGTTTCCACATTCTGATCGAGGAACTCATCGAGGTTTTTGGATCGGTGCCTGGAAATGTCGATATCTATCTCTGCCATTGCCTTGATTGCCAGTGGATGAACGTATCCGCTTGGTTTTGAGCCGGCGCTTTCGATTCGAAGGACTCCTCCCGTTGCTTTCTGCAAAAGCGCCTCCGCCATCTGGGAACGGCAGGAGTTGCCGGTGCAGAGAATCAAGACGATAGGAGGATCAGGAAATTGGCTCATTTTTCGATAGCTGAATTCTTCCTGTCAGGTTTGTCAATCCGTGGTTTGTTACGGGTCCTGTAATTTTTTGATCACGCATGAGCGATCCTTCAGTGAAACCTTCCGCCTATGGCCTCACTCTCGATGACTGGATCGAGTGGATGATGGAGCGTGACGAATCGAAATTCCGCGCCAAGCAGGTGGTGGAATGGATTTTTGCCAAGCGGGTCGGTTCTTTTGAGGAAATGAGCAATCTCAGCGCTGGATTGAGGGAGACTCTGACGAACGAGTTTTCTCTGGCCCCGATGGAATGTGTCAAAGTGACAGGCTCGAGGGATACGACACGCAAGTTTCTCTATCGTTTGCAGGACCGTCGGCTCGTGGAAACGGTGATGATCCCGGCATCCGCTCATTTCAATGGAGATCGCAGCGACCGGATCACGCTTTGTGTGTCGAGCCAGGTGGGCTGCGCCTATGATTGTAAATTTTGCGCGAGCGGCTTGGCGGGATTTACCCGGAACCTGACTGCGGCTGAAATCGTCGGGCAGGTGATCGAGGCAGAAAAGGAAACCGGGCAGTCGGTGCGAAATCTGGTTTTCATGGGAATGGGAGAACCACTCGCGAATCTGACCAATTTGACGCAGGCGATTTACATATTGAACAGCCACTGGGGTGTGAATATCGGTGCTCGTCAGATTACGGTCTCGACCAGTGGTCTCGCACCGCAGATTGAAAAGCTGGCGCAGCTGCCGCTTCAGATTCGTCTCGCGATATCTCTCCACGGGGCAACAGATCCAGTGCGGAACCGGATCATGCCGGTAAACGAAAAATACAATTTGGAGCGATTGTTCGCAGCACTATCGGTTTGGCGGCAACACAAAAAGCAGAAGATCACTTTTGAATACATTCTGATCGACGGGGTAAACGACGGGCTTGATCAAGCAAAGTATCTCGCGGCGCGAACTCAGGCGATGCATGCCAAGGTGAACTTGATTCCCTACAATACGGTCGAAGGGCTTGAGTGGAAGAGGCCGTCGGAAGGACGCCAGGAGGCGTTTCTCGAGATCTTAAAACGGGCTGGAGTTACCGCGACACTTCGTCGGGAGAAAGGGCATG
>OJCB01000393.1_pt1 | contig 17084 bp, 10 predicted proteins | sample 1591501 | NCBI WGS metagenome assembly OJCB01 (sample SAMN05416813, study PRJEB24817) | seawater metagenome | isolation source: Sea water | place: Canada:Atlantic | collected 2013-07 | reverse complement strand
TACACTATCCTCTTCGTCGGCAGCGTCAGATGTGTATAAGAGACAGGAATTACTCTGAACCAGAGTTTCAAACCCACAGAAAACCTTGCCATCGCTCTCAGGTTTGGCTTCCATGATTTCCCCGGAATCGAGATGGCGATCGCAAACTTGCCAGAATTCTTCAGGTGTGGAAACTCGCCGGATATCGTGAGTGAATTCCCCCCCTGAAATGCCTGAGGCGATGTAGTTCATGAACTTCTTCATCCGCTGAACATGGCCCCGGTCATTGTATTTTTGTGCTGTATCTGCAACAGTCTCATAGAGTTCGGTGATGTAAACTTTAAGATCAATCAGAGTCGGCAGAAAAGGAGAGTGCCCTTCGAGAGATGCTCGGATTTGCCTGAAAATCCACGGATTACGGATGGCGCCGCGCCCGATCATCAGTCCGGAAGCGCCGGTTTTCTCTTTCATTGAAAGGGCGGATTGAACGCAGACCATGCTTCCGTTTGCGGTCACAGGATACGGAAGGCTTTCAACAGCCCGTTTGATTTCTTCTGTGTGAACATCGCTTCGATAGCGTTCGCGGACGGTTCGCCCGTGAATAGCGAGGCCGTCAATGGGCAGATTGGCGAACAATTCAAGAAGCTCATCAAATTCGTTCTCGTTTTCGAAGCCTACCCGGGTCTTCATCGTCAGTTTCCCCTGGACGACTGGTCTTAGGGTTTCGGCAATTTCCCGAATCAGAGGAAGATCGCGAAGCAATGCTCCTCCCGCCCTTTTTCCACAAACCTGAGGAGCGGGGCAGCCAAGATTCATGTCGATCCCTGCGCAATCCGCTTGGTCCTGAATCTCGATTGCGGTACGGGCCAGTTCAGCCGGATTGTTTCCAATCATTTGCGCAATGACTGGCTTCCCCGTGTGGCTGTCGGTGATTGATCGGAGAATTTCCCGTGAGGGATGGGAATCCGGATGAACACGAAAATACTCCGTTACATAGATATCCGGTCCGCCGCGGCGATGCATCACCTGCCAAAGCGGCAAAGTGGAGACATCCTGCATGGGTGCGAGGGAAAGAGTTGGAAGCTTCTGGCCCATTTACATTATTTGCGACAATGAACGCGAATATTCTGGAAATCCCTACCGGTATTCCAATACTTTTTGTGATGTTGAATGAAATTCGGTCCTTACAGCAGCTCAGCCAGGGAGTAGAATTCACCCTGATCTCGAAAAAGAAATCCTTTCTCCGGTATTTCTTATTAGAAAGCCATCAAACCACCGCTACCTTGCGCCCATGAGTATTGATTGGACTGGAAAGAACGTGATCATCACTGGCGGCGGCGGTGGGATGGGGCAGGCTGCAGCGAAAGTTTTCGCGGAAGCCGGAGCGAGAACTTTTGTCCTTGGGCGAACGCTGGATTCGCTAAATGAATCGGCGGCTCTTTCGGAAAACATTATTCCGATCGCTTGCGATGTGGCTGACAATGAAAGCATTGATAGCGCAATGGTCGAAATTTTAAAACACGGTGCGCCCGACGCGCTCATTCACACCGCCGGGATCAATACGGCGGATCGGTTTATGGGCCACGAAGATCCCGCGAGACTGGCCTCCGCAGAAACCTGGCAGAACGTGATGGACATCAATGTTCTCGGAGTCGTCAACATGATCCGGGCGGTAACCAAACCGATGTCCGACAATGGTGGAGGGAAAATTGTCGTGGTCTCTTCAACTGCAGGTCACGGATTCGACTCCTTTGCCGGCGTTCCCTACACCGCCAGCAAATGGGCTGTTCACGGATTGTTGTTCACCGCGCGGGCTCAGCTCAGTGCGCAGGGAATCGTCCTTTCCGAATATGCTCCCGGTGAGGCAAACACTCCCATCGTCGACAAACGCCCTGTCCTGCCAACGGAAGAACATCGGAACGGGATGATTCAAACCGAAGATTGCGGCGAAACTCTCTTTTTTATCGCCAATCAAGCTCACAACATGAGCGTGATTCAATTGCCGGCTTATCAGCCATTTGGCGGAATGCCTCCTGAAATTCCCGCGCCCTGGTTGGCTGGATTGGATATCGGGCAGAAAAGCTAGTGCTCGTTAAAATTACCGACAGTTTTCTCTTATTGCGGGAGTAGGAAGAGGGACACGAAATTGTCATTACCGAATCATGAAACGAATTACTTCTATTGCCTTTGCTCTGTTTGCTGCATTTTCTTTGCAGGCCGACGAAAGACCCAACATCGTCTGGATAATTCCCGACGACATGTCTGCAAACTTCGGCAGTTATGGGGAAACGGCCATCAAGACACCGAATGTCGACAAGTTGGTCGCCAGAGGGGTGAAATTTACGAATGCCTATGTAACAGCTCCGGTGTGCTCGACCTGTCGTTCGGCATTCATCACCGGAATGTATCAGACCAGTATCGGAGCGCATCACCACCGAAGCGGCCGCGGCGAGATGAAGATTGAGTTGCCGGAAAGTGTGAAACTCGTGCCTGAGATATTTCAAGAGGCCGGCTATCATACTTCCATCACAGGTTGGCCGGGGAAAAAGGGAAGGTTGGGTAAAGCCGACTACAATTTTGAATGGGATCAATCTGTCTATGACGGAGCCGACTGGTCGGACCGGAAAGAGGGGCAGCCTTTCTTTGCTCAGATCCAGACGCCGGGCGGAAAACTGCGGGGAAAAGATGAAGCAGGTTGGGAGAAAATGTCCAGCGAAGCGGAAAGAGTTCTCGGAAGTCGGACCTCGATAGAAGCAGTAAAGCTTCCGCCGTATTATCCGAACCATCCTGACATTGTTCGGGACTGGGCGGCCTACCTGGACTCTGTCAGAATGACCGACCACATGGTTGGCGAAGTCATTGCCCGCCTCGAAAAGGACGGCGTTCTCGAGAATACTATCGTCCTCTTCATGACCGATCACGGGATCAGCCACGGGCGTGGGAAGCAATTTATGTATGATGAAGGGCTCCACGTTCCCCTCGTGATTTCCGGCCCCGGAATCAAGGCGGGGACAGTTCGGGAGGATGTTGTTGAGCACATTGATATTTCTGCTCTTTCACTGGCCGCCGCCGGTATTGAGATTCCGAAAAACATGCATGCCCGCGACATTCTGGCAAAGAGTTACGAGCCGCGCGAAGCCGTTTTTGCTGCCCGCGACCGTTGTGATGAAACGGTCGATCACATGCGTTCGGTGCGGACAAATGAATTTAAATACATCCGCAATTTCCTGCCGAACCGGCCCTACCTTCAGCCCTGCGCTTACAAGGATGCCAAGTCCGTTCTAATCGCGTTACGCGAATGGAATGACGCTGGAAAACTGAACGAAGCTCAAGCTCTTCTTTTTCGTGAGGTTCGTCCTGAAGAAGAACTCTACGATGTGAATGCTGATCCGCACGAGATCAAGAATCTCGCGGACGATCCAAAGTTTGCCGACAAATTGAAAGAGCTGCGAGGCCGCCTCGATACCTGGATGGTGGAAACTGATGACAAAGGCAGGGTTTTGGAATCGTGGGAAATGTACGATAGCGACATGGCTCCCTATCTCCATAAATTCACAACGCCCGGAAGGGAAGATCCTGTCCAGCTCAAGATCATCGAGGACAATATTGCCCAGATGAAAAAGTGGGCGGCTGAAGGGAACTAGGCGTAGAGAAATCTTGTCGGGCGGGCGATTTTATCTAAGAATCGCATCCCCATGAAACGAAGACGATTTCTCCAAAAATCTGCTGTTGGAGTCGGCGCCCTTGCTCTCACGCGAGGATCGTCGACATCGGCTCAGGCTTTCGAAATTGATGGCACCCTCGTCGACGATTTTTCGCGGGCGGATTCTCTCTTTCACGGAGCAGAGTGGGAATCACTCAATCCCGGATACTGGAAAATTGAAGACGGCGCCCTGCGTCGGCGTTTGAAAAATTACGGCGATCGGGCACGGAGGACCGGATTTCCTTATCATTACGAGACCAATCAGAAACAGAAAATGTCGACGGACTATGATCCGTCCCTGCCCGCCGGGATTTTGTGGAGACGCGATTGGAAACTGGTAGGGAATTATCGGATCACGCTTCACGGCACTTTTCGCGGTGATATCCCGGAGGTTCCGGAAGGAGACAATTCCGAATGGAAAATGTATCAGTCCGGTTATGGCTTTTTTGGGATCGCCATCGGAGGGAAGAATCTCTTCGAGGGATACGGGAAAGAAAGGAATACGACCATTGTGGGATGGCGGGATAACGATCAATTGGCCGTCTTGCAGGAACCTCCCTACAACAAAAAGGCGAAACAGGAGATTAAGGCGGAAAGAGGAGCTGTGCAGGTGGCAGCGCCAGCGATGAAGCCCGATACTCCATTCACATTGACCCTCGAAGTGGGGGGGGATGAAAACGGTTGGGCAGAAGTCACGACAACCATTGAAACAGGAGGCGAAAAAGCAATCCTTGAGCGGAAGAAGATTATCCGAAAACAAACGGACGGGTACTTCGGTATCGCTGGACGCGGATTGATTGATTTTGAAATCAACGGAGTCGGGGTCGAAGCCGGTGAGAATAAGCCTTTCCAGACCGGGACCTCCGACTGCTGTGCGTGCTATCCACTCGGCGATACCTTGAAAAAAGTCGGTGATACGTGGCAGGTCAGGTTTGTCGGGGTTTTCGCTTCCGATGGGAAAAATGTCGAAATTCGAATTTCCGATCAGGAGAATCCAGACGGTGGCTGGAAGACTGTCGGAATTGCGGGAGCTGCGAAAATTGTAAACAACGAATTCCGTCGTTTTACTTCTGTCGTCTCCGCAACTCTTCCCAAGAGCCCGGCAGACTCGAATCTTTACTACACCGTTTGGAAGGATGGAGAAAATGTCACCTCAGACGGTCGCATTGGAACCGATGCCTGCGGACCCGGAACGGGTCTGGTCGGCGATGTACCTTCCTCAGGATCTTACGTCGGCCGACTGCCACAGCTAAAGGCTCCCTACAAACTCTGCGGTCTGAGTTGTCACGCGATCAGCAGCGGATTGCAACAGCGCACGGAAGATGGTGGCCTGAAAATCCTTGGTGGAGGTGATGATTGGCAGATTCGTGATCAGCCTACCGTCGGTGCCTACAAGCATCTCGAGGACTACGATTTTCAAGTGATGGTTTGGGAGGATGACGTTTGGTACCTGGAACTTGTCCTTTACCCGCCAAGTACGGATGACGCCTACAAAGTCATCGCAAACTCTATTTTTGGTCCGACCAGTCGCTGGCAAATGATGCGTCACTGGAATGTGATTAATCCCGGCGATCACGACTACGGAATGGATGACGTCAAAGGCCCCGAGCAGATCGCGATTCGTAAGCACGAAGGCCTCGGTCAGGATCCTGATTACCTGCGGCGGAATTTCCAGATCGTGCATCACCTTGTCACCGGGGCGGAGGAAGTGGACCCGCTCGCCAATCCGAAGAAGTGGCGGAAATGGAAAATGCCGAACCGCGATTTCACTTTTGTTGTTGTCGACTCAAGACTTTGGCGCAGTTCTCAGGATACCTCGATCTGGAAAGAGTGGGGCTGGGACAATGTTGAGAACCCATACGACCGTGCCGACCCGACGAGGGCTTTGTTAGGGGAGGAGCAATATGCCTGGTTGCAGCAAGTCATCCGCACTGATGCCGCGCCTCTAATTTGCCTGACTGGATTGAACGGTCTTCACACCATCTGGACCGGAGATAAAAGGCGAAGCAAAGGTCCCTTCGAGCAACGTGACCGGGTCGCAGCAGACTATGCGGGTTGGGTCAAAGCGGGTGCTGATCGTGTCATCGAACTGTTGGGCGAGCGCGACGGTGTTGTCAGCGTTTATGGGGATGTCCATAATGGAAGCATCGTCAAAAACAAGGAGCACAATCTTATTGAATGCAGTTTCGGTCCGATCGGTCGAAGCGGAGGGCGCGCCGTTATTCCCGGGTTTGGTCCAGAGATGAAGGACTACGACGGACGCCCGCTCGATGTGATGTGTCTATATCATAAGGATTACGCGGCTCCTGATCTGAAAGGCCACGAAGAAGGCGAGCCCTTTTACTGGAATTTTCTGGAGATGGAATTCGATCCATCCCGGGCAGAAGAAGCAATTGGCCTTCGTATTCGCAACCTGATCGACGCTCCTGATGAGCTACCTCGCGGTGGCGGAGCGCTTGCGGAAAAGGCATCACAAAGCGGGCGCCCGATGACATGCAAACTACCCGCTATTAAAACTTTACCGAATGCCGACGTCCGCTTTGTCCACACCGACGGTCGTCCTGTTCGGGGAACACGAAGTCTCCCGGACGGCTCGATTGCTCTGAAAGGGCTGCCCGAAATTGAGCCGGGTAGCCAATTGATCGTGACGGCGTTCGACGGGGAAAAGTCTGAATCTCAAACTGTTGTCGTAGAAGCTTGATGAATTCGATAAAGACAAAGCGTTCCTCATTTTGGATCTTTCTGGCAGGGGTTTTCCTTCTCAATGTTCACGATGCAGGGGCTCAATCACCGGAGTTCCATACCTTCACCAATAAAGAAGGTCAGGATATTGAGGCAAAGGTAGAGTCCGTTTCGCTGGTGACCGGAGAGGTGACGATCGTTCGTCGTGACGGTCAGCGTTTTGTGTTGGCTGGAAATTTATTCAGCCTCGACGATCAGGCGTTTCTCCAGAACTGGTATGCGGAAAAGTTTGCCCCACCGCAGGGAGTATTGCGTTCTTTTGGAGCCCTCCCACAGGGGCGGGAACTGGATTTGTCCCTGGCGAAGGGAGTCGCCAATTTTGTGGAAGTGCATGCCATGAAGGATGGCTGGATTGGAGTCAGGAGTTCCGGCGACTATCTCGCGCTTTCTGAGCGACGGCGGGATATTCCCAATGTTTCCAATTTTGAAGCCCATACCGTTTGGTTTCTCGCGACCAAAAAAAACGGCACTGTGTGGAGGGATTCCCGAAATCGGATTCATCCCGACGCTCTCCCGAAAGTGACAAAGGCTGCCACGGGAAATAATCATTCCATAGCCATCCTGAAGGATAGTACGGTTAAGGTTTGGGGGCAAAAATATGGAGGAAGCGAAACGTATCCACCTCCAGTTGATCTTGCTGGCATTGTTGATATCGCGACTTCACAGGACGCCGCTGCCGCTATTAATCACGAAGGAAAGATTTACTATTGGAAGGCGGTGGATCAGGAGGTTGATACCGCAATTCCTGGAGACGGGGCTGTTGCAGTCGAAGGTGGCATTTTCGCTTTTCTCGCCCTCACAAAGTCAGGTGAAGTTTATCAGTGGGGGCTGAATGGATTGAATCGAATCAGTATTCCGAAAGAGTTGGATAACGAAGGCCCCTTTGTGAAAATCAAATGTAACGGATCGACGAGGGCGGCTCAGCGAAGAGACGGTTCCTGGATCGCCTGGGGGAATAATACTTCTGGGATTGTAGACCATATCAACCAACTCGGCCCTGTTATCGACATCGCGTTCTTTTCTGAGCCCGGCAGTGCCGAACATGCTTATGTCGTCTGGATAGAAGAGGAGGATTGAATTACTCAGCGAGAGGCAACTTGTAGCAGGCTGCTTCCCGATCGTTTCGGATATACAGCTTGTCGCCGACGACGACCGGATGGTTCCAGGTTTTCCCTTCGAGAGCCTGAAACTTCGTTAACTCTGTGTGAGCTTCGGGAGTGGCTTTCAGCAAAACGACTTCGCCCTGTTCTCCTGCGACCAGTAGCATTCCGGATTTTTCCAAAAGCAAAACCTGACCTTTCCCGTAGCGACCGCCCTTCCAGTTTCGCTCTCCCGTTTTCAAATCAATAGAAGTAAAAATGGAAGCATCGTATCCGTAGGCGTGCCCCTCGAAGATTACGAAATCGTTGAAGTCAGGCTTGAGTCGTTTTGAAATCCACACATCTTCAGATGAAAATTTCCCATTCTCCTCTGAGACGTGGATTCGACGAGTTCCGAAATTCATTCCGGTTGGAAGCAGGATGTCACTTCCATCGATGACCTGTGGTTGCAGGGCGCGGTAGGTGTTTTCCTTCCAGGAATAATCGAGAAGCGATTCACCAGATTCCGGGTCCAACAATTCGACTCCCCGGTTGCTGGCCATGAGAACGCACTCTTTTCCAGCAACTGTCGCGAGTTGAGGAGAACTGTAAGAATGGTCACCTGAAGCGGCTGACCACTGAAGCTCTCCGGTATCAATATCGAACGCCAGAGTTCCTTTGTCACTTTTACCCCCGGCATGGATGATGACTTTGGAGCCAACCACGAGGGGTGAAGAGGAAAAACCCCACTGCGGAGCCTTGCGCCCGGCAACTTTTTCGATGTCCTGTTTCCAGATTTCCTTTCCAGTGGGGGAAACGCAGAGCAGCCATTTTTCTGCAGTCATTGCGAAGATTTTTCCAGCGGCGATCGTGGGGGTGCCTCGGGGGCCGGGACCGCCGAGCGGTTCTTCAAAACGGGATTCGATTTTGCTGCTCCAGATCTGCTCTCCGGTGCCTGCGTCATAGCAAACGACAGCGTCCATCGGTCCGCGTTGTTCCTGAGTAATCAGGAAGTTTCCGGCCACTGCGAAGGATGACCATCCCGGTCCCACTGCTTTTTTCCAAACCGGTTCCGGCGGATTCTTCTCCCAGTCGCTTCCGATCTGTGGAGCATCCGAGACACTGTTTCGCTCAGGTCCACGAAAGCCGGACCACTCCGAATTCTGCAAAGCTTCCTGCAAATTCTTTGCCTGCGTCTCAGGTTCCTGATTTCCCCTGGGTTCACCGGCCATCAACTGCTCTTCTGCAGAAGCCTCCCAGCGAGGATGCAGATCCAGTTGGTAGTCGCCGCTCATCCCCTTGTTTCGCAGCAGCGTCATCGACCCGAATACCAGCAAGGCTGCCAAGAGGGGAAGCCAGGTTCGGAGAAAAGAGGGGTTTCGTCGCAGGAAAATCGCGATGATCGCAAAAGCTGCCGTTCCCAGAGGAATCATCGGGTAAAGAAAGCTCGAGCCGATCATAGTCGGGTGGAGCAGTGCCGCGAAAACCAAAAAGCCGACGATGGCTCCGAAGAACCCGACCAGTCTTTCTTTCCAAGTGGCACGGCTCGCGGTCAGCCACCAGAATAGAATCAGGATGCCGCAAAGGGCCGGCCCCATAATCGTCGTCATCATGACTCCCATGGATTGCTCGCTTGTCACACTGGCAAGATTCCGGAAGAGAACCATCAGGCCGAGTAAGACCAATGCCGGCCAGATTCTGAGGGGCTTCCATTTTGAAGAAGCGGGGTCAGTTGATTTTTCAGGGTCCATAAAAATAGTTTGAAAGATTGGGGGGGAATGATTCAGAAGGGCTCTTTATCAGAGAATCCCCTGAAGCTATTCATAGAAAGACGTTGATTCCAATTGGATGGATACGAAAATGCGCAAATACGTTGGAAACACTCCCTGTTTTACCGGCCATTTTCCTGTAAATGTAATCTTGATGTTACGCTCCTCCATCATCTTCTGCCTTCTTATTACCGCCGCTTTAGTTACTGCGGAGGATTCCATTGTGCCTGTTATCCAGAAAAATTGCGTTCAGTGCCACGGCAAGGATGGGAAAGTGAAGGGAAAAGTGAATCTCCTGGAGATCAAGGATGTTGCCGCGCTTTCGGCCGACCCTGAACTGCTTCAGAAGCTTGTTGAGGCGATTGATTTTGAAGAAATGCCTCCTGAGGACGAGCCGCAGTTAGCTCCGGATGAACGAGCCAAACTGCTCGCTGAACTGGAGGCGCTCCTTCACAAATCCGTGGCAGGAAAAAACGCCTACTCGCAGGCTCCGATTCGTCGGATGAATCGTTTTCAATACAACAATGCGGTCATCGATCTCTTCGATTTGAAATGCATCGTCTTCACTCTTCCTGAGCGAATGATGCGGGACCACAAAAATTATTTCAAACCGGAGAGCGGAAAGATGGCTGACTCCGTGACCGTCGGAAGTCGTCCCCTTGGAAAATCGCAGATGATCGAGTCGCGTCTTGCAGGGGTTGCTGCATTTCCTCAAGACCTCCGCGCTGAGCATGGATTCGATAATCAGGCAGATCACCTTTCCTTGTCCCCACTTTTGATGGAATCGTTTTTGAAGCTCGGACAATCCATCACTCAAAGTAAAGATTTTGGCTCAAAGAATGTGGGGATCTGGAAGACCTTTTTTCTAGCTCCCAATCCGGAAGCGGACGTGAAAAAGGACGTTCGGGTTCGTCTTAAGGGACTTCTCACGAAAGCCTTTCGTCGCCCGGTAAAGGATGAAGTGCTGGATCGTTACACGTCCTTTGTTCACCAGCAACTCGACTCCGGTGTCGAGTATTCCACGGCGATGAAATCCGTTGCTGCGGCAGCCATCTCCTCTCCGAAGTTTATCTATCTCTACGATAGAACCGGAACTGCCGGGGCAGCCGAACCGCTCGACGATTTCGAACTCGCTTCGCGACTCTCTTTTTTTCTATGGGGGAGCCTGCCGGATGAAATTCTGCTGGATCTCGCCGACGCCGGGAAGTTGAGGAATCCGGGAGTCATGGAGGAACAGATCACCCGGATGATGAACGATCAAAAGTTGAAGCGCTTTTGCGACAGTTTCCCCGCTCAGTGGCTGCAACTGGAGCGGATCATCTCTTCGGTGCCCAATCGCGAAGCGTACCCAAACTTTTATTACTCTAAATACCGCGACAGTATGCACATGATGCTGGAGCCACTTCTCCTCTTCGAAACGGTTCTGATCGAAAACCAGTCTCTGACTCAATTGATCGATTCCGATTTTACCTACCGTTCAGTGCTTTTGGAAGATGCTTACGGTGATTTGAAAAGCGAACACAAGCCAGACGGAGCGAAGCAAAAAGGAGGCGGAGTCGGGCCATTGAAATTCGACCGGATTCCGGTGACGGATCGGCGAAACGGTGGAGTTATCACCAACGCTGCGGTGATGACCATGACTTCCGGCCCGGACCGGACCCAACCGATCACGCGTGGGGCCTGGATTGCCGGAGTGATTTTCAACAACCCGCCTGAGCCCCCACCAGCTGATGTTCCTGCTCTCGGAGAGAAACCGTCAGAAGGTGAAGAACACCTCACCCTGCGCGAAAGGTTGTCGATGCACCGCGAGCGTTCTGATTGCAAAGGATGTCATGAGCAGATTGATCCGCTAGGATTTGCCCTGGAAAATTATGATGCCATTGGAAACTGGCGGACGAAGTATGAGAACGAGCGCGATGTGGATATGGAGGGAACATTGTTCCGCAAACACGAGTTCGCCAATGTGATTGAGTTCAAAGATGCCATCCTCGCCGAGAAGGACCGTTTCACGCGGGGCTTTGCCGGGCATCTCCTTTCCTTCAGTTTGGCGAGGGAGTTGGGGCCCGCAGATCAGATTGCTCTCGATGCAATTGCGACCGCAACCGCTGCCGACGAATACAAAATTCAGACCTTGATCAAGCAGGTCATTTTGAGCGAGCCTTTCCAAACCAAAACGAATCCAAAATCAGCAGAAGCCGTCGCGGCCAACCGCTAGGGTTGAATCGTGCAGTTGACCCTCTTGAATCGTCTAACACTTTCCCACTCAAAATGAAATCCACCTCTCGAAGAAGCTTCCTCCGCGGAATCGGCGGCACGGCTCTGGCCCTTCCCTGTTTGGAAAGCGTCAGTTCCGCTGCTACTGCGAAACAAGCCGCTCAACGGATGGCACACTTCTACGTCCCGATTGGTGTGGTGCGTCGGGGATTTTTCCCCGGTGAGGCTGATCAGATAATTCCGAAGGGGAATCTCGGCAACGTGATGAAGTCGCTCGGGAATCAGGATCCGACATTCAGTGTGAAGCCGCTCGACAAGCTCACGCCGACGATGGAGCCATTGGCGGAATTCAAAGACAAAGTGACTCTGATCACCGGGATGGATCGCACTTTTCAAGTGGGGACTGATGTTCACGCACAATGCGCTTCCTGCTATCTCAGCAGTGCTGAGCCATACACGATCAAAGGGACTGCCTGGCCACTTGACCGGACCCTCGATCATATTGTTGCCGACAAGATTGGTGGCTCGACTCCGTTCCGGACATTGGAGTTCAGCTGCAACAGTCACAAGGACAACAAAGAATCGATCTATTTTGATAATATCTCCTGGTATGGAACAGGGCACCTCGCGCCTTCGATTCGTGATCCGCGGAAGATGTATCAGCGTCTTTTTTCAACGCAGGAAATCGATCGCTATCGGGACATCACGGATCTGGTTCTCGAAGATGCAAACTCGATGAAGCGCGAACTTGGCTACAATGACAGCCAGAAGTTTGCTGAGTATTTTGAGTCGATCCGAACGATCGAAACGCAGATGGACAAGTTGGAAAAAATGAAAGCCGAGTTGTCACTCGTGACTTTCGAAGAACCAACCGAAGCTTATCTTCCTCGCGGAGAATATATCCGACTGATGGGGGATCTCATGGTCGTCGCCCTGCAGGCCGGGCTTACCAATGTGGCGACTTTCATGGTTGGGCCGGAGCGATGGGATACGCCCTACAAATTTGAAGGCCTTTTCGACAAACCAAAAAGCCATCACCAGATGTCGCATAATCAGACCAAGATGATTGACGATCTTCTCAAGGTGGATCGCTTTCACATGGAGCAATATGTGTATTTGCTGAATCGAATGAACGGGATTGTCGAAACTGATGGAACAACTCTGCTCGATAACACCATCTTTACTTACGGATCCGGACTTGGTGATGGATCGACTCACCAGTACAACGATCTGCCCATCATTGTTAGTGGAGGATCGAAACACATCCGGGGCGGACAACACATCAACATGCCCGAAGGCACGCCGCTTGCGAACCTGTGGCTGACTCAGTCGAAAATATTCGGAGTGGGTCAGGAACGGTTTGCTGACAGTACAGGTATGGTAAAAAGCCTCTTGGCGTGAGGCTCCTACGGAGAATCAGGAACGTCGAGGTCCACAAGTCCCTCTCGTTCCCGAACCACTTGCTTTCCGGCTCTAGACCTTGGGCTCCCAGCCGGCCCGGTAATCCCTTTTCACCAGTTTCGAGGCTTCTTCGTTGTCGACAGATCTCATGTTGGGGCCGTCCCATTTGATGGGGCGTCCTTCTCCGATGTTCTGCGCAATGCAGCCTAAGAGAATCACCTCGGTGAGGTATCCGGCGATTTCAAAATTGGAATAAGCAGGCGCGCCGCCGTTCATCATATCGAACCACTCTTTGACGTGTCCCGGTGAACGGGGGATAGACTCGGGAATCGCTTTGCACATTTCGTGCTGATCCCCGGGTGTGTAGATTTTTTCGTCATTCCGCTTCAGGTGAAACGAGCGACCGTAGTCATCGCCGGAGTAGAGCTCTCCTTCGTCACCAACGATAAGGCAGCCGCTGCTCGGAAGTTTCCCCTGAGATGCGACGACGTGTTTGGTGAGATCAGGGTAAGGACGGATCGGCCAGAATTTCTTATCCGGCCTGCCTTCATACCAGTAGAACTTTAGGGGTGGTAAACCTTCGCGGGCGGGGAAATCAAAGCGAATCCTTGAGCTGAGCGGATAGGTCTCCGGATATTCCCGCGAGGAAAATTCGCACTCGATTCTCTCGGGGTAGCCGAGCTTCAATGCGCGGAAGGGCATGTTGACGGTATGACAGGCCATGTCGCCGAGGGCGCCGGTGCCGAACTCTTTCCATCCGCGCCATTTGAACGTGTGATAGATCCCCTTTTTGTAGGGGCGGGGCTGCGCCGGTCCGAGCCAGAGGTCCCAGTCGATATTGTCGGGGACTGGATCTTCGCCTTCGGGCCGGGCGAGGCCTTGAGGCCAGACGGGACGGTTCGTCCAGACGTGAAGCTCAAGTGGCTTTCCAATGACTCCACCATGGATCACTTCAACGCTGCGACGAAGACCGTCCTCAGCGCTGCCCTGATTTCCCATCTGCGTCGCCAGTTTTTTATCGCGGGCGAGTTCCTTCATGGTACGCGCCTCCCACATTGTCTGAGTAAGCGGTTTCTGGACGTAGGCGTGCTTGCCGAGTTGCATCGCCTGAATGCCAGCTACTCCGTGGCAGTGATCAGGAGTGGAAACGGTAACCGCATCGATGCCACCTTCCATTTCGTCGAACATCTTGCGAAAATCCTGGAACTTGGCAGCCTTGGGGAACTTCTCCGCTTTCTTTGCAAGCGTGTTCGTATCGACATCGCAGAGCGCGACAATCTCTCCGCCTTCTTTGGCTGCATTGTCAGTGTCGCTGGATCCTTTGCCGCCGACGCCGATGCATGCAACGCGAATCTTGGAATTTAGATTTTGGCCGCGAACAATGGCGGGGAAGCCGAGAACAGTTCCGGCGGCAATCCCGGATTGTTGTAGGAATTTTCTTCTGGGGCTGTGGATGGTAGTGGGGCGTTCTTTCATGAAAAAGTGAATGATGGAAATTTGGACCTCAAAATTGTGCCTCTTCGGGAAGCTTAATCCAAGATAAATAGAGACTGAAATGGTGGCGCAAAAAAGGATAGGTCTTCATCGTGTGTTCCGAGAATGCGCCAGCAAATGAACTCGCCATTCCCTCGGGATTGGGGATGATCTCTCTTTCGAATCCGATACAATGAAAATGAAGCATCCTTTCAGAAGTCCCCGAAATGAAATCATAGTGGCCTTTGCTGTTCTGGGATTTCTCCTGCTCTCTCACACCGTTCTTCGAGCAGATGCACCGGGAGCCGGAAAATCAGGGGAGACGGAACATTTTTGGTATCGGGCTGCACCGGCAGATGCTCCCTACATTGATACTCAGCGAGGCAGCAAGGCGTTTGGCTTCAAAGAAGGGAAAGTCTTTCTTTCGGAGGATAACGGCAAAACCTGGCCGAACAGCGCGGAGTTTGCTGACAGTGAGAACATTATGTTCAGCTGTATTCTCGGGAACGGAAACATTGTCTTTGCGACCCTGACGAAGATCTATCTGAGCACGGATAACTTGAAGTCCTATAAGGAAATTATTGTTAAAGACAGGAAGGGTAAGGGTTTCGTTCCCCATACTCCTAAAGACCCTGCGAAGCCGGGATCGCATTTCTATTCGCTCGATGGGATTCACACTCACATGGTTGAAGGAAAGGAAATCATGATCTGGGGGAATTATTGTAACGTCAGGCACGGGGCCGTTCCGGTGAATGTCTTCTATTCTACGGATCAGGGAGAGACCATCAAGATGGCGTATTCCTTTGGCCGAAATTCAGCCTTTCAGGAAAAGGATGCTGATCCGGCTGACTACGTGGGAGATCCGGGCAACAAGATCGTCTGTCGTCACATTCACTCTGTGACGTACAACAAGGCAGAGAACGCATTCTATGCCTGCAGCGGTGATATTGATCGCAAGAACGGGCACGGGATGGAATGCCACTGGCTGCGTGGGCTTTATGACAGAGCGGCGGACAGCTGGAAATGGAAAGTTGTGGTTTCTGCGGATGCCAATTCCCGTTTTAAAACCGGAGGTCTCAATTTTGTGGATAACAAAGTTTATTGGGTAGCTGATGCCAACGGTCCCAAGACGATTCGCGAGACTTATGATCGCGGCGTCTTCCGCTGTGCGCCCGGTGATATTCCTAACAAGGAGGAACACGAGATGATCTATCCAGCGAAGTACGAGATTGCCGGCATGACCATAGAGCCTCCTTTCATCGTCATTCCGAAATATGGAAACGCCGATCCAGCAGATTGCGGAATCCTTTTCTCAGCGGATCTGGGCAAAACATGGGGCCACTATGATTTGAAGGAGTTTGGTGATCGATCGGGTGTTCGGGTCAATCCCCGGAACAGTGAGGGCTGGTTTCGGATGTGTCTTCGTGAGAAGTGGATGAACCGGGCAGAGGTTCTGTTTGTTAAGCCGAAACCGACGAAGTGAAGATTAGTGTTAGGATCGAAATGAGAGCTCTATTTCTAATTCTCGTAGGTGTCAGTTTGGTTGCTTGTTCCGAACAGACTGAAGATGGCTTTGTGTCCTTATTTAACGGCAAAGATTTGCACGGCTGGGAAGGAAATCCTGAACTCTGGAAAGTCGAAGATGGAATTGTAATCGGTACTTGCGATGGACCGGATCATCTGGCGAATAACACCTTTCTGATCTGGAAAGACGGAACGGTGAAAAATTTTGAACTGCGAGCCACCGTCCGCATGATCGGCGACAACAATTCAGGAATCCAGTATCGTAGTCGAAAACGGCCCGAGATTGGTCCCTGGGTAATCTCCGGGTACCAGTCAGATATCCACCCGGCCATCGAACATACCGGGATGACTTATGAGGAAAAGGGCCGGGGTATTTTCGGACTCAATGGTCGAGATGTGATGCTTGATCCTCAGGGGGAGCGCTGGCTGATCAAAGAGCACGAGCCTGTCAAAGTAGACTTATCGGAATGGACCGAGTTCACGATTATTGCGAAAGGTAATCATCTCATCCACAAGGTGAACGGGAAGGTTGCCTCGGAGTTGATCGATCACCACGAAGAAGGGCGGGCTCTGGAAGGACTGCTGGCCATTCAGCTTCACCGGGGAAATCCTAACAGTATTCAGATTAAGAGTTTGGAGATCAAAGCCCTTCCGGATCAGGAACTGCTGACCTTCAATCCGAAAACTCTTCCAGAGGGCGCGTCGAAAGTTGAGAGGCCTGGAACGAAATCTCCGCAGGGAACCGGGCCGGTTCAGCCGAAGGCCAAAAAATAGTTCGAAGAGATTATTCGAGTTTCAGGAAGTCCTTCACGGGGAGATAATAACCGACGTCTCCTCTGGTGCTGCCATAGGCAACGACCAGGAAGGAGCAATTATCGAGTTCCGCTTTTTCAGCGGAGAAAGAGACTGAAGTGATTTCAGGGTCCTGTCCGTGAACTACGGCCCTTTCCCGTAGCATCGCCGAAAGACGATGTTCTCCTTTCTCATTCTCCATTCGAAGCTCGGCGTAGTTGAATGCTTCGAGAAACCCCTCCCTTTTAAACCCCAGCCACACCATTACTCCTGCGTCGCCGTTCAATCGCGATTTCATCGTGATGCCCAGTTCCTTCGCTTCTTTCGGCGAAAGCGTCCCTACACTGATCATCCCAATGCATCTGTCTCTTATACACATCTCCGAGCCCACGAGACCGAGGCTGATCT